>Ga0207964_1000362_pt1 | contig 12582 bp, 12 predicted proteins | sample Knorr_S23_td_250_FD_185608 | JGI IMG/M metagenome (GOLD analysis project Ga0207964, IMG submission 185608) | Marine microbial communities from Southern Atlantic Ocean transect - Knorr_S23_td_250_ad_251m_LV_A (SPAdes) (version 2) | ecosystem: Environmental > Aquatic > Marine > Oceanic | place...
AAGTACACGGTCAACCTCAGTATAGAACTTTTTATGCTGTTTCTTTTGATCTCCAAACGCCACTCCATTGACTGACAATATTTCGTCATTAACCACAATGCCTGAGGCATCAGCTGCGCCACCTTTTGCTACCCAAGTTACCCTATAGCCCGAGCCGCCTAGAATCTTCTCAGCCGCAGCTTTCCACTCATCTTTATAATCGGCACTAGTTGAACCCTCAGCACCAAATGAATTAGCTAGATCATCGGGACAAAACTTACTGGCAGACTTCAAAATAGGGTATGAAACAGTATTAAGTCGCCTTACATAGCTAAGATATGCTTTAAAAGCCAACTCCCTTTGAATTTTCGCTTCAGCTGCCAACTCAGCTGAGTCATGACTTATTCTTACCGTGCTAGGGGAAGCACAGGCGCTTACCAATAGTACAATCAATATACACAGACTAATTCTTAACATAAGTGGCTCCTTCGATTCGAAAAGTTTTCCATCTAAATCTGTTTATTTTTAAACTGCAGATTTCACTATAACAAGACAGCTAAAAGAATAATAAGTTTCGTTAATTACCCTGTTCGTACCAGCCAACTTAATCGGAAGCCCACACTATCTTAAGCACAGCAACGAACCGATACGCAGATTCTATATTGATCTACCACAGCAAAAACAGTTAAGGTTAATTGTCCACTCTAAACCTGAGCTTGCCATGGTCAACATCTCGACTTGCTACTACAGGGTATACCACCTAATCTTAAGGCTAGTAACAAAAGTTGTGCCAGTCCCCAACCCTGCACTATACAGCGGTAATCGCGCCCTAAATGATTTAATCGCCGATATAAAATCAAAAAAATTGCACAGATTATTGATAGTCACTGACGACTCAATCAAAAAACTAGGGCTTCACAAAGACTTACATCACCTGCTCACAAAAAATGGTATAGCCACTCAGCTATATAGCGACATACAACCCAACAACCCTATAGACAATGTCGAACAGGGGGTTAATTGCTACTTACAGGCTCAGTGCCAAGGGATTATTAGCCTAGGTGGTGGATCAGTGATGGATTGCGGCAAACTAATTGCCGCACGCATCGCCAGACCCGACAAAACCATCCCTCAACTTAAAGGATTGTTTAAAGTACGGCGCAGACTACCACCTATTTACGCCATACCCACAACCGCAGGTACTGGCTCCGAAACCACTATAGCCGCCGTGGTCTCCGATCCTGCCAACAAGCAAAAATATGCAGTAGCCGATCTATGTCTATGCCCCAGAGCCGCCATACTGTTACCAGAACTCACCTATGGGTTGCCCCCACAGATCACTGCCCACACAGGCATGGATGCGCTAACTCATGCCGTAGAAGCCTTTTTAGGCACTATAGGAACAAAATTTACCGACCATAAAGCCAAACAGGCTTGTTATTTAATTTTCAACAACCTCCTAGGCGCATATCAGCAAGGGAACAGCCACCAATATAGAGCAAATATGCTACTCGCCTCACATTATGCAGGACAAGCCTTTACCCGCGCCTATGTCGGCTACGTACACGCCATTGCCCACAGCATAGGTGGCTATTACGGTACTGCCCACGGTTTAGCCAACGCGATAATCCTTCCCAAAGTATTGCGTTGGTATGGCTCCACCGCAGAGCGCAAACTAGCCAAACTAGCAAACCATTGCCAGATAGGCGCAAACCAAACCACCTCTACTGCCAAGGCACAGGCATTTATAGAGGCAATCGAAAGGTTAAATCAACAGATGGCTATTCCCACAGGAATAAGCGACTTAAAAGCAGAGGATATCCCCGCACTTGCTAAAAAAGCATTAAAAGAGGCACATCCCGAATATCCAGTGCCCAAATTTATGAATTTAAAGAACTGCGAACAATTATTGGAGAGTTTATTGGTTAAGCCATAAGCAAGAATTAGCTTCACTGCGTTCCCAATGATCTTGGTTTATTTCGAGTTATTGCGCAATAATCCAATATTATAGTGAGCGCCCTAACCCACCAAATTGATTGCATTTAGATAGTTAGATTAATAATACGTCTAATTACAATAATCTACCCAGATTATTTTGCCTGAACCCATTTGAATTGTTAAAATACGGCTTTAACATTGATCCAATTTTTTCTCTTTTTGATAGTTTATTCTAGGTGTTTAATATGAGCCTCGCTGACAAAGTGTTGTCGGTAAACAATGATTTACCTATTCGAACAAATTTACCTGTGCACAGCGGTAAAGTGCGCTCTGTTTATTGGTTGACGGAAGCCGATAGTCGCAGATTAATTGAGCAAAACAACTATGATGTAGCGGCAGATTCACCACTGGCTATTATGGTTATTAGCGACCGTATTTCTGCCTTTGAGTGCATTTGGAAAGGCGAAGGCAATATGCAAGGTGTTCCGGGCAAAGGCGCGGCGCTAAATGCGATTTCCAATCATTGGTTTAAGCTGTTTCGGGAGAGCAATCTAGCCGACAGTCATATTTTGGATATCCCTCACCCGCTAGTGTGGATTGTACAAAAAGCCAAACCAGTGATGATTGAGGCGATTTGTCGCCAGTATATTACCGGCTCTATGTGGCGTTCTTACGCCAAGGGCGAGCGCAATTTCTGCGGCATTGAACTACCTGATGGATTACAAAAAGACCAGAAATTACCCGAACTATTAATCACTCCTTCCACTAAGGGCATCCTTAAGGGAATTCCCGGCGTTCCCGAAGTGGATGATGTGAATATTTCTAGGTCCGATATTGAGAATAATGTCGCTGCCTTTAAATTTAATTCTGCTGAAGATATTAATCTGTATGAGAAATTGCTTCAGCAGGGCTTTGATGTGATCAGTGACGAACTGGCTAAGTTAGATCAAATTTTTGTAGACACTAAGTTTGAGTTCGGCTATGTCAAAGACAACTCTGGCGCCGACAAGCTGATCTATATGGATGAGGTTGGTACGCCTGACTCTTCTCGCATATGGGATGGGCCACAGTATAGAGAGGGACGCGTAGTGGAGAACTCTAAAGAGGTTTTCCGCCAGTTGCTGTTAAATTATTTCCCAGAGCCAGATATTCTGCTGGACAAAAATCGTATGGCTGAACGCACTGCCTTGGCTACGGATAACGAATTGCCAGAATCTATGATGATGAAAGTATCCGATACTTATGTGAGTATCGCAGAGAAAATTACTGGCCAACCACTGCCACTTTCAGATAATCCAAAAGCAGAGATTATTGAGATTCTCAACCACAAGTACGGTCTGATAGACTAGGGTTTATTTGGCTAAAACATTGGGTACTAAATAATGACAACAAAAAATTCCTTCAATATAGATGCCAGACGATTATTTAATCTAGGCGCCAATATGATTGCCGCCGGTTTTGTTAAACAAAAGCCCGCTGATGCCAAAAAATTGTTTAAGGAACTTAAGCAGGGTGAGGCTATTAAAGGTGGTCAGCTTAAGTCTGAAAAGACCGGCGCAATAATCCCAATTAAATTGGAATTGGTTCGCAACCAGTATCGTGGCCAGTTTAATTACCCCAATTTTGAGATCTGCATAAGGGCCCTTTTGCAAAAGTTTGAAACCGAGGTGCGCAAGGATAAAGAGCTCAAAGAATTGCGCATAATGACCAACCCAGATAATGGTGAAATTCTATTTAATCTCCCCAGTGGCGTAAAAATCGATGAGGACATCAATGTCCTTATGATGGCAGTGCTACCAGAGAAAGACAGCCTCACTGTAAAGCTGGTATTTATGGAGCCTGAACAGTTTATTAGCGAGGCCTCTTAGGCCTCGCAATTAAACCATATCACTATCAGAAAGCAGGTCGAGCAGATAAATTCTTAAACTCCATAGGTACAGAGTAAAAAAGACCATAATAAGGGAAAAATACTGCAAGAAATTGCCTTGATCTATTAGCACTCCCACCGTAACCGACAGGTTGAGGCATAACAGCACCCAATTGCTTTTTAGCCAAAACCATATCATTCCCAAAGCAAAAACCGTACTCAATAGCAATAGCCAAGAGACTGTCATTAAGCTGGGAATTGCATAGTATAAGGTAGATACAAAAAACCCTGAGGAACCAACAAAAAACCAGTGCGCACCGTTGATTACCGCCATTCCTTTGCTCCGTTGTTTATCCATAAACAGGGTCCGTTTGTAGTTAATTATCCTTGATTTAATGCTGTAGTCATTTCAATCACTGCTTTTTTGCCATCACCATAAACCATTAAGGTGTGGTCCATAGCAAACAGCGGGTTGGGTAGACCAGAAAATCCGGGGCTGAGCGAGCGCTTGATAACCACGACATTTTTAGCTTTGTCGACATTTAGAATCGGCATACCGTAAATAGGACTACCCTCTGATTCTCTAGCCATTGGATTGGTCACATCGTTAGCACCAATGACTATAACCACATCGGTCTCTTCAAAGGTGGGATTAATTCTGTCCATTTCCACCAACTTGTCATAGGGAACCTCTGCTTCGGCGAGCAGTACATTCATATGACCGGGCATACGACCAGCCACGGGATGAATCCCGTATTCCACTTCTGTACCCCTGCTCTCCATAGCATCGGCCAATTCGCGGACCGCATGCTGAGCCTGCGCCATTGCCATACCGTAACCAGGCACAATTACCACGCGCTTGGCCATCTCTAGCATCATAGCCACTTCATCGGGCTGAGCACTGGTTACTTTGCCGGCATAGACTTCGTCTGCATCTATTATTTCACCCGCGTCTGCCATCTTGCCAAACAGCACATTAGCCAAGGAGCGATTCATCGCCACACACATAATTTTGGTTAGAATCAGTCCCGATGTACCTACTAGAGAACCAGCTACAATCAAAACTGTATTGCCAAGAATAAATCCTGCCAACGCCGCCGCAAGACCAGAGTAGGAATTGAGCAGTGCTATAACCACCGGCATATCGGCACCACCAATGGGCAGCACCAAAAACAGCCCCAACAGCAACGCCAGCGCCACTAGAGTGAGAACAACTACCGCCTGACTGGGATTGATAATTAGACAGCCTAGGGCAATACATGCACCCAGTAAAAGTAACCCATTGCCAACCGGACCACCGGGCAGTCCATAGCTTTTCTTTAACAGCCCCTGTAATTTTGCAAAGGCAATCAGGCTACCCGTCAGCGTTACTGCACCAATCAAAACCGTCAAACCAATAGAGACCAACGTTACAGTACCCTCTTCTGCAACGCCAAAGGCATTACTTGGCAATACAACTGGCGCCAACAATTCGGCAAAGGAGCTGGCATCTACACCAAGTTTAGAAAAGTACTCCGCCAATGCGATGGTCAATGAAGCACCACCACCAAAGCCATTGAGTAGCGCCACCATCTGCGGCATGGAGGTCATTTGGATACGCAATGCCATAAAGCCACCCACAATACCACCGGTTAGTGCACCAGCTAGGATATAGGAGAAGTTAACTATCGCGGAATCCAATAGGGTAATTGCCACCGCTATCAACATACCCAGTGCAGATAAAGTATTGCCGCGCACTGCTGTGGCAGGTTTGGTTAGGCCTTTGATGCCGAGGATAAATAATATCCCAGCAATGAGGTAAATAAAATTTACAATTGTAGAGCTCATCAGTTACTTCCTTTTAAACATACCGAGCATACGGTTGGTCACTAAATAGCCCCCAACCACGTTGATGGTAGCGAACGTGACCGCTAAAAAACCCAAGATGTTAACTAGCATCGGCGAACTATCTGAGCCAGCTGCTAATAAAGCTCCCACTAGGGTAATACCAGATACCGCATTAGTACCCGACATCAGCGGGGTGTGCAAAGTGGGTGGCACTTTGACAATAAGCTCAACACCTAAAAATAGCGAAAGCACAAACAGTGCCAATAATAAAATTAAAATTTCCAATGTAGTAGTCCCTTTAGTTACTCTGCTGTTGTGTTTCCAATACAGGTAGATCCAATAATTTCCTTATATGTGGATGGGTTACCTCACCGTTGTGAGCAACCACTGTACCGGCAATAATTTCATCTTCGAAATCCAAGTTAATTTCCCCGTCTTGCACAATTAACTCAAGAAGCGTTTGCATATTTTTTCCATACATTTGACTGGCGTGATAAGCCACATCAGAAGCCATGTTTTGGGGGGCCAGTATACTAACGCCATATTCAACTACAGTCTCGCCCAACTGAGTAAGCTCGCAGTTACCTCCGCGCTCAGCAGCCATATCCACTACCACAGACCCGGGCTTCATAGCTTTGACCATATCCTCTGTGACTAGGATAGGTGATTTTGCCCCGGGCACAGCGGCTGTAGTGATCACTATATCCTGTCGTGCAACCACCTCGGTCATCTGTTCACGCTGACGACGCAAAAATTCTTCACTCTGCTGCTTGGCGTAACCGCCTGCCCCCTCTGAAGACTCTGTGGGCAGATCCAATTCAACTGGTGTGGCACCTACGGAAATTATTTGCTCGCGTGCCGCCGGACGCACGTCGTAGGCTTCAACCACCGCCCCCAGACGTTTGGCAGTTGCACAGGCCTGAAGACCTGCAACGCCAACACCCATAATCAATACTCTGGCGGGCTGCAAGGTACCAGCTGCCGTCATCAGCATAGGTAGAATGCGCGGCGCAGCTTCAGCCCCCAAAAGTACTGATCTGTATCCCGCCAAGGTTGCCATGGAAGAAAGCACATCCATACTCTGAGCGCGACTGATACGGGGAACTAGTTCGAGAGCAACAGCCGTGGCCTTGGTATCAGCTACCTGTTGAGCAGCTTGAGGTGCAGCCAGCGGGTCCATCATGCCTATAACTATCTGCTGTGGACGCAATAGCTGTAAATCCTGTTCGGCATTTTGGCTGTTGGCACCAAAGCTCTGAACTTGCAGAATAATATCGGCCTTGGCAAATATTGCAGATCGCTCGGCGATAATCTTCGCACCAGCGGATAAATAATCGTTGTCACTAAAACCAGCACAGACGCCGGCATTTTGTTCTACCCAAAAATCTATTCCAGCCTCAGTCAACAACCGAATATTTTCAGGGCACATTGAAACTCGCTGTTCTCCAGCAACCAATTCCCTTGTAATTCCAATGATCACTTCAATCTCCTTAATGTATTAAAACGCCGATGCATCTTGAATCAGCAGACTATATATTCTACCAAAATAGAGCCCTGCAAGCATCTGAAAAATGGATAATATTTTCCAATCAGTCGATCGTATCTATTTCTCATAGGGCTGTGTAAAAATCGCAGGATCTGAACTATAGCTTTCTCGAGATAGCAAAATCAGCCAATTGCAAAAGAACCTGTTTGAAATCGCTTTCCTGTAGAGGTTCTAGCGCCGATATAGCTGATTGCGAATGCTCTCGCGCCTTATCTAAGCTGTAATCCAGACCTCCAGATACAGTTACTATGTCCAGTATTTGATCAAAATTATCCGCAGACTTGGCCTCTATCGAATCGCGGATTAACTGTCTACTCTGAGCATCGCTGTTATCTCTGGCATAGATAAGGGGCAATGTCATTTTACCCTCCGCTAAGTCGTCACCAATATTTTTTCCTGTGGTAGCAACATCGCCCTTGAGATCCAACACATCATCAGCAATTTGAAAGGCCATACCGAGATGCTTGCCGTATGATTTCATAATCGAACTATCCGTATTACCCAGTATAGCACCTGATTCCGTTGCCGCTTCGAAAAGTTTGGCAGTCTTTCTATAGATTACTTCCATGTAGGTGGATTCATCAAGATCAGCATTTCCTGCATTGGCCATCTGCTGCACTTCACCTTCGGAAATAACATTAGTGGCATTTGCAATTAACTCCATAATCGACATATCGGCTATCTCGACCAGCATTTGAAATGCTCTCGAGTAGAGGAAGTCGCCCACTAGTATACTGGGTGCATTACCCCATATGGCATTGGCAGTTTGACGTCCGCGACGCAATTCAGAGACATCGACCACATCGTCATGCAATAGGGTTGCTGTATGGATAAATTCGATAACTGCAGAAATTTTTATATGGTCAGTGCCTTGGCTATAACCATTCGCCATAGAGCTGAGCAACACCAGTATGGGACGCAACCTTTTACCGCCAGAGTCGACAATATAGTGGCCTATATTCTCAACCAGCCCTACTTCAGATTTGAGACTGCTGATAATTAATTGATTTACTGCCTGAAATTCATCAGCAACTTTACCGTGGAAAGAAGCCATATATGCTTTCAACACCATCGTTTTTTTTGTAGACGGAATGCTAGGCAGACCACCCTTACCTGTCAACCCTAAACTGGCTTTAAAAGGCCAACAAATACTCATTTTAATAGATTGTGGCTATTTACCTATTGATGATGAACGAATAAGCAAGTACGATTCGCCCTCAAGTAGTAGATCAAATAAGGATCCCATGTCTTTTATACCCGCTTCTTCTTATACAAAAGAAGACATTTTAAAATGTAGCCGTGGCGAGCTGTTTGGCCCGGGCAACGCGAAACTACCAGCACCTAATATGCTGATGGTCGATCGTATCACTCATATAAATAATACAGGTGGCAAGTCGGGCCTCGGTGAAATTATCGCCGAGATCGATATAAAACCCGACCTGTGGTTTTTTGACTGTCATTTTGAAGGCGACCCTGTAATGCCAGGCTGTTTGGGTCTTGATGCCTTATGGCAGTTAGTTGGCTTTTTTCTGGCATGGAATGGCAACCCCGGCAAGGGGCGCGCCCTAGGCGCAGGCAATGTTAAGTTCTTTGGCCAAATTCTGCCCGATGCCAAAAAAGTCACCTATAAACTAGAACTTACTCGACTGATTCAACGCAAGTTAGTTATGGGCATCGCCGATGGTAGCGTTGAAGTAGATGGTCGTGAAATATACAGTGCCAGTGATCTCAAAGTGGGATTATTTGAAAGCACTGATAATTTCTAAAATTTAGTTACTGAGGATCACTCATGAAACGAGTAGTTATCACCGGGTACGGTATAGTTTCTTGCCTTGGCAATGACAAGCAATCTGTTGCTAAATCGCTACGCGAGAGTATTTCTGGGATTCGTTATCGCGAAGATTTCGCCGAGATGGGTCTTAAATGCAATGTTGGCGCCACTTTGGATATAGATCCAAAAGATCATATCGATAGAAAGATTATGCGCTTTATGGGCCCTTCTGCTTCTTATTCCTATATAGCCACCGACCGCGCTATTGCTGATGCAGGTCTTACAGAAGAGATGGTGTCGAACCCTAGAACAGGCCTTGTAATGGGCTCTGGCGGTGTTTCTGGTGAAATGTTCACCGAGACCATAGATGTAATGCGCGAGCGCGGCATTAAGCGAGCAGGCCCTTACAGGGTGACACAGATTATGGCCAGCACAGTATCCGCCTGTGTGGCGACACCATTCAAAATTAAGGGTGTTAACTACGCACTGGCTTCGGCTTGCGCCACTAGTGCTCACTGTATTGGTCATGCGGCAGAACTTATCCAACTGGGCAAGCAAGATATTCTCTTGGCCGGTGGCTCTGAAGATATGCACTGGTCTATGGCCGGCATGTTTGATGCCATGGGTGCTTTAACAAGCAAATACAACGATACACCTGAAGTAGCATCTCGCGCCTATGATGCAGATCGAGATGGCTTCGCTCCAGGCTTGGGTGCTGGGACAGTAGTGGTCGAGGAATTGGAACACGCACTGGCACGAGGCGCCAATATTATCTGTGAAATCACAGGCTATGGAGCCACATCAGATGGTGCAGATATGGTTGCCCCCTCAGGCGAAGGTGCTGAACGCTGTATGAGAATGGCTATGGAAAATATTTCCGGCCCTATTGATTACCTAAATACCCACGGCACCAGTACACCTGTGGGCGATCTGGCAGAACTGGGAGCTATTCGCAATACTTTTGGTGATAACTGCCCAGATATTAGCTCGACCAAGTCATTATCTGGTCATAGCTTGGGAGCCGCAGGGGTTCATGAGGCTATTTACTGTATGCTGATGATGGAAAATAATTTTGTGGCGGGTTCCGCTCATATTGATAACTTGGACGAACAGGCAGAAGGCTTGCCAATTCTTCGCGAAAGCAAAGATAAACAGGTTAATCGCGTCATGTCTAATAGCTTTGGCTTCGGTGGCACTAACGCCACGTTGGTAATGGAACGCTATACCGGCTAAGAGCCAGACAATAAAAAAGGCACCTTTAAGGTGCCTTTTTTTATATGCCTGTTTTGCTACAGCGCTTCAAGTACAGCCTCTGCACTGGAAACTTCAAAGCCACTTTCATCGACATTGAGCAACTCCACTACGCCATCATTGACGATCATGGCAAAGCGCTTGCTGCGAATCCCCATACCAAATCCTGTACCGTCGAGCTCTAAACCCATTGCAGTCGCATAGGTTCCATTGCCATCGGCCAGCATCAGTATATTTTCAGCATTGGAACTTTTGCCCCATGCATTCATAACAAATACATCATTCACTGAAATACAGGCAACTGTATCCACACCTTTGGCAATAATTTCATCGTACTGAACCACAAAGCCAGGCAGATGAGCGGCCGAACAGGTGGGTGTAAACGCACCGGGCACAGCAAAGAGCACTACTTTTTTGCCATCAAAGACCTCTGAGGTCGTTATTCCTGTAGGACCTTCTGCACCCATAATGGTAAAAACGCCCTGAGGTATCTTATCTCCAACTTTTATTGTCATATCAGCCTCCTAGCAATATGTAGATCAATTAAAACGGAATATCATCATCGAAGGCTGTATCTTGAGCCTGCCCCGATGGCTTTGGAGCTGCCTGTTGCGGCGCAGCCTGTTGTGGTGGCTGTTGCGCAGGTTCCGACGCTGCGAATGCAGCAGGTGGCTGTTGATCATATCCACCCTGAGAGCCACGACTGTCTAGCATCTGCATCTCACTGGCTACAATCTCTGTGGTGTAGCGATCCTGACCGTCCTGCCCCTGCCATTTGCGTGTTCGCAACGAACCCTCAACATAGAGTTTGGAGCCTTTTTTAACATACTGCTCTACAATTTCAGCGAGACGATTGAAAAATACTACGCGGTGCCATTCGGTGCGCTCTTGCTGATCGCCAGTATTTTTGTCTTTCCAAGATTCTGATGTGGCTACGCTCAGGTTGGTGACCGCTCCCCCTGAGGGCATATAGCGTGTCTCTGGGTCCTGTCCACAGTTACCCACTAAAATTACTTTATTGATTCCGCGTGCCATTTTTTTCCCCTATCTATGTACGATTAAAGAAGGGTTGCAAGCTTGGCAAATCGACTGTTCTTTTGTCGACTTTTATATAGGCCAGATCTTCACCCTCAACTAGAAGTATATCTTCTACTCCAACTATATTTGAAATTATTTTTGTAAATTCTGCGGGATTTTTATCACCAATGTGCAATACCATAGTTTGCAAGGCTTTGGGGGATTGCATAGGCAAGGCCAAAAACACCCATAGAAGTAAAATTGCACCCAATAGTACAAACAATCCTGAGATCCCAAAACTGACCAGTGCCCAACCACCTAACAGACCGCCGACAAAGGCCCCCATAAACTGAAAAGATGAATAGATACCCATGGCTGTACCGCGATTGCCCACTGGGCATACTTTACTGAGCCACGAAGGCAGTGTAGCTTCGAGCAGATTAAATGCGGCAAAGAAAAGCAACAGCATGCACGGCGCAATTAGATTGTCGCGATAAAAACCCATAACCAACATAGCTATGGCCATTAATGTAATAGCAGCTATAAAATTTTGCTTGTGCCGACCGCGTTTTTCACCAACGATCATCAGCGGCAACATCATCACAAACCCGCCGCTTATAAGGCATAGGTAGACCCACCATAAGCTATCTGCCGAGATACCTAATTCATTGACCAACACCATGGGCACAACCACGAAGGCTGCCATTAGTACTAGATGCAGAAAGAATATCCCCAGATTAAGTCGCAATAAATCTGGCTGCCGAAGAAGCCAACCCATTTGCTGAATATCGGTCTGGGTCTCGCGATTTCTGCGCACAACCAATGTCTTTGGAATAGCGATAAAAACAATAATAATCCCTACCACACCCAGCACAGCGGTTGTCCAGAAAATTCCCGACAAACCGAAAATAGACGAGATAATAGGCCCCAGTATCATCGCAATAGCAAAGGACAGACCTATGCTTGCACCTATGGTCGCCATTGACTTGGTGCGATTTTCCTCTGAAGTACAGTCTGTCACCAATGCCATCAACGTGCTGGCTATAGCACCTACGCCCTGCAGTGCTCGCCCTATGATGACACCCACAGCCGAATCCGATAAGCCCGCCACCACACTGCCGAGAATAAAAATCAACAGGCCAGCAATAATAATGGGGCGGCGCCCTATTTTGTCAGATAACAAACCTAGAGGTATCTGAAAAATTGCCTGAGTAAATCCATAGATACCAAGGGCTATACCGAGAAGAAATGGCGTGTAGTTTTGATACTGATCGAAATACAACGCCATAACCGGCAACACCATAAATAAACCGAGCATACGGAAACCATAAAGACTGGCTATAGATGCAACTGTGCGCCGTTCTAGGGATTGTAAGCTGATTATCT
>Ga0207964_1000363_pt1 | contig 12571 bp, 13 predicted proteins | sample Knorr_S23_td_250_FD_185608 | JGI IMG/M metagenome (GOLD analysis project Ga0207964, IMG submission 185608) | Marine microbial communities from Southern Atlantic Ocean transect - Knorr_S23_td_250_ad_251m_LV_A (SPAdes) (version 2) | ecosystem: Environmental > Aquatic > Marine > Oceanic | place...
GATGCATTTTTTGCCTGTTTTGCTGGAGAAAAATACCAATCTCTCAATGTCGGAGAATAGCCCTGAACAGACTGTAAAACCCGTCACTCCAGACTTCCAGTTTACAAGTATGCTCAAAGGTGCTGAAATCAAAGTTCCCGAAACTGCCTCCAAACCCAAACAGGACTCCAACTTTGCCTACCTTTTACAGGTCGGTTCTTTTAAAAATAAGCCGGATGCTGAGAGCTTGAGAGTGCAATTGCTATTGCTGAACCTCGAAGCATTTGTGGAGCCCTTTGAAACTTCCTCTGGCGATACTTGGTACAGGGTGCTGGTGGGGCCTTTTGACAGTGACTCAAAGAGCGCTTCAGCAAGAGCCAAACTCTCCGACAATAACCTAGAGTCCCTATTGCTTAAACGAAATAATTCAAGCAACGCTCAGCCAACGGAGCGTTAGCCCGAAAATTCACGCAATTTATAAAATATTCAGGCTAGAGGGTGGCCCTCAAAGCCTTTAAACAAAAATCAATATTGCGTTGATTGCTGGCATGGCCCATTAAACCGATACGCCAGACTTTACCTGCCAATTCACCCAATCCGGCACCGATCTCAAGATTGTACTCATTGAGCAATGTAGCTCTCAACGCTGCGTCATCCACAGAGTCGGGGATGCTTACTGCGTTTAACTGCGGTAATCTATCTGTTTCTGCCACCACAAAATGAATGCCCATGGATTCCAAACCATCGCGCAGTAGTAGATGATTGCGATAATGGCGAGCCCAGGCGTTCTCTAGCCCCTCTTCCTTAACCATCAGCAGTGATTCGTGCAAGCCATAGAGCCCGTTAACTGGTGCCGTATGATGATAGGCGCGCTTGCCATCACCGCCCCAGTAACCCATAACCAGATTTAAATCGAGAAACCAGCTCTGCACTTTGCTGGATCGATTGCGTATCTTTTGCGCTGCCCTGTTATTGAAGCTTACCGGAGATAAGCCAGGGGGAGCTGATAGGCATTTCTGTGACCCGGAGTAAATTGCATCAATACCCCAGTCATCGACTTTGAGGGGCGTACCGGCCAGACTGGTCACCGCATCGACTATGCACAGACAGTCGTATTGATGAGCCAACTGCACAAGGGTTTTAGCATCTGACTGCGCTCCCGTGGAGGTTTCCGCATGGACGAACGCGACCAGACAGGCATCTGGGTGCGCCACCAACGCCTGCTCTAATTTCTCTGGGTCAACCGCCCTACCCCAATTATCTTGAACCATCACCGCAATACCACCACAGCGCTCAACATTTTCTTTCATACGACCGCCGAACAGCCCATTTTGGCAGATAATCACTGTGTCCCCGGGCTCGACTAGATTGACAAAACAACATTCCATACCCGCTGATCCGGGGGCTGAAACGGCAAAGGTCAGGGCATTCTGAGTTTGAAAGGCATATTGTAGAAGCAATTTGAGTTCATCCATCATGCCCACAAACTCTGGATCCAGATGCCCTATGGTGGGCCTACTCATTGCTTTTAGGACCCGCTCACTCACATCGGAGGGCCCTGGGCCCATGAGTATTCGCCGCGGGGGATTAAAGGATGTAATTTCCATAAGATGCTCTATGTCCGTCCTAGGTTAATTGCTTTGGATAAATCGGTCTATATCGGCAGCTGCGTATCTAGCCCCATAGCGGAGCGGGGATTTTGAGCGGTTGTGCATTTATTTCAACCCGCTTAAGTAATTCCCAGTATATAAAATGCTTATCTTCCATCATACCAGCAACCTTGTAGACTGGCTGAGCTGAACGCCAATTTTAGCAGTCGGCGGTAATAGATGTGATGTGATCGCAACCACAGAATAGAAATATGCTAGCTTTTTAGCTTAGGGACCTCTAAGGATTAACTGTTACACCAAGGATTCGGTTTAATTCGCCACTCTTCTAGTTAGCAATAGATCAAGTCATGCCTCGAACGGCTCAAGGCCCAGAAAAATATCTCTACAACCACCTCGGGGTGTCACAGCTACAAAATGGCCAAGTTATTAATCCAGCCGGTTTAAAAGGGCTCACTGGCATACTATCTGGCGACAGTGGTAAAACCCATACCCGGATTGCCGTTATCTATTATAAAATGAACGCCTACCTATTGGTGGGCGAGGTCGGGGATCGAAGCGAATTTTCCAACTTGGATAAACTATTTGTGATATCTATACAAACATTTAGACCTATTTCAAATCGCGAAATTGCTGGTCAAAGACCTAAAAGGGTGCATTATATTCAGGCTGATAAGACAACAACTTTTGAGTCTCTTGCAAAGAAACTCAAACTCAGCACAGAGGATAGGGACAATCTGCGCCTTATCAACGGCTTTTACCCGGCTGGAGAACCCAAAGTTGGACAGTGGATCAAAATCTTTAAACAATGACCTCACAATGAAAAAACTCAGTTCACAAGCATTTTTGATACTGTCACTTTTTATACTATCAATAGCAATATTGGCGGCGGGCGCCTACTGGTGGCTTAGTGGAGTCCAGCATTCAGATCAAGACTGGGATTCCGAGTATAGAGCACTGCCGAACATCGGCAAACTAGAACAGCGTATCGACAAGCGACTGTACGGCAAACAGGCGCAGGTAGATCGGCAAATAGGCGCAGATATAGAACAGATAGTAGATCAACAGGCTATGCAGGCAAAACTCTCTGGACTGACCAGAAATATCACCCTATTGAGAGACCCTACGCAAGCGGAGCTAAGAGCGTTTTTTAAACTGCATCAAGAAGAATATCGCGAAATCTCCCTATTTAGTTTTAAACAGCTCTTATTTCCCACAACAAAATTTGGCGGCCAAGCCGTTAGCGAGGCCAAAAAGATCCTAGACAAAATGACTGCCGACCCCAATAGTCTACAAGGCTACGCAGAGGAGCCACTTCATCTCTCCTCTCTGCAACTAGATAAACTCTATGGTCAGGGCTACAGCAACAAATTATTAAGCTTGGTGAGCGGCAACCAAGCGCATGCCCTACCCTGTTGGAGCAACCCCATCACCTCCAAAGTAGGCGCGCATCTTATATGCTTTGCAAGTGCAACCCCAGGCGCTATTCCCAAACTGCAGAGCATAAGATCTCTAGTGATTAATGACTGGCGCTACGAAACCGCAAAACAGCAAAGTTCCGATTAGGCGAGAAGCTCGGCAAAAAACGTTCGCAACCCATCGGCACCGGATTGTTCCCAAGTCTTAAGCGCCGCAGTACCCACAATCGCCAGATCCGCATGACCGCGCAAGAAATCCATATCGCGCTTACTACTAACTCCAAACCCAACTCCCACAGGAACATCTGTATGCTGGCGGCAGCGTTCAATCAAAGCTACCACATCATCACCCATATCCGTCTTAGAGCCAGTAACTCCCTTGCGGGCAACCACATACACCATACCGCGGCTGGCGGCACCCAACTGAGCCAGACGCTTATGACTACTGGTAGGCGTCATCAGAATAATCGGCTCCACAGCAGCCTGTTCAGACAGGGCGTACAAATTGCCAGCTTCCTCCACTGGTAGGTCCGGCAATATATAGCCCACACCCCCAGCCTGTACAAGGCGCTCAATAAACCGCGCCTCGCCCATTTTAAATACTGTGTTGTAGTAACCCATCATCAACAGTTTAAAGGGGAAGCGCGCACTGACTTTGGCCATAAACTCAAAACATTGATCCACGCTGGTGCCAGACTTAAGAGACTCTTCATTGGCTCTAACAAACAGAGGTCCATCTGCACTGGGCTCTGAGAACGGAAACTGCAGTTCGACCAAATCCACACCGGCCTCAGCCATAATTTCCAATTCTTGCAGATTGTCCTCAAAGGAGGGATAACCACAGACAACATGCGCCATCACCAGCAAGTCTTTCTTCTGTTTGCGCTCGGCAATATAGGATTCTAGACCCATTAGCTTTCCTCCCCTCGGTACTGGTCGGCTTTGCCGCCAATAAAGGACTTCCACTTAGCGTCGTCCAACGCATCGGCAATAGTAAAAATATCCTTATCGCCGCGGCCCGATTGATTGATCAGAATTATCTCGTCCTTACCCATGCTCGGCGCCTCTTTAAGCGCAGTCACAAAGGCATGGGTACTCTCAAGTGCCGGTATCAAGCCCTCGGTGCGCATAGTCAGTCTCAATGCCTCTTTAACCTCCATATCTGTGGCCGCCTCAAAGCGAACTTTTCCCTGCTCCCACAAATGCGCAAAAATCGGATTAATACCTATATAGTCCAGCCCCGCTGCCACCGAATGGGTCTTATTCATATTGCCTTCATCGTTCTGCAGAAAATAGGTCTTAAATCCCTGAGCCACGCCAACGCTGGCATCGTCGTAGGCCAGCCGCGCTGCATGCATATAGGAACCCACCCCATGACCGCCCGCTTCACAGCCAATCAACTCAACATTGTTATCGTCGAAAAAGCCCTGAAAGATACCCATGGCATTGGAACCGCCACCCACACAGGCATAGACACGATCCGGCAAGCGGCCGGTCTGATTGACAATCTGCTCGCGAGCTTCGATACCTATAATCGACTGGAACCAGCTAACCATTTCTGGAAACGGATGAGGTCCACAGGCAGTCCCCAAAATATAATGGGTATCGGCCATATTAGTCACCCAATCGCGCATACACTCGTTGATCGCATCCTTCAGCGTTTGCTGACCGTCCTCAACAGCTATAACCTCAGCGCCCAGATTCTCCATCCAAAATACATTGGGTCGCTGGCGCGCCACATCCACAGCACCCATATAAATCTTGCACTCAAAACCAAACTTTGCCGCCATAGTGGCAGTGGCAAAACCGTGCTGTCCGGCACCGGTTTCAGCAATCACTCGCTTTTTACCCAAGCGCTGGCACAGCAGCCCCTGCCCCATCACATTGTTTATCTTGTGAGAGCCAGTGTGATTGAGATCTTCACGCTTAACGTAAATTTGCGCACCACCCAGCTCGCGGGATAGATTCTCCAGATAGGTCACAGGCGTAGGGCGGCCGGAATAACCCTGCAACAGCGCCACATAATCCTGCCAAAATTTTGGATCCGACTTGCACTCACGGAAACAGCTTAAAAGTTCCTCGATCGTCGCATGTAGAATTTCCGGTAGAAAAACACCACCATATTCCCCGTAGTAGCCCTCTCGGCCGTCGGAGAAATCAAAAATATCCATGAAAAGCCCCAGTCGTGCGCAGTGATTAAGTCCTGACCCATCACTGCACAGTTGAATATTAAAACCTGGCGTATTTTATCCAGTTAGTTTCAACGACACAACATTGCAAACAGCAAGTTATCTACAAATCTGCTCAACGGGTGCAACCTGCCCATGACTGTTTTATACACAATGGTCAGTGTTTATTTGTAGCTAGCAGTACAGCTAGTGTTGTCGAGTTTATCCACAGATTTTTCAACAGTTTACCAACTAGATATTGAGTAGATTTTTAAATAAAACACAATATATAGTGTATTAATGTTTGCATGGCACAAAATGTAGGATAAACTCTAGTTTTAAACCCCAACAGGGTAAAGACCAAAATAACAATAATGTTGCGGCTAAATTCACTGAGAAACTGAGAACAAATTAGCTGAACTCTTAGTAAAGGCAGTATGCAACAGAAACCATCGACGTTTACACAAGACAAATTATTCAGAGCAAGGGCCAGCAATGAGTGCAACCAGACTTAAGACAGTTAAATCGGTGAAAACCTCTCAAGATATTGAAATGCAAGAGGCTTCTCTGGATATTTGGGACAAGAAATACAGGCTAAAAGACAAACAGGAAAACCCTGTCGACAAAGATATTAAGGCCACCTACATCAGGGTCGCCAAAGCGCTGTCTGAGGTGGAGACAAAAGCCAAACGCAAGCAGTGGCAAGAAAAATTTGTCTGGGCACTGCAACATGGTGCAATCCCCGCGGGACGTATTATTTCCAATGCCGGCGCTCAGGACTACAAGCCGGCAACATCCACCATTAACTGTACTGTGTCCGGAGTTGTTCCCGACTCTATGCTGGGTATTTTAGAGCGCAATCTAGAGGCCGGACTCACATTAAAAGCTGGCTGTGGTATTGGCTATGAGTTTTCCACACTGCGCCCCAAAGGCGCCTATGTATCGGGCGCCGGCGCCTATACATCTGGGCCTCTATCCTTTATGGATATCTACGACAAAATGTGTTTTACCGTATCCTCAGCTGGTGGCCGCCGAGGCGCCCAAATGGCAACCTTCGATGTCAGCCATCCGGACGTTTTCGACTTCGTTCGCGCCAAGCGTGAAGATGGCCGCCTGCGCCAATTCAACTTATCACTGCTGATCACTGAAGAATTCATCCAAGCAGTGCGCAATGACGGCGACTGGCAACTCACCTTCCCGATCAGCGCCAAAGAAGTGGACGAAGATTTCGATCTAAAAGGAGACAATGTAGTCTGGAAACCATTTCCAACCACAGACGGCTACCTAACCAACGATCAGGGTCTGGTCGCCTGTCGCATCTACGAAACCATTCGTGCACAGAAGCTGTGGAATGCCATTATGTCATCCACCTATGACTATGCGGAGCCCGGCTTTATTCTGATTGATCAGGTCAATAAAAATAACAATAACTGGTTCTGTGAGGATATCCGCGCCACCAACCCCTGTGGCGAACAGCCGCTCCCGCCCTACGGAAGCTGTCTATTAGGCTCAGTAAATCTAACTAAATTCGTGCGCAATCCCTTTACCTCAGAAGCCTGTTTTGACTGGGACCAATATGCCAAAGTGGTCAAAATATTTACCCGTATGCTGGACAATGTGGTGGAAATCAACGGGCTTCCTCTGCAGGGGCAGCGCGATGAAATTCAGCACAAGCGTCGCCATGGTATGGGCTTTCTTGGCCTCGGCTCGGCCATTACTATGTTGTGCATGAAATACGGCGATAAAAACTCCCTTGAATTCACTGATAGAGTGGCAAAAGAGATGGCCGTATCAGGCCTCGAAAGTGGTCTGGATCTGGCGCGCGAAAAAGGACCGGCACCGATTATGAACGATGAATTTGAAGTCACCGCCGCCATGCTCTTCAAACAGCCCGATCTGGCCAAAGACGGAATTAAGGTCGGCGATATGCTCAAAGGTAAGGAACTGATTGGCAAATACAGCCGCTATATGCAAAATATTGCCGAGGTAGCGCCACAGCTCGTGGATTCTATTATCGAAGAGGGCTGCAGATTCAGCCACCACAGCTCTATCGCCCCCACTGGGACTATTTCGCTATCTCTGGCCAACAATGTCAGCAATGGCATCGAACCCAGTTTCGCGCACCACTACTCGCGCAACGTTATTCGAGAGGGGAAAAAGTCCAAGGAAAAAATAGATGTCTTCTCCTATGAGCTACTGGCCTATCGCGCCATGATCAATCCACAGGCCATGCCATTTGGCACCTCTGATAACGAAGCACTGCCCAACTACTTTGTCAGCTCCGAGACCATTCCACCCAAAGCCCATGTAGATATTCAGTCGGCAGCGCAAAAATGGGTGGATTCATCGATCTCAAAAACCATCAACGTGCCCACAGACTGCGAGTACGATGACTTTAAAGATATCTACCTCTACGCCGCTGAAAAAGGCCTCAAGGGATGCACCACCTTCCGATTTAATCCAGAGGCCTTCCAAGGGGTACTGGTCAAAGAGAGTGACTTGGAAAATACCACCTACAGCTTCACTCTGGAAGATGGCTCAACAGTAGAATTCAAAGGCAACGAAGAGGTTGAATACGATGGTGAAACACATACCGCGGCCAATCTATTTGATGCATTAAAAGAAGGTTACTACGGAAAATTTTAAGCGCCCCGCATAACCAGAAAGGGCTGTGGAACCATAAAGGAACAGAAATAACATGACTAAAAAGATCGATCAAAAGATAGTTGGCTACAAAGTGGCCTCCGAAGAGCAAACCTCAGAGGCAACTGCTGCGGAGGCAGAGAGCAATATTGTTCAGATGCACGAAAAAGTGTCTCGCCCCGAGGCTCTGGCTGGTAGCACCTACAAAATAAAGACGCCGCTCTCCGATCATGCGCTCTATCTAACCATTAACGATATTGTGCTTAACGAGGGCACTGACCACCAACTGCGCCGCCCCTTTGAAGTCTTTATCAACTCCAAAAATATGGATCACTTCCAGTGGATTGTAGCCCTCACCCGAGTTATTTCAGCGGTGTTTCGCAAAGGCGGTGACTGCACCTTCCTAGTGGAAGAACTCAAAGCCGTATTTGACCCTCAGGGCGGCTACTTCAAGCCCGGCGGTAAATTTATGCCCTCTCTGGTCGCCGAAATCGGCTGGGCCATCGAGGACCACCTACAGAAAATCGGCATGCTAAAAAAGCCCGAGATCCCCGAGCATCAGCAAAAAATCATGGATCAAAAGCGCGCTGAATTTGAAGGCACAGCAACCAGCACCGCAGAGGAATCCAGCGAATTCCCCGCCACTGCAGAACTGTGCAAAAAATGTAGTGTAAAAGCCGCTATCTTGATGGATGGCTGTATGACCTGCCTAAACTGTGGCGAGTCTAAATGCGGTTAGAATTGCAATCTGCAACATAAAAAAAGCGGCTCAGAGGCCGCTTTTTTTTATTTCCAATACTATCTAATATTATGCATTTACTGGCGTTAACTTGCCGGTTTTAATATCAAAAATAAACCCGTAGACCTTAATATGGCTGGACACCAATGGATGGTTGGCAATCAGCTCCACGTCGTTTAATACCGATGCTCTAAGATCGGTGAATGTATGCCAGCAAATAGTCTTGCCCAAATCCGATCCGGGTTTAGTATTATGGCTGTGATCGCGCTGTGGATTCGACCATTGCTGACCATCAAATTCGGCGGTCTCTAAATCATCGGCCAATAACTCACCAATCACCTGATCAGTAATCATACTCATCCCGCAGTTAGTATGATGGATAACAAACCATTCCAGAGTCCCCAAAAATTTATGGGAAATAATCAGCGAGCGAATAGCATCCTCTGTGGCACGTCCACCAGCATTGCGAATAATATGCGCTTCACCATCCTTTAACCCAGCAAACTTATAGGGATCCATTCGGCAATCCATGCAGGTTAAAATAGCAAAATGCTTGGTGGGGGCCGGCTTGAGCTGAGACTGATCAAAGCTCTTGGAGTAGTTTTGATTGGCTTTGATTAATGCCGATAAGTTTTCGCTACAACCACTATTATCTTTCATACCCTATCCATTCAACAATCTGATCTAGAGCGACGATTATAAACAGACTCCTCAGCAATGCCCAATAATCTGCATTGGCGCAGACAATAACTCTGTTCTATCCTTAATCCGGTAGTCGGCCTGTTTGCCGTGGAACCGTCGATTTAAAGGAAAATTATGGAGCCTTATGGAATATATCCACCAGTTTTTGCAGCAGATCGATTTGGGCGACAACCTTATTTACCGAGGGCACTCGGATGGGCGCTGGGTGCTCAGGCCCTCTGTGGGTCGTCATTATGAGGGCCAGTGGAAGAATGTTGTGGACTGCGAATTGCGGGCACTGGCCAGTTTTAAAAGACGCGCTATTCCCTACCGTAAAACTCAGCCCAAGAGCGATATCCAGTGGCTGTGTTTAATGCAGCACCATGGGCTGTCAACTAGGCTCCTAGACTTTACCACCAACCCTTTAATCGCTCTTTTCTTTGCCTCTTATCCCTCGGTATTGGAAGATGGAGAGTTTATTGCCACCCAATATGGCAGGTCCTACGAAAATGTTAGCGATGACAATCTATTTAATAGAACCCATAGTTTTGCCTACCATCCACCGCATATCACCGAGCGCATTATTGGTCAGCAGGGCTGTTTTGTTTATTCCAGCGCACCCAATGAACCTCTGGAACAGAGGCAGATATCTCGAATCCTAGTAAAAAGGGAGCACAAAAGTTTTATTCGTCAAGAATTGGGCACTGTTGGTATCAGCCATTCTCTATTATTTCCCGGTATAGATGGTATCTGCAATGACCTTAACGAGCGGTTGACCAGTGACCTTGAATGGGAGGCTGTGGTCAATTAGAATAACCGAGACCATTGCATTAGGGCGATACTCACTCATAGGTTGTTAAAAATAAGCTCAAAATCCTCATTTATTACATCTAAACTCCGGTTTTTCGCCTATTTTTTTGCCTACTCTGACTATCGTCTTACCTCTAATGCAATGGTCTCACCCTGTTGTTTTTGCGCCCCTGTGGGTAATTGGTTTATGCTGAGTTGATAAGAAAACTTGGAACAACCTTTATGGAATTACTTTTTTCCTACGGCACTTTGCAGCAGAAGAATGTGCAGATTGCCAACTTTGGCAGGGAACTGGTGGGCACAGCGGACACTCTGCCCAACTATAGGGTCGGTGAAATTAGAATTACCGATGAGCGGGTGCTTAGGGAGAGCGGCAAGGCGTTTCATCCCATTCTCAAATACACTGGCAACCCTGAAGATCAGGTAATGGGTACAGTTTTTCAGTTAACCACTGAAGAATTGCTACAGGCCGATAACTATGAGGTGGATGATTACCAAAGAATATCGGCAGTTCTTAAATCCGATTGTAACTGTTGGATTTACGCCGCCGCTAAAAACGCAAGTTAATTGGCTTTAGCTTCCTGAACCAGTACAAAGGGCGGTATTACCAGTGCCCAGACTGTAGAGTCTTTGTTATACCAAGATTTTGCCTGATCATCACTGACTTCAAAAACAGAGCCGTCGGCAAGCCAGTTTTTGATCTGTGCCGTATCGTCGCGGTGCATAGCGATAGCCACCTCAATCAAATCAGAACCTAAGGCCGCGGCCAAAACATTGCCGCAGGCGTAGTGTTTTTGCAGCTGCTGCCAGCCTATTTTGGCGGTCTCGCCATTAAGGCGTTTTTTAAGTTCAGCGGTACTTTCTGAGGATTGCATCTTAGATTTGAATTCAACCGTTCCACTGACAGAAATTTCTGAGCAATTGCAGACCGGCATCGGCACTTTTCTCTGGATGGAATTGCACGGCAAATAGGTTGTCCTGAGCTAATGCAGCGGCAAATTCAATGCCGTAGTCGCAAGTGCCTGACAGATTGGGGTTATCTACCGCGTCCACATAGTAACTGTGCACAAAGTAAAAACGACTGTCCTGTTGTATGCCCTGCCACAGGGGATGATCCATGGTTTGATGGACATTGTTCCAACCCATATGCGGCACCTTGAGTTTATTGCCCTGAGCATCCACTAGACTGTCGCCAAAGAATTTAACCTGTCCGGGCAAAAGATTGAGACAGTCAACACCGCCGTTTTCTTCACTGCTGGCCATTAGCGCCTGCATACCGACGCAAATTGCCAGTACCGGCTTGTCGCGCATAGCCTTTCTAACCACGTCCCCCACATTGAGCCTTTGTATTTCATGCATACAGTCGCGGATTGCACCCACACCGGGGAAAACCACACGATCGGCTTCTTCCACTACCGCTGGATCTGAGGTAACAGAGATCCGCGCCTCAGAGGACACATGCTCCAAAGCTTTAGCAACAGAATGCAGATTACCCATTCCATAATCGATAACCGCTATATGACTACGAAAATCACCCATAATTAGAATACAAAGACGATAGAGTGCTGGTGCTTTTTACAAAGTACCTTTGGTGGATGGCATTACGCCTGTCATGCGCGGATCCAAGGTAACCGCCACACGCAGGGCGCGACCGAATGCCTTAAAAATTGTCTCCACCTGATGGTGGGCATTGGCGCCGCGCAAATTATCTATATGCAATGTCACCAGAGCGTGGTTCACAAAGCCCTGAAAAAACTCCGAGGTTAAATCGACATCAAAGCCCCCCACATGACTGCGCACAAACTCAGCATGCATAATAAGGCCTGGACGACCAGAGAAGTCCATTACCACCCTCGACAACGCCTCATCCAAGGGTACATAGGCGTGACCGTAGCGGGTCAGCCCTTTTTTGTCACCCAGCGCTTTAGCGACCGCCATACCCAGAGTAATACCTACATCCTCCACGGTGTGGTGATCGTCGATCTCGGTATCTCCAGCCGCCTGAATATCTAGATCCACTAAACCGTGGCGGGCAATCTGATCCAGCATATGGTTTAAAAACGGTACTGGGGTATCCAGCTTCGCTTTACCAGTGCCATCCAGATTTACCGTTACAGTAATTTGTGATTCCAGCGTATTGCGCGTCACAGTTGCGGTGCGCTCGGCCATAGGACTCTCCAACATCAGAATATTTAGGCGGCTATTATACGCGTAAAACAATTTGCTTTTGAAGCTAATAAAAACCTACAATTTATGCTCACTTGGCGATGGCCTTCAGAGAAATGAAAATCTCTAAATTATTTATAGCTATATTACTCAGCCTTATATTAGGGCTGGGTGCTGCTGTTTCTATCGCCCATAGCCATGACGACCATCAAGAAAGCCAATGTGCATTTGCTGTTGTTCAAAATATGGCGGCGGTACTGGCGCCTGCCCTTGAACATTTCGTACTACCATTGGATATTATCTATCACTCGATGGTAGGTATTGGCGATGTTGCCTCTACAACAAGTGCTGGCTTTTTAG
>Ga0207964_1000364_pt1 | contig 12547 bp, 8 predicted proteins | sample Knorr_S23_td_250_FD_185608 | JGI IMG/M metagenome (GOLD analysis project Ga0207964, IMG submission 185608) | Marine microbial communities from Southern Atlantic Ocean transect - Knorr_S23_td_250_ad_251m_LV_A (SPAdes) (version 2) | ecosystem: Environmental > Aquatic > Marine > Oceanic | place...
TTAAAATGAAGGTTTATACAAAAACGGGAGATAAGGGAGAGACTTCACTTTTTGGTGGAGCAAGAGTTTCAAAAGGACATTTGAGAATTCATGCATACGGTACCGTTGATGAATTGAATTCGTATATAGGTTTGCTAAGGGATCTGTCTCCTGATGAATCCAGGAATTCTGAACTTATCAGAATTCAGGATCGTTTATTTACCCTTGGAGCACTTCTGGCAACGGAGCGTGAAGAGGCGAAAAAGAAACTACCTGTCATTATTCAGGAGGATATAGAATATTTGGAAGAGTCTATAGACACGATGGAAAGATCGCTTGAGCCCATAAAGACTTTTGTGTTACCCGGAGGACATCCAACGGTATCTTATTGCCATATTTCTCGATGTGTTTGCAGACGTGCAGAGCGAATATGTGTGGAGCTTTCCGAAAATAATAAGGTTGAAGAAATTGTAATTCAATACTTAAATCGATTGTCTGATTATCTTTTTGTACTTTCTCGCTTTCTTACAAAAACTCTTAAAGTAAAAGAAACTCCCTGGATACCTGAAAAAGGTAAGTAATAGATAGTGTGAGAAAGATTTGCTTAGTTTATGAAATAAATTATATTTGCAAAAAATAGAACAAAAGGATTATGTATTGGACTTTGGAATTAGCATCTTATTTGAGCGACGCTCCCTGGCCGGCGACTAAAGATGAATTGATTGATTATTCAATTCGTACCGGTGCCCCTTTGGAGGTGGTAGAGAATTTACAGGCTATAGAAGACGAAGGTGATACCTACGAGTCTATTGAAGAGATTTGGCCCGATTATCCAACTGAAGAAGATTTCCTCTGGAACGAAGAAGAATACTAAATACAATCCCATCCTGATACGGTGGGATTTTTTGTTGGTTTCTTGAAAACTGTCATGCAGTTGTGCAATCATTTGTCATACTGAGCCTGTCGAAGCGCGACAAATGAATTACCTATACTTCTACAGGCTCAGTATGACAATTCATTTTACATCTTACGCTTCATCTTAAATTCTGACTCCTGAGTTCTGACTCATTGTCATATCAGAGGTTTTGATTCCGAATTTGTAACATTATAGGGTTACATTTATAGGCTTTTTATTTACATTTGTTATCGATTGAAAAAATCATAAAATGAGCATCATAAAAAACGTATTAGGGGGTCTTTTTGGAAGTAAATCCGGTAGAGATCTTAAGGTCTTAAAGCCTGTTGTTGAAAAGGTTCAAAAAGTAAGCCCTGCCATAGAATTATTGTCTGATGATGGGCTAAGAGCGAAAACTTCTGAGTTTCAAAATAAGATTAAGGAAGCTGTTTCTGTAGAAGATGCAGAAATAGAGAAAATACAAACGGCACTTGATAAGGATGAAGTTGCCGTAACGGATAAAGAAGCTTCTTACAAAAAGATCGATGAGCTTAAGAAAAAAGTTCAAGAGAGGTCGGAAGAAGTTTTGAAGGATATTTTACCCGAAGCTTTCGCAGTAGTAAAAGAAACTTCGCGTCGTTTAGCACAAAATAAACAACTCAAGGTTACAGCTCAGGATTTTGACAAAGACCTGGCATCAGAGTTTGATTTTGTTACCATAGATGGCGATCAGGCCATTTGGTCGAATAAATGGTTGGCATCGGGAGCGGAGCAAATATGGAACATGGTACATTACGATGTACAGTTAATCGGTGGTTCGGTATTACACGATGGGAAAGTTGCAGAAATGCAAACCGGTGAAGGTAAAACTTTGGTGGCAACACTTCCCGTTTACCTGAATGCTTTAACAGGTCGAGGTGTACACGTGGTAACGGTAAATGATTACCTGGCAAAACGTGACTCGGAGTGGATGGGGCCTTTGTATCAGTTTCATGGTTTAACGGTTGACTGTATTGATAAACACCAACCCAATTCAGAAGACAGAAGGGCGGCTTACCTTAAGGATATTACGTTTGGGACAAACAATGAGTTTGGGTTTGATTATTTAAGAGATAATATGGCGCGTTCGCCACAAGATCTGGTGCAACGTGAGCACAATTATGCCATTGTCGATGAGGTAGATTCGGTATTGATTGATGATGCTCGTACGCCATTGATCATTTCCGGCCCTGTACCTAAAGGTGATGAGCATGAATTTAATCAGCTTAAACCCCAGATACAAATCCTTTACGATACACAAAAGAAATTTGTAACATCAGAACTTTCGGAAGCTAAAAAGTTATTCGCTGAGGGGGAGAGTGATGAAGCAGGGAAGAAATTGTTGAGAGCTTACAGAGGGCTTCCAAAGAACAATGCGATGATTAAATTTCTGGCTGAAGAAGGAGCGAAAATTCTACTTCAAAAGACCGAGAATCATTACATGCAGGATCAATCTAAAGAAATGTACATCATCGACGATGATCTGTATTTCACGATTGAAGAGAAAAATAATTCCATTGAACTTACGGATAAGGGAATCGACCTGATCTCGACAAATGTTTCTGAAGAGAATTTTTACATTCTTCCGGATGTAGGTACGGAGTTGGCTAAGCTTGAAGAAAAAGCAAAGGCCGGAGAAGATGTGATGGAAGAGAAAGAAGTCTTAATGCGTGACTTTGCCATTAAGAGCGAGCGTATTCATACTATGAACCAGCTTCTAAAAGCTTATGCTTTGTTTGAAAAGGAAGTGGATTATGTGGTGATGGACAACAAGGTGAAAATTGTTGATGAGCAAACCGGACGTATCATGGACGGTCGCCGTTATTCTGACGGACTTCATCAGGCTATTGAAGCGAAGGAAAACGTTAAAATTGAAGCGGCTACACAAACGCACGCAACGGTTACACTACAAAACTACTTCCGTATGTACAATAAACTGTCGGGTATGACAGGTACGGCGGAAACAGAAGCAGGAGAGCTTTGGGATATCTATGAATTGGATGTTATTGTTATCCCTACGAATCGTCCGATCGCTCGTGCTGACCACGAAGATAAAGTGTATAAAACGCAACGTGAGAAGTTTAATGCTGTGGTCGAGGAGGTGGTAAGTCTGTCTAAGTCCGGTCGTCCGGTACTGGTGGGTACAACTTCGGTAGACATTTCTGAAAAACTATCTCGTATTCTTCAGATCAGTGGAGTTGAGCATAGTGTTTTGAATGCGAAAAAACACCAACAGGAAGCAAGTATTGTTGCTGATGCAGGAAATCCCGGAAAGGTTACTATTGCAACGAATATGGCGGGTAGAGGTACTGATATTAAACTGAGTGATGAGACTAAAGCTGCCGGTGGTTTGGCCATTGTAGGTACAGAGCGTCACGATTCCCGTCGTGTAGATCGCCAGTTAAGAGGTCGTGCCGGTCGTCAGGGTGATGTAGGTTCTTCTCAATTCTTCATCTCTCTGGATGATAAGTTGATGCGATTGTTTGGTTCGGAACGTATTGCGAAGCTTATGGATCGAATGGGCTTGGAAGAAGGAGAAGTGATCCAACACTCGATGATCTCTAAATCTATTGAGCGCGCACAGAAAAAAGTTGAGGAAAATAACTTTGGTGTCCGTAAGCGTTTATTGGAGTATGACGATGTAATGAATTCCCAACGTGAGGTTGTGTATAAGCGTCGCCGTCATGCACTGGATGGAGAGCGTTTGTCGGTAGATATCACGAATATGTGTTTTGATACCTGTCAGCTATTGGTTGATGTTCATGCAGAAATGAAAGATTTTGAAGCTTTTAAGTTTGATGTGTTGCGTTCGTTCTCTATGGATTGCCCATTTGATGAGGAAACATTTAATAAAGGCAAGGCTGAAGATCTAACACAGGCTCTTTACGAGGAAAGTATTAAATCTTACACCATAAAGATGGATCGCATAGCAGAGACAGCGTTTCCGGTAATTAAAGGTGTTTACGAAGATGATAAAGCAAACTACGAGAATATTGTAGTGCCATTTACCGATGGGAGTAAGGCCATGCAGGTAGTAACGAACTTAGAAGAGGCGTATAAAACAGAAGGGAAGGCATTGATCAATTCTTTTGAGAAGAATGTTACCCTTGCCATTATTGACGAGGCCTGGAAAGTACATCTTCGGGAAATGGATAATTTGAAGCAATCGGTACAAAATGCCGTTTACGAACAAAAAGATCCTTTATTGATCTATAAATTTGAATCTTTCAATTTGTTTAAGTCCATGCTAGAGAAGTTGAATACAGATATTACTTCTTTCCTGTACAAAGCAAATCTTCCTATTAGAGATCCGAAAGAGGTTCAGCAAGCAAGGGCGCCTCAAAGAACAATACCGGGTTTAAAGGCCTCAAGAACTGAAATGCCACAATACACTTCAAGCTCTACTGATCAGCAACAATCATCGCAAAAGAGAAAAGCTCAGCCTGTACGTACCGAGGCCAAGGTAGGTAGAAATGAGCCCTGCCCTTGTGGAAGTGGTAAGAAGTATAAGAAATGTCATGGGTAGGTAATTACTCACACAACAAATAAGCCCCCGAATGTTCGGGGGCTTTTTTATATGCCCTGGGGCAGGCTGGGTTTATTTAATAGATTCCTGTAGCGATTACGATTAATAATGTAATAAGAGCTGCTACTCCTAATAATGCATAGGAAATAATTTTTGCAATATGTTTTGAGAACACGAGTACCGGTGTGTCTGTTGGATTAATTTCAAACCAATGTAATTCAAATGGATCATTGCGATGCATTCGTTTTAGTCTATCGCGAAGTCTCATTTTTCGGAGTGGCTTATGGCAACTTTCACAAACCAATTTGTGTCCCTGGCACCAACAACCACATTCTTTACATTTCTTTTCGAAGAACATAACCATTTTTTTTAATGCAACCATCTTAAATATACGAAAAATAACGCATGTATCCAATTGGTTATGAATTGTTTGTGTGTTAAGTTTTCGTTGTAATTGAGTAAAAAAAAAGACCCCCGAACATTCGGGAGTCTTTCTATTTTGTTTGTTGAATTCTAGATCTTATCCATTCATGGAAACAAGAAATTCAGCATTATTATCTGTACGTTGTATGCGGTCTTTAAGGAATTCCATTGCTTCCAGAGGAGTCATATCTGCAAGATGTTTTCTCATAATCCACATACGTTGTAATTCTTCTTTACCCATTAACAAGTCTTCTCTACGTGTACTTGAGTTAACAAGGTCTATAGCAGGATAAATACGTTTGTTCGCAATTTTACGATCCAATTGCATTTCCATATTACCTGTACCCTTGAATTCTTCGAAGATAACTTCATCCATCTTAGAGCCTGTGTCTACAAGTGCAGTGGCTATAATTGTTAGAGAACCGCCATTCTCAATATTACGGGCAGCACCAAAGAAACGTTTTGGTTTATGTAGTGCATTGGCGTCAATACCTCCCGAGAGTACTTTACCCGAAGCAGGAGAAACCGTGTTATATGCACGAGCCAAACGCGTAATAGAATCTAATAAGATAACTACATCATGACCACATTCAACCATTCTTTTAGCTTTTTCAAGAACGATATTGGCAACTTTTACGTGTCTGTCTGCTGGTTCATCAAAAGTAGAAGAAACAACTTCAGCATTTACGGTACGCGCCATGTCGGTAACTTCCTCAGGTCTTTCATCAATTAGAAGTACGATCATGTATACTTCCGGGTGATTTTTAGCAATAGAATTTGCCACCTCTTTCAATAGAACAGTTTTACCTGTTTTTGGCTGAGCGACAATTAATCCACGTTGCCCCTTACCAATAGGAGAGAATAAGTCTATAACACGAGCAGCAGTACCTGCTTTATTTTCTGCGATGTTGAATTTTTCATCAGGAAATAATGGGGTAAGGTGTTCAAAAGAAACACGATCTCTTACATAGCCCGGGTCTCGTCCATTAATATTGTCAATTTTAGTGAGTGGGAAATATTTTTCACCTTCTTTTGGTGGACGAACTTCACCTCTTACAGTATCTCCGGTTTTTAAACCAAAAAGTTTGATCTGAGAGTGAGAAACATAAATATCATCCGGAGAACTTAAATAGTTGTAGTCAGAAGAGCGTAAGAAACCATATCCATCAGGCATAATTTCCAAGACACCTTCGCTAGAAACAATACCTTCAAATTCGAACTCAACACTACCTTTGTTGTCATTTCGACGATTTTGTTGATTGCGTTGCTGGTTGTGTTGGTTCTGTTGGTTCTGTTGATTTCTTTGGTGCCTATCGTTTGTTTTTTGAGGCTTATCCTGCGTAGGCTTTTTTTGAACGGGAGCAGGAGTTTCAACTGTTTTTGAAGGTGGATTTTTTTGTTTTAATTCTGTAACTCTTTGTTCGGCTTTTTTGATGCGATCTAATTGAGATTCGTTTTTTCTTCTGGGGCGAAGTACCCGATCTTTGGGTTTGAATTTCTCTTTCGTTTCTTTTACCTGAGCTGGAGGGGCAGTTTTGTCTTTAATATTCGTTTCTGGCTCCATAGCTTTAGGTTTAGTCGTTTTATTATTTTGCTTTGGTTTTTTTATTATCTCTTTATTCGGTACTTCTGGTTTTGAGCTAACCTTAGTTTCTTTACTGGCTTTGGGGTTTACAGCTTGAACATCCAAAATTTGGTAGATCAGATCCATTTTTTTTAATGTTCTGTATTTGGGGACGTTCAGGTTTTTAGCAATATCCTGTAAAGCAGGTAATAATTTACTTTTGAGTTCTAAAATATCATACATAGATGTGGCAATGTTTTGTATAGACGAAGTCGAATTAGACTTTTGTTTAATCGAAAAATGATTCTGTGGATTTGGTTCTATTCTCTGTCGGGAGAAGAATTATAGTACAATAATACAAATAATATTCTAGATATTAGTTGTGATCTGAGGAAAATAGTTTTTCATAGTTCGTATTTGCCAGGCATCATTCGTGGTGTCTCATCTGTATCTTTTCATTCATTATTTATATTATAAGATCATTCTTCTTATTTTTGAGCAAAATCTTTAACATGATACAGCGAATACAATCTATATACTTGTTGGTAGCAACAATTGCTCTAGCTTTAATTTCTTTTAAAGTGCCCATTTACACTTTGCATGCGAAGCTGTTTATGGCTCAGGATGATACAAAGATGTTTATTTTAACCATTGCCGGAGCTTTATTAGCTTTTATAGGCCTGTTTATGTTCAAGAATCGCAAGTTTCAAATGAAATTGATTCGATTGGCAGTTTTAGTTGAAATGGTTATTGGCGTTCGTTTATTTATGGTGTTTAAGGAGTTTGAAGTTTCTTTAAATATAAATTGCATCATCCTTCTTGTGTTTGCTTTAGTTGCATTAATCCTAGCTTATAGAGGTGTTAAAAAGGATGACGATCTTGTACGTTCTGTAGACCGAATACGCTAACGTTTACCCAGCTCAATAACTTCCAGATTTTTTATTTCGCTGCGATCTATAGTAAACCTAAGTAAGGTTCTTACTTGATGGAACCCATTTTTTCCTGCAGCACCCGGATTCATATGAAGTAAGGACAATTCCTTGTCGTACATTACTTTGAGTATGTGCGAATGCCCACTTATAAATAGTTTGGGAGGATTTTTTTTGATTTCTTCTCGGATAGGAGGTGAGTAGCGCTTAGGGTAACCACCTATATGTGTGATCCAAACATCAACATCTTCGCACATAAATCGCTGGTGTAGTGGACACTCTTTTCGAATGATGTGTGAGTCGATATTACCAAAGACAGCTCTGGTGGGTTTAAATGCTTTTAGTTGATCTAAAACTGAAACATCCCCAATGTCTCCGGCATGCCATATTTCATCACACTCCTTAAAGTGTTTTAGAATAATTGGGTCCAAAAAAGAGTGTGTGTCTGATAAAAGCCCTATTCGTGTCATTTTTTAGTTTTCAGTGACCAGTGATCAGTTTAATTTACCATTAGGATTCGCAATTTACATTTCTTAGTTGAAAAGATGAGTTATGTGTCTGAATATAGTTAGCAGTTTTTAGTCAATAGTATGAGGTTAATCGCACTAATAATCAATCATTATTAATTGTTCATTAATCATTAATCTTAGTATTTTTGTTGGAAACAGCGTGTAGTGAGGTATTTCATCAGTTTAGCATATAAAGGAACCGATTTTCATGGATGGCAGGTACAGCCTAATGCTGTAAGTGTACAAGAAAAGATCAATGAAGGCTTGTCGATACTTCTAAAAGAAGAGGTGATGATATTGGGAGCCGGGCGAACGGATACGGGTGTGCACGCTAAACAGATGTATGCACATTTTGATACCGATAAAGAATTTGATTGCGAGAAAATTACATACCGATTGAACGCTTATCTCTGCGACGCGATTTTTATTAAGTCTGTTTTTCCTGTTTCGGAAAAAGCACATGCACGTTTTGATGCCACTGCTCGCGTTTATGAATATTGGTTGTGTCAGGAAAAAAATCCTTTTTTACATGAAGCTGCCTGGTTGCTGTATAGCAACCTTAATTTTGATCTAATGAATGAGGCTGCGGCTTACCTACTTGAAGTTAATGATTTTGCCAGTTTTGCAAAGGTACATTCGGGTGTGAATACACATATTTGTGATGTGCGTAAGGCTTATTGGGAACAAAAGGATGATAAATGGGTATTTACCATAGAGGCAGATCGATTTTTAAGAAATATGGTTCGTGCTATTGTAGGTACTTTAGTGGAAGTAGGAAAAGAGAAAATAACAATTCAGCAATTTAAAGATATAGTAGCTAAAATGGATCGAGGAGCCGCTGGTGTATCTGCTCCGGCAAAAGGTTTGTATCTTGTAAAAGTTGATTACCCGCAAGAACTGTTGAATGGGATTTAAACAAAAAGATAATATTATTGATCTTAAGCTCTTATCGAGAGTGATGAGCTTTGTAAAACCCTACAAAGTTGTTTTCCTGATAAGCATATTTTTTAGCATATTTCTTGGGATACTCTCTGTTGCAAGACCTATAATTATTGAATATACCGTTGATCATTTCATTATTGGAAGAGATCCGGAAATGTTATTGAAGTACACGCTTATTATGATAGGCTTACTTCTTTTAGAATCCATTTTCCAGTTTCTTTTTATGTATGTTGCCAATTGGATTGGTCAGTCGGTGATTAAAGATATTCGCGAAAAACTCTACAAAAAGATCTTATCATTTCGCTTGAAGTATTTTGATAATACGCCCATAGGAGCTCTAGTTACACGCTCTGTTTCGGATATTGAAACGATAGCAGAAATATTCTCACAAGGCGTGTTAGTTATTTTTAGCGACCTCTTTAAGATTGCAATAATCGTAGTGTGGATGTTCTCTAGAGATGTTATGTTAAGTTTAATATCCTTAGCTGTCTTCCCTCTGCTTATTTGGGCGACAAAGTATTTTCAAAGGGCAATGAAAAGTGCTTTTGAAGATGAACGTTCTGCGATTTCCAGGTTAAACACTTTTGTGCAGGAGCGTATTTCCGGAATGAAAATTGTGCAGATATTTAATCGAGAAGAAGCCGAGTTGGAAAACTTTAAAAAGGTAAATGCTACTTTCCGAAAAGCGACGATAAAGGCCATTTGGCATTTTTCAATATTCCTTCCTGTAATTGAAATTATGAGTGCCATTTCTTTAGGTGCTATGGTTTGGTATGGAGGTTTAGATATGCTTTTAGGTGGAGAGGTTACTCTTGGTTTGATGATGGCGTTTATCCTTTTGATTAATATGTTGTTTAGACCGATCCGTCACATGGCAGACCGGGTAAATGTTCTGCAGAGAGGAATTGTTGCTTCTAATAGAGTATTTAAGATACTGGATGCTGATGAGCGTGTTCGTTCTAATGGGAATTTAGAGCTTCAGGAAGTTCAGGGAGATGTGGAGTTCCGACAGATAAATTTCTCTTATGTACAAGGAGAACCGGTTTTAAAAGATATAAATTTTGAAATCGAAGCTGGGAAAACACTTGCTCTGGTAGGAGCAACCGGATCCGGGAAAAGCTCCATCATTAACTTAATTCTACGCTTTTACAATATTGATTCAGGCACGATTTTGTTGGATGGAAAGGACATTACCAAATATGATATCAAATCACTTAGGAGCCATTTAGCTTTAGTGTTGCAGGATGTGTTTTTATTCTCGGAGTCAATCTATAAAAACATAGTATTGGATAAAGATATTAGTGTTGAGGAGGTTCGTAATGCCGCAAAAGCTATTGGTCTGGAAGGTTTTATTGAGCAGTTACCCGGAGGGTATAATTATAATGTACGCGAAAGAGGAGTGATGCTTTCTGCAGGACAGCGTCAATTGATTGCTTTTTTAAGAGCTTATGTGTGTAATCCCAGCGTGTTAATTTTAGATGAGGCAACTTCGTCAGTAGATGTTCAAACGGAACATTTGATTCAGCAAGCGATCGATAAATTGACTGAGGAAAGAACCTCAATTGTTATTGCACACCGATTGGCAACCATTCAAAATGCCGATAAAATATTGGTTATAGACGATGGACGAATCGTAGAATCAGGGACTCATTTTGATCTCTTAGAACAGAAAGGCTATTACAGTAAGCTATTTGAGTTGCAGTTTAGTTGAGAAGAAAGTATTTTAATAGGTTGGTAGGTGTAGTCCTTCGACAAGCCTGCCTGCGGTAGGCAGGCTCAGGATGACAAATTATCGTTAGTCTTAACACCCCTCTGCCACTTTGTGTCGCTCCCCTCAAGGGGAGAATTAACATTTTATTGTCCCCTTGAGGGCACTGTAGGGGTGTCTCGTTGCTGAAAGCTGATTAATTAAACTTCTCCTGCAAGAACAAGCCTGTAGAGCTTTCCTTGCAATTTATAATATCTTCCGGAAGACCTTCAAAGATAAGTTGGCCACCTTTTTTACCCCCTTCTTTTCCAAGGTCAATCAGCCAATCGGCACATTTAATTACATCCGGGTTATGTTCAATCACCAGAATGGTGTGCCCGTTTTCGATAAGCGCATTAAAGGATTCCAGGAGTTTTTTGATATCGTGGAAATGTAAGCCCGTAGTAGGTTCGTCAAAAATAAAGAATTGCTGTCCGTGACTTTTTCCTTTCCCTAAGAATGAAGCTAGTTTTACGCGCTGTGCTTCCCCACCACTTAATGTGGATGATGATTGTCCTAAATGAATATAGCCCAAACCAACATCTTGAAGCGGTTGTAGTCGTTTTGATATTTTTGTTTGTTCACCCTTTTGGAAGAATTCAATCGCCTCGTTAATGGTCATTTCTAAAACGTCGGAAATATTCTTCTCGTTGAACTTAACTTCAAGGATTTCGTCTTTAAAGCGCTTCCCTTTACATTGCTCACATTCCAAGTGAACATCAGCCATAAACTGCATTTCTATGGTTGTCTCACCTTCTCCTGAGCAATGCTCACAACGACCACCATTGGTGTTAAATGAGAAGTGTTTAGTCTTGTACCCTCTGGTTTTTGAGAGTGTTTGGCTGGCGTATAGATTTCTAATCTCGTCGAAAGCTTTGATATAAGTTACAGGATTTGAACGAGATGATTTCCCAATAGGGTTTTGATCTATGAATTCTACGGCAGAAATATTTTTTATGCTTCCTGTTAAACAATCAAATTGACCGGTTTTAGGACCATAGCCACCTAAAGCTTTTACCAGGGCAGGGTAGAAAATGTTTTTTATTAATGTACTTTTTCCGGAACCACTAATTCCACTGACTACGGTAAGTACGTTAAGTGGAATTTTAACATCAATATTTTTTAGGTTGTGCTGACGTGCGCCTTTAATTTCTAGGGCATCTGTCCAGGTTCTCTTTTTAGGGATGTCTATGTTTAGGTCGCCATTTAAATATTGAGCGGTAAGGCTTTCTTTTTCCTTTTTAATCTCTTTATGAGTTCCGTTGAACATCACTTCCCCACCATGTATCCCCGCCATAGGACCCATGTCGATAACCAGGTCGGCAGCTTTCATAATGTCTTCGTCATGTTCTACAACGATAACGGTGTTCCCTATGTCTCTGAGTGAGCGAAGGATTTTTATGAGTCTTTCTGTATCTCTGGAGTGAAGTCCAATACTTGGTTCGTCCAGTATGTACATAGAGCCTACAAGGCTGCTTCCCAAGGAAGTTGCTAAGTTGATGCGTTGTGATTCTCCACCGGAAAGTGTTGAAGAACGGCGGTTGATGCTTAAATAGCTTAAGCCTACATCCATTAAGAATTGGATCCTGTTCTGAATTTCCAGGAGTAGTCTTCCTGCGATCTCGGTATCCTGTTTGTCTAGTTGTATGTTGTTGAATACTTCACAAAGCTCATCAATTGGCAGATCTACGATCTCGCAAATGGAATACCCTCCAATTTTAACGAAATCCGCTTCCGGACGAAGGCGTTTTCCGTTACATTCATGGCAAAGTGTTTTACCACGGTATCTTGACAGTAAAACGCGGTTTTGAATTTTGTAGCTTTTCTTTTCTAATTGTGCGAAAAATTTATTGATCCCTTTGAATTCTTTATTCCCGTTCCACAATAGATCCTTTTGATCTTTCGTAAGCTCGTAATAAGGTTTGTGAATTGGAATATCCCATTCTTCAGAATTAAAAACGATATCGTCTTTGTATTTACAAAGCGTATCACCT
>Ga0207964_1000366_pt1 | contig 12510 bp, 8 predicted proteins | sample Knorr_S23_td_250_FD_185608 | JGI IMG/M metagenome (GOLD analysis project Ga0207964, IMG submission 185608) | Marine microbial communities from Southern Atlantic Ocean transect - Knorr_S23_td_250_ad_251m_LV_A (SPAdes) (version 2) | ecosystem: Environmental > Aquatic > Marine > Oceanic | place...
AGTGCTGGGACATCGCTTTTACTTACCTTGCGTTTTCTCGGCTTACGAACCAACTGGTTGATCGTTGCCATGCAATTTTTCTCCAAATTTAAAATTTACCTTCTCAAAGAAGGCTTCAAAATCTTTTCTTACTCGGCCAATACGACTCACCAAGTTAAAAAAGGGAGCGGCATTCTAAATACCGCAGTTTCAGGAGTCAAGCGTACATTTACATGGGTCGAATAATACAGGTCATATTTTCACAAACCTGCATTAAATCATGCCAATGTACGCTTATTTCCCCTATTCTTCCGCTAGGTCTGCACTTAGCGCTTCACTCAATGCTGCTTCAACATCTGCAGCACTCATGGCCAAATCTTCTTCAGCCAAACGCTCTTTGCGTCTCTGCTTATGATATGTCAAGCCAGTACCTGCTGGAATCAAACGACCTACAACAACATTTTCTTTCAGGCCGCGCAATGGATCTGCCTTGCCGGTAACCGCTGCTTCAGTAAGTACCCGCGTGGTCTCCTGGAAAGAGGCTGCCGAGATAAAGCTATCAGTCGCCAAGGACGCTTTGGTAATACCCAAAAGCTGTCGCTCAAATTTAGCGGGCTGAAGTCCCTCTTGACGCAAGCGCTCATTCTGTTCCAGCAGTCTGCGGTAATCCACCTGTTCGCCACGAATAAATTGCGAATCACCCATCTCGGTAATTTCTACTTTACGCAACATTTGACGGGTGATGGTTTCAACATGCTTATCATTGATCTTCACACCTTGTAGGCGATATACATCTTGAATTTCATTGACGATGTATTTGGCCAATTCGCTGATGCCTTTTAGACGCAAAATATCATGAGGTGTAGGAGGACCATCGGAAATAACCTCACCTTTCTCCACATGCTCACCCTCAAACACACTCAACTGACGCCATTTTGGAATAAGCTCTTCGTAGTGCATCTTGCCATTTGCCAACGGCTGTCCATCATCAGGTGTAATAATCAAGCGTAGTTTACCCTTGGTCTCTTTACCCAGAGTTACTGTACCTGTGATCTCTGCCAAAATAGCTGGATCTTTAGGCTTTCTCGCCTCAAATAAGTCAGCCACTCGCGGCAGACCACCAGTAATATCTTTAGTACCACCAGAATCCTGAGGAATACGAGCAATAATCTGACCAATATCAATAGTGTCACCATCAATCACATTGACACTTGCGTTAGCAGGCAATGGGTAATGGGCTGGCACGGTCGAGTTCGGGAAGATCAATTCCTTACCCTTCTTGTCAGTCAGAGTAATCATCGGCTTAAGATCTTTACCTGCCGCTGGACGCTCGTTCGGATCAATCACAGAAATGCTAGTCAAGCCCGTCAAATCATCCGTTTGTTGGCGAATACTAAGTCCTTCTTCCATACCAGAGAAGGCTACCTTACCAGCAACTTCAGAAACAATTGGATGGGTGTGTGGATCCCAATTAGCTACCACATCACCAGCGCCAACCTTAGCTGCATCTTTAACTTTAATAACTGCACCGTAAGGTAGCTTGTATCGCTCGCGCTCACGACCATTTTCATCGGCTACAGCAAGCTCACCGGAACGAGAAACTGCTACCAGATGACCATCTTTGTTTTCAACAGTCTTCAAATTGAGAAGTCGAACAACACCTTCCTGCTTAACCTTAATGCTATCAACCGCAGATGCACGAGATGCCGCACCACCAATGTGGAAAGTACGCATCGTTAGCTGTGTTCCAGGCTCACCAATCGACTGGGCGGCAATCACACCTACAGCCTCGCCCTGATTGACTCGATGGCCTCGCGCCAGATCGCGCCCATAACAGGCAGAACAGATACCGTGAGTTACCTCACAGGTAATTGGCGAGCGCACTAGAACCTCGTCGATACCCATCTTCTCAATGCACACCACCCACTGCTCATCAACCATAGTACCCTCAGGCACTGCGACTTCATCACTGTTAGGCTTTAACACATCTCTAGCTACCACACGACCTAGGATACGATCACCTAGACTTTCAATAATGTCTCCGCCCTCAATTACCGGCGCCATCAATAGGCCTTTTTCAGTACCACAGTCAACCTCTGTTACAACAACATCCTGTGCAACATCAACCAAACGACGGGTTAGATAACCTGAGTTTGCAGTTTTTAGTGCTGTATCCGCAAGACCTTTACGAGCACCGTGAGTAGAAATAAAGTACTGGAGTACACTCAGTCCTTCACGGAAGTTCGCGGTAATTGGCGTTTCAATAATCGAACCATCTGGACGCGCCATCAAACCACGCATACCAGCTAGCTGACGAATCTGTGCAGGCGAACCACGAGCACCGGAGTCAGCCATAATAAATACTGAGTTGAACGAATCCTGCTGCTCATCCTCACCATCGCGATTCTTAACAGACTCCGAGCTAATACCTTCCATCATCGACTTAGCTACACGGTCATTAGCCTGCGACCAAATATCGATAACTTTGTTATATTTCTCACCCTGAGTTACCAAACCGGATGCGAACTGGCTTTCAATTTCGCGAACCTGTTCTTCAGCTGCACCAATAATCTCATCCTTATTATCAGGAATAACGAAATCATTAACACCGATAGAAGCACCAGATTTAGTCGATTGATTAAACCCTGTATACATCAGTTTATCAGCAAAAATAACTGTGTCTTTAAGACCTACGCTACGATAGCACTCATTGATAATCTGAGAGATAGCCTTTTTAACCATAGGTCGGTTAATCATCTCAAAAGGCAACCCAGCAGGCACTACTTCCCACAACAGAGCACGACCGACCGTAGTATCTACGATCATTTGCTTTTCATTGAGTTCACCAGTTGCTTCATCTAGCAAGGCTTCGTTAATGCGCACTTTAATTCGCGCCTGCAGATCAACTTTGTCCGAGTAGTAGGCACGAGAGACTTCGCGAATATCAGCAAATACCATACCTTCACCACGGGCATTCACTCTGTGGCGAGTCATATAGTACAAACCCAATACCACGTCCTGAGAAGGTACGATAATTGGTTCACCAGATGCGGGCGATAGAATATTGTTTGTCGACATCATCAAGGCGCGCGATTCCATCTGTGCTTCAATGGTTAGCGGCACGTGAACAGCCATCTGATCTCCATCAAAGTCAGCGTTATACGCCGCACAAACTAATGGGTGAAGCTGGATAGCCTTACCTTCAATCAATACTGGCTCAAACGCCTGAATACCTAACCTGTGCAAAGTAGGTGCTCGGTTTAGCAGTACAGGATGCTCACGAATCACTTCATCCAAGATATCCCAAACTACCGCTTCTTCGCGCTCAACCATCTTCTTAGCCGCTTTCACTGTAGTAGCTAAACCACGCAGTGCTAATTTGCTAAAGATAAAGGGTTTAAACAACTCCAACGCCATACGCTTTGGCAGACCACATTGGTGCAAACGCAAGGTCGGCCCTACCACGATCACCGATCGTCCAGAGTAGTCTACACGCTTACCCAGTAGATTCTGACGGAAACGACCCTGCTTACCTTTAATCATATCGGCAAGGGATTTTAATGGTCTCTTATTAGAACCAGTAATAGCTCGTCCGCGACGACCGTTATCCAATAACGCATCTACAGATTCTTGAAGCATACGCTTTTCATTGCGCACAATAATATCTGGCGCACTGAGATCAAGCAGTCTCTTCAAACGATTATTTCGATTGATCACACGACGGTAGAGGTCATTGAGATCAGAAGTCGCAAAACGACCGCCATCCAGCGGAACCAAAGGACGCAAATCCGGCGGCAATACTGGAAGCATTTCGAGCACCATCCACTCCGGCTTATTGCCAGAACCATGGAAAGCTTCTAGCAACTTAAGACGCTTAGAAAACTTCTTAATTTTAGTCTCAGACTTAGTGTTGGGAATCTCTTCCCGAATGTCCGCAATCTCGTCTTCGAGATTAATTTCCTTCAACAAGGATTGAATCGCCTCTGCACCCATAGTAGCGACAAATTCATCACCAAATTCTTCCAGTGCCTCGAAGTACTCCTCATCGGTGAGGAGCTGTCCTTTTTCTAGGGTTGTTAACCCTGGGTCTGTAACCACATAGGATTCAAAATACAACACGCGCTCTATCTCACGCAATGTCATATCCAACATCAGACCAATACGAGATGGCAGTGATTTCAAAAACCAAATATGCGCCACAGGGCAAGCGAGCTCAATATGGCCCATACGCTCTCGACGCACTTTAGTGAGCGTAACTTCTACGCCACATTTTTCACACACAATCCCGCGGTGCTTCATGCGCTTATATTTGCCGCACAAGCATTCGTAATCTTTTATTGGACCAAATATTTTGGCACAGAAAAGACCTTCTCTTTCGGGCTTAAACGTACGATAATTGATCGTTTCGGGCTTTTTAACCTCACCAAATGACCAAGAGCGGATCATTTCCGGCGACGCAAGACCAATTCGAATATTATCGAACTCTGTATTTTGTTCCTGCTGCTTGAGTAGATTGACTAAGTCTTTCAAGGCTTATCCTCCAGTGACTGAGTGAACCGAGGCCACGCCCCGGCGGTCAGTAATAAATACTTATTCGTTTTCCAGCTCGACATTAATGCCAAGAGAGCGGATTTCTTTAACCAAAACATTGAATGATTCAGGCATGCCTGGTTCCATTCGATGGTCTCCATCCACAATATTCTTGTACATCTTAGTTCGACCGGCGACATCATCAGATTTAACGGTGAGCATTTCTTGAAGCGTGTAAGAAGCACCATAAGCTTCCAGCGCCCATACCTCCATCTCACCAAATCTTTGACCACCGAACTGTGCTTTACCGCCCAGTGGCTGCTGTGTTACCAAACTATATGAACCAGTCGAGCGAGCATGCATTTTGTCATCAACCAAATGGTTGAGTTTCAACATATACATGTAACCAACCGTAACTGGCCTATCAAATTTATCGCCAGTTCGCCCATCATATAGAACCGATTGACCGCCCTCAGGCAGATCGGCCAATGCCAACATCTTCTTCAACTCAACTTCACTGGCACCATCGAATACAGGTGTTGCAATAGGCACACCCTTTCTTAGGTTTGCAGCTAATTCGAGAACTTCGGAATCACTTAGCTCGGCAAGATCAGTTCCATAGACCGTATCCCCAATATCATAGATATCTTGAAGCAACTTGCGCACTGCAACGGTCTTGGCCTGCGCCTTGAGCATGGCATCAATTTTCACGCCCAAACCTCTGGCAGCCATACCCATATGAGTCTCTAGAACCTGTCCCACATTCATTCGCGAAGGAACGCCTAGAGGATTCAATACGATATCAACCGGCTCGCCATTTTCATCATAGGGCATATCTTCAACTGGTTTGATAACCGAGATAACACCTTTGTTACCATGTCGACCAGCCATCTTATCGCCGGGTTGAATACGCCTCTTAACCGCCAAGTAGACTTTGACTGTTTTTAGCACACCTGGTGCCAAGTCATCGCCACTTTGCAGTTTCTTACTCTTCTCATCGAAACGATCATCAAGATCGGCGCGACGCTCATTGAGTTGCGCTTCAGCAGCAGAAATCTGCTCATTGAGCTCGGCATTTGCCATACGAATATCAAGCCAATCCTTAGCAGCGTATTCCGCTACGGCCTCTTCAGTAAGCGCGGCCCCTTTTTTCAGGCCGGCTGCCTTAACAACCTTTTCTCCCTTGAGAGCAGCAAACAAACGACCCAGAGTCGCATTTTCAATAATGCGATACTCATCGTTCAAATCTTTGCGATACTGACCTAAGGCAGCGCGCTCTATATCCTGAGAACGCTGATCTTTTTCAAGGCCATCTCTGGTGAATACCTGAACATCAATTACTGTACCCTTAATACTGCTGGGCACACGCAACGAAGTATCCTTAACATCGGATGCCTTCTCGCCGAAGATTGCACGCAGAAGTTTTTCCTCTGGGGTCAGTTGCGTTTCGCCCTTAGGAGTAACCTTACCCACTAAAATATCACCGGCCAATACTTCTGCACCAATGTGCACAATGCCAGACTCATCTAATCGACCCAGTGCCGCTTCACCTACATTAGGGATATCGGCAGTGATCTCTTCAGAACCCAATTTGGTATCACGAGCTACACAGGTTAGCTCTTGAATATGGATAGTGGTAAAGCGGTCTTCTTGAACCACACGCTCAGAAATAAGAATGGAATCCTCAAAGTTATAACCATTCCAAGGCATAAACGCGATTCGCATATTTTGACCAAGTGCCAACTCACCAAGATCAACAGAAGGACCATCTGCAAGCACATCACCACGAGAAACCGTATCCCCTTGCTTAACAATAGGACGCTGATTAATACAGGTGTTTTGGTTAGATCTGGTATATTTGGTTAGATTGTAAATATCAACACCAGCTTCACCAGACTCCACTTCGTCGTCACTTACACGAACAACAATTCGTCCAGAATCCACGCTCTCGATCAGACCGCCACGTCGAGCCACCTCACAAACACCAGAATCACTGGCCACTGTGCGCTCAATACCGGTTCCAACCAATGGCGCTTCGGAACGCAACGTAGGTACCGCTTGACGTTGCATATTCGAGCCCATCAAAGCACGGTTTGCATCATCGTGCTCAAGGAATGGAATTAGAGATGCTGCCACAGATACCACCTGTCGAGGCGAGACATCCATATATTCAATTTCTTCAGGCGCCTTAACCGTAAACTCATTTAGATGACGAACCGCCACCATATCTTCAACAAATTTATCTTTGCCATTGAGTTCGGCAGAAGCCTGTGCAATAACGAACTGTGATTCATTGATTGCTGATAAATATTCAATCTCAGAACTTACTTTTCCATCGATAACCTTGCGATAAGGTGTTTCAATAAAACCGTAGTTATTGGTGCGCGCATAAGTCGCCAACGAGTTAATCAAACCAATATTTGGACCCTCAGGCGTTTCAATAGGACAAACTCGCCCATAGTGGGTCGGGTGCACGTCTCGAACCTCAAATCCAGCTCGCTCACGAGTTAGACCACCTGGCCCCAAAGCCGAAACACGACGTTTGTGCGTAACCTCAGATAGGGGATTATTTTGATCCATAAACTGAGACAGCTGGCTTGAGCCAAAGAACTCTTTAATAGCTGCAGCAACAGGTTTTGCATTGACCAAATCCTGTGGCATAAGTTGCTCAGATTCAGCAACACCAAGGCGCTCTTTTACAGCCCGCTCAACACGCACCAAACCAACTCTGAATTGGTTTTCAGCCATCTCGCCCACCGAACGTACTCGGCGATTACCCAAGTGGTCAATGTCGTCGACTGCACCTTTACCATTTCTGATCTCAATCAATGTTTTAATTACATCGACAATATCGGAGCCCTCTCCATACTGCTTAACCAACTCCACAGACTCATCTGTTTTGAGTGCAGTGAAGTAACGCTGATCATAGAGAATGCCAGATCCATCTTCTTTTGGACGATCTAGGCGACGATTAAACTTCATCCGCCCTACAGCAGACAAATCATATCGCTCGAGATTAAAGAACAGATTGAAGAATAGATTCTCCGCAGATTCTTTAGTAGGCGGCTCACCGGGACGCATCATGCGATAGATTTCAATCAGAGCCTCAAGCTGAGTCCTCGATGGATCAGTACGCAACGTATCAGCCACAAAGGAACCACAATCCAAATCATTGGTATAGAGCGTTTCGATCTCCGTAATACCAGCTTCAGTCAATGCGGTTAGATTCTCTTCCGTCAATTCAGTGTTACATTCAAGTAACAACTCGCCAGTTTTGGGGTCGGCAATATCTTTAGCCAACGCACGACCAAACAAATAGTCATTGGTAACCGCGAGAGAAGTAACCTTGCCCTTTTCAAGTTCGCGTATATGGCGAGCCGTGATACGGCGCCCTTTCGCAACAACCATATTACCTTTCTTATCGATAATATCAAAGACGGTAATCTCACCACGCAGGCGCTCAGGATCAAGATCTAAGCTAAATTCGCCTTTCTTAAAGTGGAATACACTGGTGTCGAAGAACATTTCGAGAATTTCTTCAGAATTGTAGCCCAATGCACGAAGCAGGATAGTAACAGGCAATTTTCTGCGACGGTCAATTCGAACAAACAGCAGATCTTTAGGATCGAATTCAAAATCCAACCAAGAGCCACGATAGGGAATCACGCGAGCTGTATACAACAGCTTGCCCGATGAATGGGTCTTGCCCTTATCATGATCAAAGACCACGCCAGGCGCGCGATGCAACTGAGATACGATAACACGCTCGGTACCATTGATGATAAAGGTACCATTCTCCGTCATCAGAGGAATCTCACCGAGATAAACCTCTTGCTCGCGAATATCTTTAATCGCTTTATTGGTTGATTCTTTATCGTAAATAACCAAGCGAACCCTAACACGCAGGGGTACAGCATAGGTCACGCCACGGAGTTTACACTCTTCTACGTCAAACGCAGGTTTTCCGAGAACGTAATCTACATACTCAAGCGCCGCATTGCCCGAATAACCCACAATAGGGAAAATCGAACGCAGTGCAGCGTGTAGGCCCGTGTTTTTTCGATCTTCTGAAGCTACACCAGCCTGGGTAAAATTTTTATAGGAATCAAGTTGAATTGCCAAAAGATACGGCAAATCCATAACATCTGGCAACTTGCCAAAGCTCTTGCGGATACGTTTCTTCTCAGTGAAGGAGTAAGCCATCTATATTCCTCGGGACTGTTCTATTTTAAATGGGTGATCTCAAGTATAGGCCAGAGATCGCTTTGCTCGTAAATTCCCATACCTACAAGCAAGAAAGGGCTGAAGGGAAATCCCTTCAGCCCAGCCTGAAAAATCAGGCGAACAGCTCAATAAGCTTATTTGAGCTCAACTGTTGCGCCAGCTTCTTCCAATTGCTTCTTAGCCTCTTCAGCGTCGTCCTTAGGCAGTGCTTCTTTAATGGTAGATGGAGCACCATCAACAAGCTCTTTAGCCTCTTTAAGTCCAAGACCGGTTATTGCGCGAACTGCTTTAATCACATTAACCTTCTTGTCACCTACTGCAGATAGAACCACGTCAAATTCGGTCTTAGCTGCTGCAGCGTCATCGCCACCACCAGCTGCTGGAGCCGCTGCAACTGCAACTGCAGCCTGTGCGGATACACCGAATTTCTCTTCCATTGCACTTACTAGTTCAACTACATCCATTACGCTCATTTCAGCGATAGCATTCAAAATATCTTCGTTTGAAAGGGCCATTTTGGGCCTCCTAAATTTATCTGTTTACCATGAAGTCGCTTACGCGGCTTCCTGTTTTGCATCACGAACTGCAGCAACCACACGCGCCGTCTTAGTTGGTACTTCGTTAAACGTACGAACCAACTTAGTGACAGGAGCAAGAGTGACGCCAGCCAACATGCCAAGAGCCTGTTCAAGGGTAGGCAGCTTAGCAAGAACATCAATTTGCTCACTGGCTAGTAATTGCCCACCAACTGACAACGCTTTCACTTCAAAGTCTTCATTTTCTTTAGCGAAGTCTTTGAATAGTCGCGCTGCCGCACCTGGATCTTCCATAGAGAAAGCGAATAATGACGGACCTACCAACATATCTTCTACGCACGCGTAGTCGGTATCGGTAAACGCTCTTTTTGCTAAGGTGTTGCGGATCACGCGCAATTGCACATTCTCAGCACGCGCCTTAGCACGTAGAGCATTGATATCAGTCACATCGACGCCACGGGCGTCTGCTATCACTAGGGACAATGCCTGTGCGGCCGTCTCGTTCACTTCAGCAACGATTGCTTTCTTGTCATCGAGATTCAATGCCACGATAAATCTCCTCGATTTACCTGAGTTACAGTTGAGAAAAACCTCAACCACCAAGGTGAATTCACGCCAATAAAATCTGGCTTGGGTTCACCGCCTGCGCAGGAAAACTATCATCACCATAAAATGATTCCAGTTTATTATTCCCTTTGGGAACCTACGGTCTTTGACAGCCTGAGAGCTAAAAGCCCTCAGACCCCAAAGTCTGTACGACAGCTAATGCTGCCTAAAATCAAGCGCTCAAAGAGGCTTGATCAATAATCAATCCAGGGCCCATAGTAGAAGAAACAGTAATCTTCTTAATATAGACACCTTTGGCAGAAGCTGGCTTGGCTTTAGCTACATCAGCCATTAGCGCTTCCAAATTCTGCAATAATGCACCAGAGTCAAAAGACAGTACGCCGATACCACCCTGAATAATGCCGTTCTTATCAGCACGGAAACGAACCTGACCGGCTTTAGCATTCTTAACAGCAGTAGCAACATCTGGGGTTACAGTGCCGGATTTAGGATTTGGCATTAATCCGCGAGGACCTAAAACCTTACCCAAAAGACCCACCACACGCATCGCATCTGGCGCAGCAATAACCACATCAAAGTCCATCTTGCCGCCCTTGATTTCTTCCGCAAGTTCATCCATACCCACAAGGTCCGCACCAGCAGCTTTAGCCGCTTCAGCAGCATCACCTTGAGCAAACACACAAACGCGGACATCTTTACCCGAACCATTGGGAAGCGTTGTTGCTCCACGCACAACCTGGTCTGATTTACGTGAATCAATACCCAAGTTAATTGCCACATCAACGGTTTCAGAAAACTTAAGGGTTGAAATCTCTTTGAGAAGGCTAAACGCTTCCTCAGCCTGATAAACCTTACCCAGCTCTACTTTTTCATTAATCGCACGACGGCGTTTTGATAACTTAGCCACTTACACGCCCTCCGTTTCAATGCCCATTGAACGGGCAGAACCAGCAATAGTCCGAACCGCAGCATCCATATCAGCTGCCGTTAAATCCGGCTCTTTTGCTTTTACAATTTCTTCTAACTGAGCACGGGTAACCTTACCCACTTTCTCAGTATTGGGACGACCTGAACCACTCTTCAAACCAGCCGCTTTCTTTAACAAGAAGGATGCTGGCGGAGTCTTCATTTCAAAGGTAAAACTACGGTCTGCATAGACAGTAATAATTACCGGAACAGGTGCACCAGGCTCTACGCCCTGAGTTTGAGCGTTGAAACCTTTACAGAATTCCATGATATTAACGCCGTGCTGACCCAATGCTGGACCAACGGGCGGACTTGGGTTTGCCTGACCTGCAGGCACTTGCAACTTGATATAGGCCTGTACTTTCTTAGCCATTTACTTCTCTCCTATTAATGGGTGATATCGCCTCCAGACAGCCACATAATGCGGCATACCCTTCTCAGGCTCCCCGATAAATCAGCGAAATTGCCGACTTACCACCAAAAAAAAATCCTCAGGCTTTTTCTACCTGAGTGAATTCGAGCTCAACCGGTGTCGATCTACCAAAAATTGATACCGCAACACGCAATCTGCTCTTTTCGTAATTAACTTCTTCAACCGTTCCATTGAAATCGTTGAACGGGCCATCGGTGACTCGCACCATCTCGCCAGGCTCAAACATGGTCTTCGGTCGCGGTGCTTCCTCAGAATCATGGATACGCTGCAAGATCAGATCGGCCTCTTTATCAGTAATTGGCGCCGGCCTATCAGCCTTACCGCCAATAAAACCCATCACACGCGGCGTTTCTTTAACAAGATGCCAAGTGTCATCATCCAAATCCATATTTACCAAAACATAGCCTGGGAAAAACATACGCTCACTGGTGCGCTTTTGACCACTCTTCATCTCTACGACTTCTTCAGTGGGCACCAATATTTCGCCAAACTTGTCCTGCAAGCCCTGCAGTTCAGCTCGCTCTTGGATCGCTGCAGCTACCTTCTTCTCATAAAGTGAATAAGCATGCACTACATACCAACGCTTCGACATCTAGCTCTCCTAGCTCATTATCAATGACGCAACCCAACTCAATAGGGAATCAATCCCCCATAGAGCAAGCGCCATCAAAAGAATCACAACCACCACAATCAGGGTTGTTTGGTTCCGTTCCTGTTTTGTCGGCCATACAACTTTGCGCCACTCGGTACGAGAGCCTGCAGCCAATTCAACAAGCGCAGTGCCCTTCTGAGTCTTTGCCGCAATAAAGCCAGCAACCCCAAACACAGCAATCAACGCCAGAGCACGATAGAGAACCGATTCTGCCGAGTAATACCAATTACCGTAGATCGCACCCACCACTAAAATAGCTACAACTAACCATTTGAGCCAGTCGAGATGAAACTGCTTTTCTTCTATTACATCATTCATTACAGATCTTTACCCTACGCTCTATGTTTGGCAGGCCAGGAGGGACTCGAACCCCCAACACCCGGTTTTGGAGACCGGTGCTCTACCAATTGAACTACTGGCCTACATTTTTTACATAACCCTATCTGACAGCTAAGCCGAGACACCAAAGATGTCTCGGCTATATACTTTCGGCTGTCTAAGACTTAGTCGATGATTTTGGCAACAACTCCAGCGCCAACCGTTCGACCACCTTCGCGAATCGCGAAGCGCAAACCTTCTTCCATCGCAATCGGATGAATCAATTCAACTTCCATCTGAACATT
>Ga0207964_1000367_pt1 | contig 12405 bp, 10 predicted proteins | sample Knorr_S23_td_250_FD_185608 | JGI IMG/M metagenome (GOLD analysis project Ga0207964, IMG submission 185608) | Marine microbial communities from Southern Atlantic Ocean transect - Knorr_S23_td_250_ad_251m_LV_A (SPAdes) (version 2) | ecosystem: Environmental > Aquatic > Marine > Oceanic | place...
CTTTTTAACATGATCAATTAAAGGAGGAGGGGTAAAAGACTTAAACGCCTTTTTTCTTAAATGAAAGATGGCTAAGCGAGCAGCTAAATACTGATAATCAGGAACATCCGTCGAAATTAAGTCGGCAGCAGACTTAATAATAGTCTCATGGATATCTTCAGTTTTGATGCCATCAAAAAAAGCCAGTTGAGCGTTAATTTCGACCTGAGAAACGGAAATATTTTCAAGGTCTTGTGATGCCCAATGAACTACTCGATGAATTTTTTCTAAATCAATTGACTCTTTCGAGCCATCTCTTTTGGTAACTAAAATTTCTTGATCGACAGCATTGTCTTTAACTGCCTGTATTTCTTGGTTCAAACTCAACTCCTAAAAAGGTACTACATTTAGTGCTTCAGAAGATAAATATACACTAAATATAGAATATATATAAATTAGATGAAAAGGTATTATGAAACTCTAACCAAAAATTTATGATAAGCAATTGAAAAAAAAGGAGAATTTATAGAATTATTTTTTTTAAAAATTAAGAATTTTTACGAGAAATAAAAATTCCAGAAATAATAAACAACAGAGCAATTATGTTTTGCAGAAGGATCTCTTCACCAAGCAATAGAGCTCCCAGAAAAAAAGCAACAACAGGTATTAAGTAGTTAATATTAGATAGAAAAGTAGCTCCAGCTGCATTAATAATAATAAAGTATATGTAAGCTGCAATACCTGTTGGCAGTATGCCCAATAAAACAATAGCTGAACCACTTAATAATGGTATATCGGAAAAATTAAGTTGAATAGTTTCAGGCCATAGTAGAAAAGAGAGTAAAGAGGCCAATATCAGAACACATGTGCTTGAAATAATAGGGTCATAAGAAGTTAATCGAGCAGCAATAATCGTATTAACTGAGTAAGCACAAGCAGCACCTAGAACAAGGATGATTCCAATTGTATCATTAGAGCCATTATTAATAGAGGGTGCAAGAATAATGAGTACTCCAGAGATTCCAACAACAAAACCTATAGCTTTAAAAATATTAAGTTTATCATTGGGAAGAAAAAAATGAGCAAGAATAAGTGTGACAAGCGGCATAAAAGCCATAAGTAAACCGGCCATTCCAGATGTGATAGTAGTTTGGCCAATTGAAATAAGAAGGTAAGGAAGAATATTGCCAATAACAGCATAAATACCAAAATGAAACCAGGGTCGAAAAGCCAGTAAGAGATTTTTGTGATAGATAATAGAAATTACTAACATTGTAATAGCACCAATTGTCAGCCTATAGGTTACAACTTGCTCAGGTGAAAAAAATAATAAGGAGCGATCAGTTAGAAGAAAAGATGAACCCCAGACAAGAATAAGTGAAGCAAGGAGCATGTAATTTCTTTTGTTATCAGACATATTAGAGTTTTGGGCCTAAGTAATTTAGTAGAAGAAAATTATGAAAATAGGGTGGGACTAAGAAATATATTATCCATATATTCACTAATCAGAGTTTTGATTGTAAGAATTATATTTATTTAACATAATATAAATTATGCGAAATAAATATAGTAAAAAAGCAACAAAATATTAGATAAATCAATAAAAAACAGTGACTTACATATAGACCTCGAAATTCTTCGTTTAAGTAACTATTATTAAATTAATCGAGCAGATTGTTATCTAAAAAAAGAAAGTAGCTAATATCTAAAATTTAGAGCAAAAGGAGAATTTGAAGCAGATTTCTAACAAATTTTAAACTTTGAAGCGAAATATTGATTAATCTTTTGATCTTTTTCTAACAAACTTTCCAGTGAGTCTATATTTTTGACTAGGACTTCTTGGACTTTCTGGAATCGTGAGCTCAAGGAATTGATGATCGATTAAAGGATTAATTATTGCTGTCTTGAATTTTGATTTATTCGTTCTCTTTAAAATTTTCATTAATTCTAAAGCGGTACTTTCTTCTTTACAATTTTTAAGAATTTTAAGATGGTCCCTACTTAGTCCCTTCTTAGTCCCTAATACTTCATTTACCCCTTCAGAGTAGTATAATAAGGATAGTTGTTCAACCTCCTTTCCAATCTTCTTACTTCTCTTAATATCCTTTGTCCAGTCATCTGTTTGTATGACTTCTTCTAGTTCTTTTTGTATTGGTATTTCTTTTTTTAAGAACTTAAACATTTGCAATCTATTTAATAAATGACACGTTTAATTATAAACTTATTCAGAATACCTTAATACGTATTCTGCCTTTTTTGACAATGTATAGGCCGAATTTTGCCAATTAAAACTTTACTTTTAGTGAGTTAGTATTTGGTTTAAGAAGAGTTGTAACCTGTCAGACTCAGCATTATCAAAGAAGTTTTTAGGGTCATTTTCTTCCACAATTTGACCATCATCCATAAATATTATTCTATTCGCTACTTTTCTTGCAAAGCCCATTTCATGAGTCACACAGATCATTGTGATACCTCCTTTAGCTAGCTCAATCATTACATCTAAGACCTCAGATATCATTTCAGGATCTAAAGCTGAAGTAGGCTCATCAAATAGCATTATTTTTGGATTTGTGCATAATGATCTTGCTATTGCCACTCTTTGTTGTTGGCCACCACTGAGCTGATTTGGGTACTTTTCAGCTTGGTCTTTAATCCCAACTCTGTCTAACAGCTTTAATGCTTTTTCTCTAGATTCTTGTTTTGTTTCATTGTGAACCCATATCGGAGCTAACGTTAGATTGTCTAATATTGTTAAATGAGGAAATAAATTGAAGTGTTGAAACACCATGGAAACTTCACTTCTGATCTTCCTAATCTTTTGTGCGTCGTCTGTCAGCTCTGTACCAGAGACCAGAATAGTCCCTTCTTGGAACTTTTCAAGAAAGTTAACGCATCGTATCAGTGTTGATTTTCCGCTCCCAGATGGGCCACATACAACTATTATTTCACCCTCTTGAATATCCAGGTTAATGTTTTTTAGTGCGTGGAAGTCTCCATACCACTTATTTAGTTCAGATATTTCAATGATATTTGTTTTTTTATCGCTCATTTTTTTTGACCTTTAATTTTTGTTTTCAGTATTGAAACGTAACTCTAGTTTTCTGGAATAGCGAGACATTGTGTATAGTATAGCCCACATGACCATTGTTACAAATACAAACCCTTCAGGCTCTCTTCCAAGCCAGTATGGATCATTACTCGTTAGATTAACCATTGCAAGCATGTCAAATAGTCCAATAATTAATACAAGCGTAGTATCTTTGAATAAGGATATTGATGAACCAACAATATTAGGAATTGATATTTTCAAAGCTTGAGGCAGGATTATGAGTACATTTTTTTGAAAATAGCTTAATCCTATAGCGTCTGCAGCCTCGTATTGTCCTCTTGGAATTGCTTGAAGCCCTCCCCTAACGACTTCAGCAAAATATGCTGCCTGGAATAGAGCGATACCAATTAGCGCTCTTAAAAGCTTGTCAAAATAATTTCCTGACTCTAAGAATAGCGGAAGCACAAAAGATGCCATAAATAAAATAGTGATTAGTGGAACAGCTCTAATAAATTCAATAAAAAGGGTTGAAAATAGCTTGATTACTTTTAAGTTAGATTGTCTCCCAAGCGCTAATAAAACACCGATTGGAAAAGAAACAATAATGCCTACTGACGCAATAATTAATGTCAATAATAATCCGCCCCATTGGTCAGTATCTACAGGCGTAAGTACACCAAATCCTCCTGCTATTAGCACATAAGATATTAGAGGGTATAAAATAATTAGTGATAAAACCACCCTATTTTTGTATTTATAGTTTTTAGCCAGAGGTACTATAACAAATAGCAACCCTGTTAGCGCAAATACAGTGTTAGGTCTCCAGGTTTCTGTTCTAGGGTAGAAACCATAGGTGTACATGTAGAGTTTTTCGTAGATGTATGGCCAGCAAGCACCAACCCTACCGCAATTATCATTTGTCGCCATTTCTTCACTAAACTTAATCTCAAAGCCAAAGAAATTAACAGTTCCAAAGCTAAAACTTGCATCAAATACCATCCAATTCAACAAAGGTGGAATCATTATATAAAGCAAGTAGAGTGAGGCAAAAGTTAATAGAGAATTTATCCAGCTAGAGAAGAGGTTTGTTTTAAGCCAGAGAACAGCACCAATTTGAGATATTGGTGGCTTTCTTGTTTCTTGTTGATCAAATACTGGCATAGTTATCTTCCCTGGATGGCCATTTTATTATTAACATAGTTTAGCAATAAGGATATAAAGAGCGAGATTACTAGATAAACTAGCATCGCCATTGCTAGAATTTCAACTGCCTGGCCTACTTGATTGAGAACCGTTCCGCCAAAAGCGCTCATCAGTTCTGGATAGCCAATTGCTGTAGCGAGTGACGAGTTTTTTGTAAGATTCAAATACTGGTTTATTGTTGGAGGAATTGCTACTCTCAAAGCTTGAGGCAGGATGATTAATTTGAGAGATTGTGTTGGCGTTAGACCAATTGCAGCTGCAGCCTCTTTTTGCCCTTTGTCAACCGCCTCGATACCTGATCTTATAGCCTCAGCTATATAGGTTGCAGTATAAACACTTAAGGCAAATGTTAGCGCCAAAAACTCTGGAACAACGTTCATACCTCCTCTTAAGTTAAATTTTCCTAGTACAGCGATATCAAACTGTAATGGGGATCCAAGTACCAAAAAAACTATAATTGGAAGCCCAACAATTAAAGCAATAGAGAATGGCCATGTGCTCGTATGAATTCCAGTTAGCTCGTGCCTTTTCTTATAGAATTTTTTAATAAAATAAGAAGCTATTAGTCCAAGAAGCAGAGCAAATACAACGGCCATGAAGCCGCTCTCAGGTATTGGCTTTGGTAAATAAAGTCCTCTTTGATTGAGGAACATGATGTCAAAGAAGGCAAAACTTTGTTTTGGATGTGGAAAAAGGTTTATAAATAAGTTGTACCAAAAAAGAATTTGTAAAAGAATAGGTATATTTCTAAAGAGTTCAATATAGCCTCCTGCTAGCTTTGCTACCAGATAGTTATTTGAGAGTCTAGCGATACCAATGAAGAGACCAATCAGAGTGGACAAAATTATTCCTACAAACGCTACAACAAGGGTATTTATCAGTCCTACATAAAAAACACTGAAATTAGAAGATTCAGGCGTGTATTCAACTAAATAATTGCCAAGAAAAGGCAAAATATCAAAGCCAGCTCTATTTTTTAGAAATGTGAAACCAGTGTTGATCCCTCTCTCTTCAATATTATGAAAGAGGTTTCCAATTGCAGTATAAAAAAGCCCTACTACTAGGATAAAGGTTACAACTTGGAAGAAAAAAGCTCTTGCCTCATTGTTATAAAGCATGTCACGAAAGTTTAACCCTCTGTGTTGCGATTTACCAATAGAGTCGAGGAATATTTTTTTCATAAATGATTATTTATAAATAATAAAAATTTTGTAAATTTTACTAAAAAAAAACTTTGTGAGGTCGAAAAGGAATAAAAAAAACCAGCCTGCTAAAGTATAGTAGGCTGGTTTAGGTTCTAACTAGATAATTGCTTATCTAAATGGAGGTGAATATAGAATTCCACCATCTGTCCATAGTGCGTTAACACCACGGGCAATACCAATCGGCGTATTGATACCGATATTACGCTCAAAGCTTTCAGAGTAGTTACCTACTTGCTTAACGATTTGGTAAGTCCAGTCTGGAGTCAGACCAACATACTCATGAGTACTACCAGAGCGACCCATTAGGCGCTCACGCTCAGGGTTGTTACTAACATCGTCAACAGTTGCACTTGTTACACCAAGCTCTTCAGCAGTAATCAAAGCATTAAGAGACCATCTTACAATGTTGAACCACTGATCGTCACCTTGACGAACAACAGGCCCTAAAGGCTCTTTAGAGATGATTTCTGGAAGTACAACGTGCTCTGAAGGGTCATTCGCAGCAGCACGCATTGAATATAGACCAGAAGCATCTGTTGTTAGAACATCACAACGTCCTGAATCGTAGTTAGTTAGAGTTTGAGCATTTGTGTCAGAAACAACTGAGTTGTATTCGATACCGTTTGCTTTACCCCAGTCTGCTAGGTTTAATTCAGTAGTTGTACCAGCCTGAATACACACAGCAGCACCACTAAGTTCCATAGCGCTAGATACACCAAGAGATGATTTAACCATGAAGCCTTGGCCATCATAGTAGTTAACACCAGCAAAGTTCAATCCTAAAGATGCGTCACGAGTAATTGTCCATGTAGTGTTTCTTGACAACATATCGATTTCACCAGATTGAAGTGCAGTAAATCTTTCTTTAGCTGTTAAAGGTACAAATTTAACCTTTTGTGCGTCGCCAAGTGTTGCAGCAGCAACAGCACGACATACGTCAACGTCTACACCAGTCCAGTTACCCGAAGAGTCGGCAGATGAAAACCCTGCAAGACCTTTAGATACGCCACAAGATACGTAGCCTTTTGCTTGAACGTCGCCTAAAGTAGAAGCTTGAACACTAAGTGCACCAACAACTAACAATGAAGCAGCAGACAATTTTAATAATTGTTTCATATATATCTCCTTAATGAGTTTCAAAGTATAACAATCCTTCACAATTGAATGAGGATTACAGAAATTTTATCACTAGTTCAAGAATGAATACCAGTTAATTTGTAAAAAAAATAATTTAAATCAATTCAACCAGACTTTGTTTAATTAGCCTATTAGAACAATATTTCAATCGCATATGGTTTCTCAATAGTTGAATTTAATTCAACTTATTCTAATATTAATTTACGCTATTTTTTAGCTTTAATAATCAAATAATTCACCTAATACAAGAATATACTTATAAGATAATATGAGTAATTTAATCATAAAATTCAATGAGTTATCATATATTTAGTTATTTCTTACATGTATTTTCTAATAAGTAATTTACTAATATATAGTTATTTTTTAACTATAGTGGTATAAAATAACTAATATTGAGTTTTATTAACGAAGTCTATGCATATAAAAACAACTGAATATCTCGCTATGGTGCGCAATAAAACGGGTTTTTCTGATTATAAGATTGCTAAAGAGTATGAGATTAATCAATCAAACCTTAGCAAATATAGCTCTGGTAAAGCAGCTTTAAGTGAAACTCATGCCTGGCTTTTTGCCAATATATTAGATATTGATCCTGCTGAAGTGGTTGCCAATACTAAATTAGAGCATGCAATTTCAAATGGAAATAATTCGAAGGCGAAATTTTGGCAGGAGCAGCTAGATAAGATATTTTCTGAATCAAGCCCAATTAAAATCCAAATCGCTCAAATTAACCCTATTGTAGGAGATATTAAATCTAATGCTAAAAAAATTATTGATTTGACTATAGAGGCAAGTGAAATTGGAGCTCACCTTATCGTTTTTCCAGAATTAGCTCTAACAGGATATCCTCCAGAGGATCTTTTGTTACGTGATGGTTTTATAAAACAAGTTAAAGATGAGATTGATATTATATGTAATTCGATTCCTTCAGATATCTCTATTTTGTTTGGAGCTCCTAGTCAAATTGACAACAATCTATTCAATAGTGCTTATTTTATTCAAAATAATAAAGTTCAAAGTATCTATAACAAGCAAGAACTTCCTAATTATGGTGTTTTTGATGAAAAGCGTTATTTCTCTTCTGGCAATGAATCGCTAATCTTTGAGTGTCAAAATACTAGGATTGGTGTTTTAATTTGTGAGGATCAGTGGGTTGACAATCCTATTAGGCAGCTATGTCAATCAAATATAGATATGGTTATTTCTTTAAATGCATCACCTTTTCAGCTCAATAAGGGTGCTGAAAGGATGGATATTTGTAAAAAATATGCTGCTGAGTTTGGTATTTCGTTTATTTATATTAATATGGTAGGAGGTCAAGATGAAGTTGTCTTTGATGGAAATTCTTTTGTCATAAATAATCAAGGACAGTTAAATCTTGAAATGCCTGCATTTCAAGAGATTTGTTCTCTTCATACAAACTCATCACTATCACATGAATCCCTTAGTGAAGAGGCATCTATCTATTCTGCTATAGTATTAGCAACTAGAGACTATATCAAAAAGAATTCTTTTGGTGGCGCCTTAATTGGTCTATCTGGTGGTATAGACTCTGCTTTAACTCTTGCCATAGCCGTTGATGCTATCGGTTCTGAAAACGTCCATGCTGTCATGATGCCCTACCAGTATACGTCTGAAATTAGTTTGAATGATTCTGAGCTTCAGGCAAGAACTCAAAGTGTTCAATTCTCTAATATAGATATCCATTCAATGGTTGATTCTTTTAATGGCTCATTGTCTGATTTATTTGAAAACACTCATATAGACACTACTGAAGAAAATATTCAATCTCGAGTAAGAGGAACATTATTGATGGCACTATCTAATAAACATCATAAAATTGTACTTGCTACTGGAAATAAGTCCGAAATGGCGGTTGGTTATGCCACACTTTACGGTGATATGTGTGGAGGCTTTGCTCCACTCAAAGATATTTCTAAAACTATGGTATATAGGCTCTCTAAATATCGTAATAGTTTGTCAGATGTTATTCCAACAAGAGTTATTACTAGACCTCCTTCAGCCGAACTAGCTCCTGATCAAGTTGATCAAGACTCCCTTCCTCCCTATGACATATTGGATGACATTCTAATCAGATTTGTTGAAAAGAAACAATCTGTGGAGGAAATTATTGCACATGGCCATAGTGCTTTAGAAGTCAATAAAATTACTTCTTTAATCCTCCGAAATGAATACAAAAGACGTCAATCAGCACCCGGCCCTAAAGTTAGTAGCAATGCTTTTGGAAGGGAAAGGAGATACCCTATGACTTCAAAGTTTAAGCCATAAATAGCTTAATCTTGAAAAACTTTTAATAGGCCTTGAGCCTTATGTCTAGTCTCAGCCAATTCATTTTCAGGGTCAGAGTCATAGACAATTCCGGCTCCTGCCCTAAATGACAGTGTTTTGCCTTGTTGGATAAAGCTTCTAATGAGTATGTTGAAATCCATCTTGCCATTGTTACTTACGTACCCAACTGAACCTGTATAAGCTTCTCTTGGCATTTGCTCAAGCTCACTGATTATTTCCATACATCTTACTTTAGGGCAGCCTGTAATCGTTCCACCAGGGAATAAAGCTTTAACAATTCCTTCGATTCCAATGTTTTTTCGAAGATTTCCTTTTATATTCGATACAATGTGATGAACATAGGGATAAGTCTCTAGGGTCATAATTTCATTGACAAAAACACTCCCATACTCGCATACTCTGCCCATGTCATTTCTTTCTAGGTCCAAAAGCATAACATGTTCTGCAATTTCTTTAGGGTGGCTAATTAAATTTTCTTTTTGTTTTTTGTCAGAGTCACCTTTTCCTCTTGGATGGGTTCCTGCAATAGGTCTTGTTTCTAAAACGTTATCATTAACACTAAAAAGCCGTTCGGGAGAAGATGAAATAATACTAAAACCTTCGTATTGAATAAGAGCTGAAAATGGCGCTGGATTAGCTTTTTTCAGCTTGTTATAAATGATTGTAGAGTCAAGAAAATAACTTAAATCATAATTCCATTTTCTAGACAAATTTACCTGAAATACATCTCCGGCAAAAATATAATCAAGGCTGCTTTCAACTCCTTTAATGAATTTTTCATCATTTTCCTCTGAAATATGACCATGAATAGATTTGTTTGGAATGTTTTCCAATGAATCGATATCAGATAGTATTTGCTTAATTCGAGATTGATCATCCTCCTCGTCATAAATAAATGTCTTTTTAAGATTATGATCAGTATAAATTGCAGTGGGAACTTTAACTGCATATGCAATTGGTAGAGTTGACTTTTGTTGTTTTGTTGAGAGTATTGGTTCGATTTGACCAATCAATTCATAAGAGAGATAGATAAACCATCCTCCCACAAAGGGAAGATCTAAATTTGAATTATTTTTTTTACAAAGCTTATCAATTTCATTTAAAAAATTGAAATCAGAAAGTTCATTTAAAATGATGCTTTCTTGAGGGAAGGCAAATAATATTGAATACCTATTATTTTTGTTATGATTAACGCTTTCTAGTAAAAATGGATATCTTTCTTTATTTTTATAACAAAAAGAGGCTAAGTCTACTTTTTGTATTTCATGAATCGCCACTTATTAAAGGTTTTGAAGTAATGCTGACGCCTTACTTGATAGAGGATGATTTGGATGATTATTAATCATTTTATTTAATAATAGTTTCGCTTCACCATTATCATTAAGCTCCAGAAGAACTTTAGACAGCTCATATAGAGAGTCAGCAAATTTTGGATGATCTAATCCCATTGATTGATATTCTAGGTAAGCATTTTTAGATTCTAAAAATGATTCACTATAAAAATAGGCCCTGCCAAGCCAAAGCATTGTATCTGGCCTACTCGAGGGGCTTGGAGAAGAATCAAGATAAGCCAAAAAGAGTTCAATTGACTTTTCATAATCACCAAGAATAAAGGCATTTTTACCATCATTAAAGAGTTTGCTAGGCTTGATGTTTTCACTAGCTGTAGTTGATTGAATTGTGTTTTTATTATTTGACCGATTTAACTCTATCATCTGGAGCAGTTCATTGATTTTTTCTGAGTTCAGTCTTTGGTTTTCTCTTAAGATTTCTATCTCATCTTTAAGCGAAAGAATTTCATTGTTAAGTGCTTTTACTTCTTTATTAATTTTAAGTATTGCCAAATCAAAGTTTAACCCTTCATTGGCAATTACATTAAAACTTAAAAGTAGTAGCAGAACAAAATATGTATATCTAAACACTGTCTTTTTTATCAGGCGTGACAATAGATAAATTAAAAATTGGCTTGAAGGCTAGTATTTTAGTAATAAATGAGCTCTACTCTTCTATTCTTCTCCCAGGCCTCTTCATTACTACCAGTTAGTACAGGATCTTCTTCTCCATAACTTACTACGATGATTCTATCATCAAGGTTGTAAAGGCCTAGAACTTCCTTCACGCTTAAGGCGCGATTTTCTCCAAGCGCCAAGTTGTATTCACGCGTTCCTCTCTCATCTGCATGGCCTTCAAGTCGAAGGTTTACTGAAGGGTTGTTTTGCATAAAGTTAGCATGTTGAATAATAATTCTTGTGGCTACTTCATCAATTTCAGTGTCATCATAGGCAAAATATAGTGTAAATGACTCAGCCTGATTACCAAACTCACTAATTGCTGCTTCAGTCACTGCGGCACTTTCTAATATAGTTTCAATTAATTCTTCTTTGTTTGCTAGATTACCATCAACATCTAAGACAATTTCATCACCTAGTCCCTTAGCAACAGCAACTTCCATTAGCTCATCATCTGACATTGACTCAAGTTCATCTGACTTGCTCTCAAGGAGAGCAGCACTTTCAACGATAGCGTTAATAATTTGATCCCTATTTAGTAGATTTCCATCTTCATCAAGGAGAATTAGATCTTCAAGTCCTTTTTCTTGTGCAATAGCAATTAGTTCGTCATTTGACAATACCTCTAAATCGCTAATTGAGAAATCACCACCATCAGAAGTCATTACTAACTCGTCTTCCGACAAATCAATACTTTCTGTGGGCTCTTCGCTAGGATTAATTAGGTCTAAAAATTTATCACCAAGCTCTGATATATTTGTTGTTGCACATGAACTTAGAAAAATTACACTTGACAATAATAGAATTTTTTTTGACATTTTTGATTTCCTTAATTTGAATAGTTTGACCAACTTGGTTCCCTGAGTTCGCCGTCTGTTTGCATTAGTTCTACACTTTGATTGTTATGAAGTGAAATTATAGACAATATTCCTTTGTTATCTTTATTAGTTGCATAAATAATCATACCACCATTTGGAGAAAAATAGGGTGACTCGTCGGATTTATTGTAAGTTAAAACAGTTAAATCTCTTGAAGCTATATCTAGAAGTGCAACCCTGTAATCTTTTCCAACGCGATGAATTAAAGCAAGGTCTTTTCCATCAGGGGAAAAAACTGGTTTAGCGTTATAACGACCATCAAAAGTTGCTCTAGAGATTTTTCCAGATTTTAAATCTTTGATATAAACTTGGACTTGTCCTGTTCTATTTGATGTGAAAGCAATTTTGTTTCCATCTGGCGAAAAACTAGCCTCAGTATCAATTGAAATATTCTTAGTTAATCTTTCTAGCTGTTTAGATTTGAAATCATAAAGATAAATGTCTTTATTACCTTGTTTGGAAATTGTTAAAGCAATACTTTCCCCATCAGGGTGCCAGGTTGGAGAGGAGGCAATACCATCAAATCTTGGAAGTTTAATAGCATTAGTTTTAACGCGAGTATTTTTTACAAAAACTTCTGATCTGCCATTCTTAAAAGATACATAGGCTAATTTTCTTTGATCTCTTGACCA
>Ga0207964_1000368_pt1 | contig 12336 bp, 12 predicted proteins | sample Knorr_S23_td_250_FD_185608 | JGI IMG/M metagenome (GOLD analysis project Ga0207964, IMG submission 185608) | Marine microbial communities from Southern Atlantic Ocean transect - Knorr_S23_td_250_ad_251m_LV_A (SPAdes) (version 2) | ecosystem: Environmental > Aquatic > Marine > Oceanic | place...
TTTTGATACTGATCGAAATACAACGCCATAACCGGCAACACCATAAATAAACCGAGCATACGGAAACCATAAAGACTGGCTATAGATGCAACTGTGCGCCGTTCTAGGGATTGTAAGCTGATTATCTGCTGAGAATTATGGGTCAATGTGGTTGCTTGATCATGGTGAATTAAAGATCACTATAGTACCAGTGTGGCAGTCTCGGGAAAATAACTATCGCACCTTTTGTTTGGATATTTCTAAAAACTGACGATGCTAAATAGGAAATGGGCATTTAATCTCAAATAATTTGTCTTTTACTTTGCTCCATGGTGAGTTGGGGATTTATAATTGATCCTTTAACCCTAGAAAAAGTAGTGCACATGGATAAGATATCGGTTCGCGGAGCAAGAACCCACAACCTAAAAAATGTCGACATAGATATTCCCCGCGATAAACTTATCGTTATCACCGGTCTGTCTGGTTCCGGCAAGTCTTCGCTGGCCTTCGACACCCTCTATGCCGAGGGGCAACGGCGCTATGTAGAGTCGCTTTCAACCTATGCTCGACAATTTTTGTCGATGATGGAAAAACCAGATATAGACCATATTGAAGGCCTGTCGCCTGCTATTTCTATAGAACAAAAATCTACCAGCCACAATCCGCGTTCTACCGTGGGCACCATTACCGAAATCTATGATTATTTGAGATTACTATTTGCTCGAACTGGCGAACCACGCTGCCCTGAGCACAAATTGCCCCTAAATGCCCAGACCGTAAGCCAGATGGTTGATCAGGTTTTGAGTTTGCCGGAAGATTCTAAGCTGATGCTGTTGGCACCGGTTATCAAAGATAGGAAGGGTGAACATATACATTTACTCGACAACCTGCGACGTCAGGGCTTTATTCGCGCGAGAATCGACGGGTTGGTCTGTGATTTAGACGAAGCCCCTGCTCTAGATAAAAGGAAAAAACACAGCATTGAAGTGATTGTGGATCGCTTTAAGGTTAAACAGGGTATAGAAATACGTCTTGCAGAGTCCTTCGAGACCGCACTTAATTTGGCTGAGGGCATCGCTATAATTAGCCCGATGGATGACAGTGGTGAGGACCAGTTATTCAGTGCCAAATTTGCCTGCCCTGTGTGTAATTACAGCCTCACAGAATTAGAACCCAGACTATTTTCCTTTAATAACCCATCAGGTGCTTGCCCTACCTGTGATGGGTTGGGCATCCACCAGTTCTTTGATGTGGATCGCGTAGTACATCACCCCGAAGCATCAATTGCCGAGGGTGCTATTAGAGGCTGGGATCGACGCTCTCTGTTTTATTTTAATATGCTCACCAGTCTAGCGGATCACTATGATTTCGATATTGAGCAACAATGGAAAGATCTTTCACCCATACATCAGCAGAAAATTCTGTTTGGTAGTGATGATGAGGAAATCACTTTTAACTATGTCAACGACCGCGGCACTGTATTCCGCCGTCAGCATAGTTTTGAGGGCGTTATCCCCAATATGGAACGCCGCTACAGGGAAACCGAGTCTCAGTCCGTAAGAGAGGAACTGAGCAAGTATATGACGACCTCGAACTGCCCTGAATGCTGTGGTACTAGACTGCGCAAGTCGGCGCGTAATGTATTTGTCGATGACCGCCGTATTGAAGATATAGTATCGATGCCAGTGGGCGAATGTCATCAGTATTTTGAAGCCTTGCAACTGCCCGGTCGACGGGGTGAAATTGCTGAAAAAATTGTTAAAGAAATACGCGATCGCTTCTGTTTTTTGGTGGATGTGGGACTCAATTATCTATCTTTGGACCGCAGTGCAGAAACCCTCTCTGGAGGCGAGGCACAGCGCATAAGGTTGGCTAGTCAAATTGGCGCCGGACTGGTCGGCGTCATGTATATTCTCGATGAGCCAAGTATTGGACTGCATCAACGAGACAATGAACGACTGCTTAAAACCTTAGTGCGACTGCGTGATTTGGGCAATACCGTGATCGTTGTAGAGCACGATGAAGACGCTATTAAAGCGGCTGATTACTTAATTGATATAGGACCTGGCGCCGGTGTCCACGGCGGTGAGATTGTCGCCGCTGGTAGCTGCCAAACTATTATTGATAACTCCCAATCCGTAACCGGTCAATTTTTATCTGGAAAGCGCTGTATTGAAGTACCGAGCAAGCGCCATTCTGGCAACCATAAGCAATTGGAAATTTTGGGTGCTACAGCCAATAATCTGCAAAAACTAGATGTCTCTATCCCTGTGGGCACATTTACCTGTATTACCGGCGTGTCGGGGTCTGGAAAATCCACTCTAATCAATGAAATTCTGTATCCGGCGGCGGCGGTTGCCCTCAATAAGGCGACCACATTAAAACCCGCGGCACATCGAGAAATTAATGGACTCGAACATTTTGATAAATGTATCGATATCAATCAGAGTCCGATTGGCCGTACCCCCAGATCCAATCCCGCCACCTATACAGGCATATTCACACCGGTTAGGGAAATATTTGCTGGCACTCAAGAAGCCAGATCCAGAGGCTATACGCCCGGCCGATTTAGCTTTAATGTAAAAGGCGGTCGCTGTGAAGCCTGTCAGGGCGATGGCGTAACCAAAGTGGAGATGCATTTTCTACCTGATATCTATGTGCCCTGTGATGTCTGCAAAGGCAAACGCTATAACAGAGAAACACTGGATATTACTTTTAAGGGTAAAAATATACATCAGGTACTGGACATGACCATTGAAGATGCTAGCCACTTCTTTGAATCCATACCCAGTGTATCGCGAAAACTACAGACACTGATGGATGTCGGGCTCTCCTATATCAAATTGGGGCAGGCTGCTACTACCCTCTCTGGCGGTGAAGCTCAGCGGGTTAAATTATCCAAGGAATTATCTAAAAGAGATACGGGCAAGACGCTCTATATTCTTGACGAACCTACCACAGGCCTACATTTCCACGATATACAGCAACTGTTAACCGTTTTGCATCGCCTGCGCGATCACGGCAATACTGTGGTGGTTATCGAACATAATCTAGATGTTGTTAAAACCGCCGATTGGATTGTTGACCTCGGCCCTGAAGGTGGCTCAGGCGGTGGACAAATTGTCGCCACAGGCACGCCGGAAACCATAGCCAAAGTTAAAGCATCACATACAGGGCGATTCTTAAAGAAACTGCTATAAGCTTAGCCCTGCATGGCTTGGTAATCTTCGACCAACTGATCCATCGACTGCTGTTGATACTCTTTCAGACCACTTAAAACGAGCTGTTTTTCACCGCAGCCAATAATGGTCTCTCCATCATTGATCGAGAACCGCAAAACAACACTGCCGCGCTTGCCCTGCACATCCATCTTAGCTTCAAGCAATTTGATCTCGGGAATACAGGGCTTGAGCTGATCTAGCGAAAGGGACATCGACTGATACATAACCAGCGGGCGTTGCGGATTGATCATAACCTGATGCTGTTTCATTAGAGGCACCAGAATATAGGGAAAACTGTGGCCAGAAAACTGTACATAACTGCGAGTCAAATGCTCGATCATCTGCTGATCGGCAATACTATCCCCAGATCGGCTAAACTTTAGATAAAGCTTCTCATTGCTGTCCTTTATCAATAGCTCAGAATCTTGAGATTGAGGAAAAATTAAGCCTCGATCAGCAGGCACCAGCCCCGAAAAATCGAACTTCATCTGCTGACTGAGACCGTATTGATTTAACACCAGTGAAAAAAGCAGGTCGCCGGGCACACAAAAGCGTTTTGAATCTTCATTATGAATCGGGTTGAAGTCATTGCATATCTGTTTAGCAAATTGACTTCCCTGTGTTGCACTGATGCTAATATCAGCGTCTGTTTGACAAAAAAATGGTTGCAAAAACATGGATTACTCTAATTCAGCCTCAAATTCTTCCAATAGATCTAGAGGCTCTACCTCTTGCCCTTCAAGATCCTGATTCCAATTTATACCCGCTCTAACAACATCCTGATGCATGCCTACCAACCAATCATCCAAAAACTCTTCAATATCTATGGCTACTGGCTGATAAATAGTCCACTCTTGGTTGCATAAAGATGCAGCCATCTTTTCATCCGACCAAAAAGGGATAACAGGCACATCAGCAACCACATCAGAATCAACCATAGCCCAATTGCCTTGCTGATCACGCAATGCCCAAATACAGCCATTCTGTAAGCTCTCAACTATAAGACGATCAAAGCTTTCCTGAAAATCTTCTGAAACTGGTTGCATAACAGGCTTCTTTTAAGCGAGGTTTATATCAATTGGGTGCCATGGTAACCGCTTTAGTATTCAGTCGCTACAATTAGTTACAATAATTAATCATATATGAATTGCTAAAATCGAGCCTGTAAAACCACCAGTTATTCTACAAATTCTGCTACTATCCGCCCATGCACAATCAACAGCCTTATCAAACTCACACCACGGCACGCCAGAACCTCTATCGCCTAGGCCTGATACGGGCTGTGGTCTTATTGGGGCAGTTTGTTGCGCTAATGTACTTTAGCTACTTTAAACCTATTGGCTTATCCACAGGTTCTATTGCTATTGTGTTGGCCATTTACGCCTCAGTAACTGTGGCTACCATGTATCGCAGTCGACTCAACATTCCCATTGCCGATGGCGAATTTTTTATTCACCTACTGGTGGATATAGGTTTCTTTTCTGTACTGCTGTATTTTAGTGGTGGTGCCGCAAATCCATTTATCTCCTACTACCTGATTCCTATCAGTATCAGCGCAATTACCTTGCCACGACGCTACACCGTCAGCATCGCACTGGTAGCCATGGCAAGCTATAGCCTGCTACTAATCTACAATGTGCCTGTTACCGCCATAGCCCCTATGCACCATGGGCATAGCATGGGCAGCAACAATCTGCATATTTTGGGTATGTGGGCGAATTTTGCCGTCAGCGCAGGAATTATTACCTATTTTGTCAGCCGTATAGCCAGCGCGCTTAAATTTCAACAGCAGGACATGGCCAAGCAGCGGGAAATACAACTACAGGATGAACAGTTACTGGCTGTGGGAACGCTAGCGGCAGGTACAGCCCATGAACTGGGCACACCCCTAAACACCATGAAACTGCTAATTGATGAGATGCTATTGCAAAAAGATTCTGTCTTTGGCGATGATCTGAAATTACTGAATCAACAAATTGATCAATGTAGAACTACCTTAAAGCAGTTACAGACCACCGCCGAACAATCAATGTCCAAGGACTATCCGCAACAACCTCTACACAGTTATTTTGAGCAACTATTAGAGCGCTGGCAATTAATGCGACCCCAACTAAAAGCGCAGATTCACTATGGGGATTGCCCAAACCCGGCACCACAGCTGAAATTTCACCCCACCATTGCCCAGTCAATTCTCAATCTTCTCAACAATGCTGCAGACGCCAGTCCTGAATCTGTTGAAGTTACCATAAACTGGACTGATCAACAGGTGGAAATCCAAATCAGAGATCGCGGCTTGGGGGTTGATCCCGATAATGTAGATAGTATTGGTAAGCCTTTTTTCTCTAGCAAAGAAGATGGTTTGGGGCTGGGGTTGTTCTTATCGCAAACCACAGTAACTAGATTCGGTGGCACAGTGAGTTTACAAAATATTACTCAGGGGGGCACTTTGACGACCATCAATCTGCCTGTAGATTTATCTCAGAACTGGGTAGCGAAGCCATGAATTATCTTATCGTAGATGATGATACGGCTTTTAGCGCCGTTCTAGCGCGGGTATTGGAACATCGAGACCACAGAGTGCATTGTGCTAATAATGGGCAACAGGCCTTAACTCTGTGCACTGAAAACAATATAGATAGGGTTGTGCTAGATCTTAAACTAGAATTTGAATCGGGACTTTCAATCCTAACCGCTATTAAAGCAGCCAAACCTAGCATAGATATTCTAATTCTCACCGGCTATTCAAGCATATCCACCGCGGTAGAGGCGATTAAATTAGGCGCAGTTAACTATCTCTGCAAACCGGCATCTGCGGATGAAATTATAGCCGCCTTTACCGCGACCTCTGCAGAGGTAGAATTACGCTCATCCCCGACATCGGTAAATCGACTGGAATGGGAACATATTCAGCGGGTGTTAAACGATAACAATGGCAATATCTCAGCCACCGCGAGAAGTTTGGGCATGCACCGCCGAACCCTGCAACGAAAATTGCAAAAAAGACCCACCAAGGAGTAACCGCACTGTTGTGCTGTGCCGGTTACTCCGCAGTTTTAATTAAGCTTTTTGGTTGTTCATAATACCGCGAACTGCCGCGGGAATATCCGCTGGGATAACAACCATCTTGGCGTTTGAAGAAGATGACATCTCTTTCATTGCATCAATATACTGCTCGCCCAAAAGATACATGGCAGGCAATTCTTTATCACCAATCGCTTCATTGACTTTGCCCAACGCAGTCTTAGTGGCTTCAGCTAGTACAACCTGTGCCTCTGCATCTCGTCTGGATGCTTCCAATCGCCCATCAGCTTCTAAAATAGCCGCTGTCTTCTCACCATCGGCACGGGTTACCGTGGCGCGACGTTGACGCTCCGCCGCCGCCTGCTCTTCCATTGCCTGCTGCATGGTTCCCGACGGATTAATATCCTGTATTTCTACGGTTTTGAGGGTAATACCCCAGTCGGCAATATCATCGGAGATTGAATCCTTAAGCTTGGCCTTAATTTGATCTCGGGAAGACAGCGCATCATCCAGTGCCATTTCACCCACAATCGAACGCAACGAAGTCTGAACCAAGGTGCGAATAGCCAGTTCATAATCCTCGACACCGTAAACCGCCTTCTCCGGTGAAATAATATTAATATAGGCCACCGCATTGGCAATAATCACTACGTTATCTAAAGTGATCACCTCTTGCGAAGGTATATCCAAAACAATATCTTTAGTGGTGACCTTATAAGAAACAGAATCCACATAGGGAACAATCAGATTGAGCCCTGGACTTAATGAAGTTCTGTATTTTCCAAGACGCTGTACTACCCACTTAGAACCCTGAGGGACCAGCTTGATACCTTTTAGTAGCGTAATCAGTACCAAAAGTAATAGGGCTAAAAAAACAATGATGCCTTCCATTATTAACTATCCTCCGTAATTTAATCGGTTAACTATTTGCAATAAACTCACTTACCTTATAAGAGCGCTTTAGTCCAATTTGGTGACTACTAAATGATCGCCATCAATTTTTTCCACATATAGGCGATCACCTAATACCACTTCAGATACGCAGGTGAATTCCCACTCATCCTGATCCAAAATTGGCGTACTAAAACGGAGTTTGCCGTTGGTGGTATCCGTGGGCAACTTAATCACCAAACCAGATTCACCAACTGATGAGCGCCTGACCAATTCTGTATCAGTGCGGTCAGATATTCTTGGTTTTATCAACCTAAACCAGATCACCGTAAAAGTTATAGATGAAAGGGTCCACAGCAGGAGTTGCAAGCTGAAACCAAAATCTCCCAGCATTAACGCCAACCCCACTAAGATAGCACCTAAACCAAACCATAAAATAGTAAAGCTTGGAATAAATATCTCACCAACAATCAGAAGTACGCCGAGAACTAACCAATGCCAATAAAGAATTTGAAAATCCATCTATAATCCCCAATTTATTTATTCATAATATAATAACCAATTAATCTTTTTACGCAATAACTTTACACATAACCAAAGCATCCTCACGCCCCAAGCCACGACGATAGTAATCTTTGCGCTCAGCAATTTGCACAAAACCCAACTGATGGTATAGGCGGATAGCTCGAAAATTGCTTACCCTCACTTCAAGATAGAACATTTTTATATCCATTGGCATAGCTTTTACCAATGTATCTAAAAACAGGCTACCCATGCCACGCCCTTGTTTATCTGGACAAATAGCAATATTGTGCAATTCAGCTTGATCTGCAACCAATTGAACCACAGCAAAACCAATAACTACGCCATTCTCAGTTAACACCAATGTGGCTTGCATTGAATCGATAAATTGCTGTTTACGCCAAGGGCTTGGCGATACCATCTGCTCTAGGGCAACTACATCCGATAAGTGCTCGGAACACAACCATTGAAGACACAGGCCTTTTGGCTCAACAATACTATTTGCTGTAGCCAGATTTAATGCGCTGGTTGCATGCATAAGATCACTGTATAGAATTGCAAGAAAGATAGCGGCAAATTGTACCCCAAGCCACTCGCTTACAATCTGGATCAGCTAACATTTCTGTGAGAGAGGGAATCACCAGTGCAGTCGCTGTATCGGATAAAGGATAAACCCCCTTATCTAAACTGATATCCTGCTGTGAAGAAATTAACCATTGCGCAGTCGACTCGCCCAATAACAGCAAAGTCTTGACTGACTTAGCTGCCATTCTGGTGTCCATCAGCGTTGATAAAAACTCTTTTGCCTCTGTTTCACTCCCCTTTATATGGGAATGAGGCGGCCACTTAACCGCCTCAAACTGAGGCACAGTTGGCGCATTCTTATCCATAGCCAACAATAAATTAGCCAATAGTTTAGTCTGTTGAGAATCTGGCAGCTTATCTTCCACAGCAGTGGCAATTAAAAAATCATCGCTAAGCTGCCATAACGCGAAAGTTAACGCCAGATGTTTATCCTGCACAGAAGCGCCAGTTGATTTTGGCAACGGGCGCTGAGCAGGCTTATTATCCACCGCGATCTCTTCTAAAACCGATTGTATCTGACTAGGTGCGTAGGCTACCTGTGGCTCCTGCACTTCAGCAACTGGCTGATCGACAACTTCAGTATCGCACAGATCCCTAGGAGTATATTGGACTACACCCAAAGTCTGTAAATAACGATCGCGCAAAGCGCTATCTGTAGAGTTGCCGACCGCCACTAAACACCACCGAGCTGAGGGTGAAGCCTGCCGGGATTGCGCATCAAGGTCAGCGCATTAACATAGGCTTTAGCACTGGCCAACAATATATCTGTATCAGCACCCTGACCATTGATAATACGGCCCTCTTTTTCCAGACGCACCGTCACTTCGCCCTGGGAATCCGTACCCTGAGTCACCGCGTTGACCGAGTACAGCTGCAAATTAGTTTCACTTTTAATCAACTTTTCAATAGCATTAAAGATAGCATCAACCGCACCATCTCCACTGGCTTCAGCTCGATGCTCCTTATCCTGATATCGAATACAGATTTTAGCTTTAGGAAGCTGACCTGTTTTACTTAACACCTCGAGATCAACCACCGTTATAGCATCATTTTCTGCACTAATCTGCACATCGGATACCAATGCCTGCAAATCCTCATCAAAGATTTCACGCTTTTTATCCGCCAACTCTTTAAAACGTTTAAAAGCCTGATTAAAGTCATCCTTGCTATCAAAATTAATACCTAACTCCTCAAGGCGCGCGGCAAAGGCAGCGCGGCCAGACAGCTTACCCAGAGACAGCTTATTAGTACTCCAGCCTACATCTTCAGCCTTCATAATTTCGTAGGTTTCGCGAAACTTTAATATGCCGTCCTGATGAATTCCCGACTCATGGGCAAATGCATTGGCACCCACAATCGCCTTGTTGGGTTGCACCGGAAAACCAGTAACCGTGGATACCAAACGTGAGGTCGGCACTATATGCACAGTATCAATCTGAGTTTGTACTGGAAATACATCCTTGCGGGTACGAATTGCCATCACCAACTCTTCAAGAGAGGCATTACCTGCCCTCTCGCCCAAACCATTGATAGTACATTCCACCTGACGAGCTCCAGCCTGTACCGCGGCAAGACTATTGGCAACCGCAAGCCCCAAATCATTGTGGCAATGCACTGAGAAAATAGCTTTATCGGCATTGGGCACCGTACTCATTAGGCGCTTAATCATACTGCCATATTCATTGGGATCTGAATAACCCACAGTATCTGGCAAATTAATAGTGCGAGCACCGGCATTGATCACCGCCTCAGTGATTCGGCACATAAAATCAAATTCAGTGCGACTGGCATCTTCTAGGGAAAACTCCACATCATCAATCAGTCCTCGCGCCAACTTGACCGCGGCAATTGCCTGCTCCAATACCTGATCAGGCTCCATTTGTAGCTTATACTTCATATGAATTGGCGAAGTTGCAATAAATGTATGAATACGCCCAGCCGAGGCCCCTTTCAACGCCTCCGCAGCGCATTCAATATCACCTTTAACGGCTCTGGAAAGGCTACAAATACGGCTATCAGTAATAGTATTGGCAATCGCCTGTACTGCCTCAAAGTCACCCTGACTAGACACCGCAAAGCCAGCCTCAATCACATCAACACGCAGTTTTTCAAGCGCCTTGGCAATTCGAACTTTTTCATCTTTAGTCATCGACGCACCCGGGCTCTGCTCGCCGTCGCGCAATGTTGTATCAAAAATAACTAAATTATCTTTTGAATCCATGGTTATATTTCCCTGATTAACTACCACCAGTAAACAATGGCGTTATTGTAAAACTAATTTCCCTTTTTGGGGACAGAATTCGACCCTAGCTTGCAATTATTCTAAAAAGCTAGGCGATTGGATTTATTGAGTGAAATAGATAGTGGCCCCTTAGGGCAGGAGGAAAAGACCGCCACGAACAGCTACACCCAACGAAAACTGGCGTAAAAACGAGAAAAAAGCTGTTGTATAAATATTGGTCATAGAATAAAAGTAGCAAATACCTATCTTAAAGTCGAGAAATAAACTGCAATGCCACAAATTAAGTATAAATTTGTATTTAAAAATACAATTTATTATGCCTGATTATTTTTTATGCTAATATGTATAGTAATGTAACACCCTTCACTACCGTTGTAACAAAACGTGAATATCAGGGAACGAAAGTTTTACCAACTCACGGAGAGAGTCATTAAAACTAAACCACAGACCAAAAATGGTGATATTTTTCACGGCATTTTATCGCGCAATAGACAAATGCATAAGCTGTTCGAAAAAATTACCAAAGCGGCTAAAACTAATGCTTCCATATATATTTTCGGCGAAACTGGTGTTGGCAAAGAACTGGTGGCGCGGGCAATTCATGCTCAAAGCGCAAGAGTCAACGAACCTTTTATTGCCGTCAATGTAGCGATCACGATGATACTGGTTATCCGGGTCAATTACCTTCCATGGCTCTATCCTATTATGAAGCCAGTGTGCGTGATGTATTTGCCGAGATCGGCATACTAATTGATTTTCCTATAGTAGTGGATGAATATGTCGATGGAACAGTGACCATAGAAACTGAAAATATACGATTAGATAAAGCACTAGACCTTATCTCCGCCAGCAGCAATTTGAGTTATCGTTTTTTTGAAGACTATATTTTGGTAGGCATGAACAGTGTCGACACCCCGAGCTGGGCATCACTATCAATAAACTGTCGCTATTGGCCAAAATATGTCCATGCAGAATTATTATTTAACTCTCTTGGGGACATTGAACGACAATTTGTGTTCTATCCCAGAGGCGCTGACTATCTAACTATCAGTGCCCCACCAGGCATTCAAAAGAAAATTCAAAATAGCCTGCTAGTATTCGACCATTCGCCGGGTCAGGTGTTGCTAGAGTTAAGTATTGTAGAAATAACCAAAACTGATATAGATCGGCTGGGTATCCGCTGGCACGACAACAGCCTCTTGCTATCTCAGCGAATTGTCTTCGATCAGCCCGATTTAATCCGACAACTTCAAATGCTAGCTAAGTCTGGGCAGACTCAAATCAAAGCTATGCCATCACTACTATCAGTGCATGGTAAAAAAGCTAAATTTTCCACCATGCAAGAAGCTAACCAATGGCAACCTGACGATAAAGAAAGCCTAAACTACCAAAACTATTCTAACTATTCATAATACCGAAATTATCGAAATATGAATGAAAGAGAAACTCTAGAATATGGGGTCAATATGGAAATCATCCCCTATATCACTGATAGTGGCGCTGTCACATTAAAAATTATTGAGGCTTCAGTCAGTGATATAGTGGTGGAGGGTGACGGCTTTCTATCACTGATTAAACACAAGGTCTCCAATCAGGTCACAGTTAAAAATGGCGAATTTGTTTTACTGGGCGGAATGATGCAACAGTCAGCCATCAAGCACTCAGAGGGCTTATCCGGATTAAAAAAACTGCCTCTACTGGGTAGATTATTTGGTCAAGAAAGACAACGAACATCAGATTATGAAATCTGGATTATGATCCGCCCCTCTATTCTCGAAGACTAAAAAATATTTAGTCCCACAAAGCATAGAGAAAATTACTGGGCTTTACTTTTACGACGAATTTTTTTCCACAAGGATTTAAAGGGAGCGTAAA
>Ga0207964_1000370_pt1 | contig 12306 bp, 12 predicted proteins | sample Knorr_S23_td_250_FD_185608 | JGI IMG/M metagenome (GOLD analysis project Ga0207964, IMG submission 185608) | Marine microbial communities from Southern Atlantic Ocean transect - Knorr_S23_td_250_ad_251m_LV_A (SPAdes) (version 2) | ecosystem: Environmental > Aquatic > Marine > Oceanic | place...
CTAAAACAAGCGAAAAATGGTGGGCGCGGCTGGATTTGAACCAGCGACCCCTGCCGTGTGAAGGCAGTGCTTTCTGCGGTGTATAACGTTAAATCAACCACATACGCACACCGATCCCGCGTGTATGTGACCCGAATGGACTGGAGTGGACATATTTCGGTCACATTATGGTCACAGTGATCTGATCGTAAAGGGGCTCCTAATCTACAAACATCAATCCTTGCTCTATTGAAACCATCCATCTGTTTAGATACGGTTGCCAAGTTCTATCGAAGAACCTGCAATCAATGATGTACTGTCGGGCTCACCTATAGTTCCAGAAATTACTGGAGATACATGAATTGCCTTGTAATTGCCTTTTGGCCCTAGTTATTATGCATGCGTTTGCAAAATAACCTTAGTTCAATTGGATCACCCAATTGAAAACAGCAGAAACTTGAATGACGAGGATGAATGAATCTGCCAATCTAAATACGACCGGATGGTATTAGGTCGGGTACTGCAGATGAATGGATAGCTGAGTTTGGTTTATGGTACAGAAAAATATTACGTCAGAGGATGTAGCAAAATTGGCGAAGGTGTCGCAGTCTGCGGTCAGTCGCACTTTCACCCCGGGCGCGAGTGTTTCGGATAAGACTCGCGCCAAGGTGCTAGCAGCAGCAAAAACACTTAGCTACCGTCCCAATGCCATTGCTCGCACGCTCGTAACACAGCAGTCTCGAGTTATCGCCGTTGTTGTCGCCCATCTTGATAACCCACTGTATTTGGATGTGCTGGAAAGTTTGTCAAAGCAGCTGCAACAGGAAGGATTTCATGTGCTGCTCTTTATGACTGATGCAGGGGATGCTGATCAAATATTACAGGAGATGCTGCAGTATCAGGTGCAAGGAGTCCTAATGGCGTCAGTCACCTTGTCCTCAGGATTAGCTGAAGAGTGTGCGGAACTCGGCATCCCAGTTGTGTTGTTTAATCGCATTATTCCTGGTACCCGTGCTAGTACGGTCAGTTCGGATAATTTTGCTGGTGGCCAACGAGTTGGTCGCTTTTTACTGCTAGGTGGTCACAAAAGAATCGCTTACATAGCAGGTCAAGAGCAGTCTTCGACTAATCGGGATCGTGAATCTGGATTTTTGTCGGCACTCGATGAACAAAATGTCGAGTGCTGGCAAAAGGAAGTAGGCAATTACGATTTTGAGGAGGCTGGTAATGCGACTCGGCGTCTCATGTCAGGCAGCGAAGTGCCAGATGCGATTTTTGTTGCTAGCGATGCGATGGCAATTTCAGTCATTGATACTTTGCGGAACCAACACGACATAAAGATCCCTGATGACATATCAGTAGTTGGGTATGACAATATCCCTCAAGCTGCTTGGGCAGCATACAGCTTGACTACCGTGGAGCAACAGTTCTCCTCGATGATTCAGATTGCAGTACAAACATTGCTGCGACAGATTCGGGCAGATCAGGTGGAATCGGAATCGTACGTATTGCCGGGCGATTTGGTGGTGCGAAATTCAGCTCGAATTCCGCCGGAGTTGTGACGAGTTAATTAGACGTTGCCAACTGTCAGAATGACTTATGATTGGGTGAGTTTCCGCGTACGTTCAAGAATATCGATTCCTTGTTGCTGTAACCACCAGGGGAGATCGATAAAAACCCAATTTTCTGCCAGTTTGTTTCCTTCTCGGCGATAGATATCCACAACCCGCATGTCGGCTGGAGTGTCACTGGCCGGCAGTCCAAGAAATCCTCCAGCGGCTGTATTGGTTAAGTTGGGCCAGCCAAAGAAACCTGCATAGTTTCCCTCGGCTAAACGGCAGATGTGATCATTGAAAACTTTATCCTTGAGACCAGCTCTAAAGGGGTATTGATGCTGTTCCTGGTAACGGGGAATGGTATAAGTGGCTCCAATTCCAGCGGGGCCGTACCAGATCATGTCTTCATGCCACGTTCTCGCGAGCAATGACGGGGGCGGATAGTCATCACCGCTTTTATTGAGGTCGTCCAGATCCTGGCACATTTGGTTAACCAGCTTGAGGGTTGCCGAGGATTCGTTGGAATCTTGTGGCTCTAATAACAGTCCGTCATGGGTTTTAGGTCCAGGGTAGATCAACGAGGCGCCGGTCTGTGGTGGAAGGGGATGGATGCCCAACTGATGCATAACTCCAATAAGATCACAGAAAAAACCGCTGCGTACCAATCTGCCATTTTGAATGCAATTGAAATCGGCATAGCGAAGAAATGCCATCTTTCGACTGGCGGGAAAGCCAAGCCAGTTACTGTCTAAAAGGCCCATGAAGTGTCCCATGCTGATTACCCAGTCGGTGTCATCGATATCGCTGGTGCCAGCAAAAAATATATCCTGTCGACGCTGCACATGGGACCATGCGGATAGAAAAGGTCGCCAGAAGGCTTCCGTAATTGCTTCACTGCCTTGCTGTTTGTTAAACGGATAGACGCCATACCAGTCAATGTCTGGGGAGGCGTAGGTCTGGATAACTTTCCCGACGTTATTTGCGTTGGCGTCTTCGAGTTCTCGATAATATTTCAGAATCAGCGCTTTGTGTTCTTGGTAGCGTTTCATGGTTCAGCAAAATGCGGTATTTGGGCGTCAAACAGCTTACGTGAATTGGGTTTTTAGTTGAGAAGCGCTATTGCACAGATAGACGATGTATTTTACACTTTGTGTATGTTTTTGCATACGTATGCGAAATGAGCTCTAAGGGAAATCTATGGCCCAACTTCAAATTCGAAATTTGACTAAGCAGTGGGGCGATGTAGTGGGTGTCCGGAATTTCAGTCTGGATATCGAAGACAAAGAATTCATTGTGCTTCTTGGCCCTTCGGGCTGCGGCAAGACCACCACCATGCGTTTGGTAGCAGGGCTTGAGGAACCGACTGCGGGCGAGATTTCTATGGGTGGTCGGCGCATCAATGATCTTGAGCCTAAGGATCGTGATATTGCAATGGTGTTTCAGAACTACGGGCTGTATCCCACTATGACTGTACGCGAGAACATCCGATTTCCGCTAAAGGTTCGAAAGGTACCCAAAGAGAAACATGACGAAATGATTAACGGTGCTGCTCGCATGGTCGAACTCGGAGACCTACTCGATAGATTGCCGAAAGAGCTCTCGGGTGGACAGCGCCAACGAGTGGCACTGGCGAGATCAATTGTTCGCAGGCCGACTGTTTTTTTAATGGATGAGCCGCTATCCAATTTGGATGCGAAGTTACGGGTCTCAACCAGGGCGCAGATCAAGAATCTGCAGCATGAACTTGGAGTTACAACCATCTATGTAACTCATGACCAGATCGAAGCCATGACTTTGGCAGATCGTGTGGTGGTGATGTCAGAAGGACAAATCCAGCAGTTGGGTACGCCGACTGAGATCTACGATCAACCAGCAAATACGTTTGTCGCGGGATTTATTGGCTCCCCTTCAATGAACCTGGTACCAGGTGAAATAGAACGCGGCACGTTTCGGGGTCAACAGATCGCGATTGAAGGCATAGATGGGTTGGATGGAAAAGTAATCTTGGGTTTTCGGGCCGAGGATGTAGAAGTTGTAAAGGGCGCTGCTGAGTTATCAGCACCGGTATACAGCATGGAGTTGCTCGGTGATGCGACGCAGATCAACGTACGCTGTGGCGATGCGTTCGTGAGCGGCAAAGCTGGAAAAGAGTTTCGGGCCGGGATCGGAGATCCGATCGGATTTAAGATTCTGATGGAGAACTGTCATTTTTTTGATACCGAAGATGGAAAGCGAATATCCGCCGGTCAGTTATGAGCGGCGTCACTGAATTCGAACCGATACTGCCAGTTCGAACTATTCTCTGTTCCGAGGGGAGAGAGACACCAATTTGGACTTTAAATATCAATAAGGAGGATATAACTGTGAAACTTAAAACATTTGTTTTTGCTGTGATGACGATTGCAGGGGGAACCGTGGCACCGATCGGATCTTCGGCATTTGCTGACTGTGGTCCATCAGGCCAGTCGATCCGCATTCTCGCAAGTGACTTCCCGGCGATTCATGCTGTGGCTGGTACAGCTGAAGCGCAATGTGGTGGTGCGGCAGCGGAATTTGCCCGCAACCACACGACCGAAGCGAGAGAGATCATGAACGCGGCGCTGACCACGAATCCGGCGGAATACACGTCCGTGATTGTTGCAAACTCAACGCTGACCCAGCTGATGAACGACGGTCTGGTGCGCCCCTTGAACGATCTCGTCGACAGATATGGTAGTCATCTGAAGTCACATCAGCTAATCACAATCGACGGAAACGTAATGGCGGTGGCCTTCATGGCTAATTCACAGCATCTTTTCTCACGGACCGATATTCTTGAGAAAGCGGGTGTGGACGGTATTCCAGCGACCTACGATGAGATTCTCGCAGCGGCAGAGAAAATCCGAGCGGCGGGGATTATGGAGTATCCAATTGTGATGAACATGAAAGTCGGCTGGAATGTCGGCGAGGTGTTCAACACCATTTACCTAGCACACGGCGGAGAATTCTTTAAGCCAGGTTCGGCTGAACCAAATATCAACAATGACTTGGCGCTAGCGGCCTTGGGTGTAATGAAAGCGCTGGCGGGGTATGCCCATCCGGATCACCTGACCCAGGCCTCGAATGAGACTCAGGGGCTTTGGGAAGCGGGCCAAGCCGCGCTTGGTTATATGTGGGGGTCCCGCGGTGGTGTGATTTTAGATGGTGAAGGTTCAACGGAAGATGTGACGTCGAACACAGTACTGTCTTCGGCACCGACTGTGACCGGCGGCTCGATTCCGGGCGCGACACTTTGGTGGGACGGCATTACCATTGCCAACAACGTCTCCGATGCTGAAGCCGAGGCGACGTTTGCAGCGCTTGTTGGTGCAATGACTCCTGGAATGGTCGCTAAGCACAACGACGATGCAGTCTGGCTGATCGACGGCTTTAAGCCAGGTCCGGCGGCAGCCGGTGTGTCAGCAACGGCGACGGGCGGCGCGAAGTCATATCCGATGATCCCCTACATCGGTCTGATGCATAACGCATTGGGCGCAGAGCTCGTCGATTTTCTCAAGGGCACGGAAAGCGCCGAACAGGCTTTGGCAGATGTTGTGGCAGCTTACGTGACCGCTGCTAAAGAAAAGGGCTTCCTGAACTGACTACGTGAAGTGGTGGGGGCCCGGACTCGGGCTCCCACCAATCAATCCTGAACCGAGATACCGCAGATGCAGCACCGGGTGTTTTTTTGGTTCACTCTGCCGACTTTGACCGCGATGGTGTTATTTATCGCGTTACCTATTGTTTCGGTCTTTGTCCAGTCACTGCACATCGACCACGAGCGGGTGATTGTGATCTCGGAAAGCTGCGGCCCATTCGGTTGTACTCAGACGACCTCCGTCGATACGGAGGCAAACAAGAAGCTACGCGAAGAGAAACCTCTTGGTCGTTACAACGGACTTGCAACTTACACCAACCGTTCCCACTTGGCTTTCAAGGAAATCGGTATAGCGTGGAGTAGTACGAAAAACTGGAGCCAGTTCTTTTCCAAGGCCTTGAATCTACCATTTTACAAAGCTCTGGCATTTACACTGACCTATACATTAGTCGTGACGCCGTTCGTCCTCGTCTTGGGCTTGGCCATAGCCGTGGGGGTCAATAACCTATCTAACCGTATCAAAGGGCCAACAATTTTTGTATCTTTATTGCCGATGATGGTAACGCCGCTTGTTGGTTCACTGATCCTTTTCTGGATGGTTGATGGCGACGGGATAATCGGCGCCACGCTGCAGCTTTTGTTTGACGATAGCTCGCTCAGCCTCAAGGCGTCACCGACGTTGACGTGGATGATGCTGATTGTCTATGGAATCTGGCATATCCTACCGTTTAGCTTTATTGTTTTCTATGCGGGGCTTCAGACGGTGCCCTCTGAAACACTAGAGGCTGCGATGATTGACGGCGCGTCCAAGTGGCAGAGAGTAATTTATGTGATCGTGCCACACCTCATGCCATTGGTAGTCTTTGTGACACTAATCCTGCTGATGGATAACTTCCGTGTATTTGAACCAATCGTCGGATTTTCCGCCGAGGCGCACGCGCAGTCGTTGAGTTGGATTATTTTTAAAGACCTGCGTGAAAGCGCCAACCCGCTTTACGGTTCTGCCGGAGCGACGTCCATGATGACTATCATTGGCGTTGCAATATTGTTGACACCAGTTCTCATCCGTACCAAGCGTGATTTTAAGCAGCGGTCAGTCTAGGCGCGGACCATGGCAACTAAATCTCAATTGCGAGTTAACCCTTTAGCGATAATCTCGACCGCGCTAGTCGGGCTCTGGCTTCTGATTGCGGCCTTCCCCTTCATCTGGACGCTTTGGGGCAGCTTCAAGGTTCAGGGAGACTTTTTCTCAAAAGCCGACTGGCAAAACGCGCTTTATGGTGTTCACACGGTCAAAGAAACCGGCAGTGCATTCACCGGCTCAGCCTACTATGGAGCTTGGGTCCAGGAAGAGTACTATCACGCCGCCATTAATACCGGCATAGTGGTGTTCTTTACGGTGATCATCTCGCTGACGATCGGCACATTGGGTGGCTATGCTCTGGCCCGATCTGGAAAACGCTATGCGTTTTGGATTCTCATGGCGGCGCTAGTATTTCGGGCCATGCCACACATCACGCTGGTTTCAGGTTACCTGTTGCCGTTTTTCGAATGGAACATCTGGGGAATTTTGCCCACTACGATCATCGTGCTTGTCGCGATCAACCAGCCGTTCACCCTCTGGATGTTGCACTCTTTCTTTCTGAACGTTCCCCGAGAAATGGATGAAAGCGCCATGGTCGATGGTTGCACCCGGTTCCAGGCATTTCGTTATGTCATTATCCCGGTCATGTGGCCCGGTGTGATAACTACGGGGCTTTTCAGCTTCCTGCTAGCTTATAACGACTTCGCCGTGACATCGATGCTCTTGAGTGAGCAGAATGAGACCATGATCCCGAAGATCGCAAGTTTCCTTGGCACTACGCAGATTGAAGGCAACGTCATGTTTGCGGTGGCGGCGGTAGTTTCTGCCACAGTACCACTTTTCATGCTGGTCCTATTCTTCCAACGGCAGATCGTCAGTGGTCTGACAACAGGGGCGGTAAAAGGATGAAAGATATTCACGGGAAAAACCAAGCATCTCTCGATCCGTTGCGGTCAGCTCAGTACGATTGGGACGAAAACATCCTTAGGCGTACGCTAGACGACCTTGTCGCGTCCGACGCTGTGCTCCATCTTTCCCATCCCTTTGGCGATATGATTGGACCGGAGGAGTTTTACCAACAGGCCTTGGCCGTTTTGAAAATGGCCTGGCCGGATGTTGAACGGCGCGACTGGATTGTCATGGCGGGTGAGGATGAGCATGGGGCGAGCTGGGTCGGATGCGGTGGGCACTATGTTGGAACCTTCATCGCACCGCTCCTCGATATTCCACCTACGGGGCATTTGGTACATATGCGTTACCACGACTTCTACCGTTTCGAAGACGGCAAGGTCGTGGAATATCAAGCGCTTTGGGATCTTCCGGAGGTGATGATCCAAGCAGGCGCATGGCCTATGGCACCGTCTTTGGGCCAGGAGTTCTGCATTCCCGGACCAGCATCAGGTGACGGACTAATCCGGCCGGCACGGGACGAGGTGCAAAGCCGAGCTAGTCAGCAACTAATTGTTGATATGCTCAATCACATGAAACGGCATCCGTCTCAGGGTGGGCCCGAGGTAATGGAAATGCCACGCTTCTGGCACCATGCCATGAATTGGTACGGACCCGCCGGTATTGGTACAGGGCGCGGGATCGAAGGGTTTCGCAACTGGCACCAAATCCCGTTCTTGAAGGCCATGCCCGACCGAGGCTCTAAAGTTGATCGGATCACTTACCATTTTTTCGGCGACAACAACTACTGCGCCGTGACCGGTTGGCCCAACATGATCCAGACGGTTACCCACGACGGCTGGATGGGGGTCGCGCCCTCGGGCACGGAGATCACCATGCGGTCTCTGGACTTCTGGCGAATAGAGGCGGGTAAGATCCGCGAAAACTGGGTTCTGGTCGATATTCTCGACGCCTATAGGCAACTTGGGATCGACGTTTTCGCCCGATTGAGAGAATTCAACAAAGCTCGCAACCTCGGTCCTATCCCCCTCAAGGGTGGCCAGCTATGAATACAATTAAGGTGGCTTCTGCCGAGGTAGCCCTATCCCGAGTCGTGGTACAAAGACATAAAATCTATACAAGTTCTTTTGACGAACAACAACGACCTTACGAAGGCCAAAAAAAGCCTGTAGGGTCGTACAACAGTGTGGCCGATCTACTAAATGGCCATTTGAAAAGTGAGCCAAAAGAACTGGATTAATCTGATGAAGCGAAAAATTCAACACGTCAGATTCGCCGAGCTTGTTCCGTGTCGAACCGCTTTTATCGATACCCATAACCCCGGGACTGAAGGCAAAGAGAACTTCACCATCATCGGTGGTGGGGTCTCTGAGAATCTGGATCAGTACGTCCACATCGAGGAGACACCAGGTTTTAATATCGGTGGCGCAGGTCAGCCGGCAGGTTGTATCAATTCGCTTCACAGTCACCGAACTGCAGAAGTCTTCATTATCCATACCGGCTCTTGGCGATTTTTCTGGGGCGTGGAAGGTGATGATGGGGACGTGGTGCTCAATCCCGGAGATCTCATCAGTCTTCCGACCCACATGTTCCGTGGATTCGAAAATGTAACGCCGACAAGCGCCACCAACGAAAATGGCTACGGATTTATGTTCTCGGTCCTCGGCGGGGACGACTCAGGTAATGGTGTGGTATGGGCACCCGAGGTTCTTGAACAAGCCCGTAGCAACGGATTGACATTGATTGACTCAGGACAACTCATCAATACACGGAATGGTGAAACAATTCCGGAGGGATTACTTCCAGTGATTCCTGTCGCTGGAGATGAGCTCCGCTTCTATGGCCGAAACACAATCTCTGACGCGTCAAGAGTCGTAGTGATCCGACCCAAGGAGTTAATTCATAACGAGGCTGAGTTGATTGGTAGAGGCTCTAACGCGGTGATTAGGGAGCGTACAGGGTTCGAGATTCGAAGGGTGCGATGGGGTGGCGGGGAGAACAGGCTCTGGGTGGCCCCAATCTTAGAAACCGTACTGATCTCGAATGCAGGGTCTGTGGTGCTGAGTAATGGTAAGACTTTAGGGTCTGGTGATGTCGCACTCATACAAGCTGGGGAAGAAGAAATTGGCATAAAACCATTGTCGGAGGACGTTTCCGAGATTTTCATCGTGACTGCGACCGATGATCCTGCAGGCGAGACCCGATATCTGGATGAAGATCACCCATGAGTCGTTCAATCCAGACCACGCATGTAGGCTCATTACCGAGAAGCCAACGGGTCGTAGATTTGATTTTTGCTCGGGAGCGTGGTGAGTCTTTTGATCGTGCCGTGTTTGATTCCATCATGGAGGAAGAGGTCGCTACAACGGTCGAGCGCCAGGTTGCCTCCGGGATCGATGTTGTTTCGGACGGTGAGACTTCAAAGATCTCTTATGCAACCTATGTTAAGGACCGGTATACGGGATTTGGCGGCGATAGCCCTCGAAATGCACCAGCGGACCTGAAGCAATTCCCTGGGTTCCTAGCGCGGATTGCCAGTTCGGGTGGTACTCCGGAATATGCCCGACCCTGCTGCATCGACGAAGTCGGACCGGGTGACCCCGCCGATCTTGAGGCCGATATCCGCCATCTGCTTGCTGCCATCAAAAAACACCAAGCCTCTGCCGGATTCATGAATGCCGCGAGTCCCGGTGTTGTGGCGTTGTTTCTGCCAAACCGCCATTATCCAAACCACGAAGCTTATCTTGCGGCGCTTTCTGATGCGCTTCGTTACGAGTACCAAGCCATCACAGCAGCTGGTTTACTGCTCCAGATCGATTGCCCCGACCTGGCACTTGCTCGCCATATGATCTTCGCGGATCAGAGCGATGAGGAATTTTTGCGAATAGCCTCGGTGCATGTCGAGGCCCTCAATGCGGCACTAGATGGAATCCCAGAAGATCGAATCCGGGTTCATATCTGCTGGGGCAATTACGAGGGGCCGCATGTATGTGATATAGACATGGATAAAGTGTTTCCAGTGCTAATGAAAACACGCTGCAGGTATCTTCTTTTCGAAGCCTCTAATCCTCGTCATGCGCACGAGTGGACAGTTTTCAAGGAGCGAAAACGGGAAATTTCCGACAACAAGGTTCTGGTACCGGGGGTTATCGACAGTACGAACAATTTCGTAGAGCATCCTGAGCTCATCCGGCAGCGGATTGAACGTTTTGTAAGTATTGTTGGAGCAGATCGGGTCATGGCGGGATCGGATTGTGGCTTCGGAACGTTTGCAGGTTTCGGATCTGTCGATCCCGACATTGTCTACGAGAAGCTTCGCTCCCTCGCCGAGGGCGCGCGCAGAGTCTGAGGTCGACAGCTATTGAACCTCGATGTTTGAGCGAAGGCCTTACGAGGCCAATGGCCTTTCGGACACCGAATTGTGGCAACTAGAATTGGGAGACATCAGATGAAGAGAGCAAGACCCCTCCAAGCCAAGCTCACCGAAGCGAATGATCTTTCGAAGACCGAAGAGACCAGAAAGGTCGTCGAAGGGATGGTGGACGCACTAAACGACCATATGATCGATGGTATCGGCGCGTTCTTTCACAAGGATTTTCACTGGTATGGCAACGCAGGTTGTGGGGTAAAAGAGAATCTAAAGGCGTTTCAGGATGGGTGGCAGCGTCCGTTTCAGGCTGCTTTTTCTGACAAAGTCTGTGTCGATGAAGCCCGACTTACCCAGGGTCAATGGATGGCTGCGTTTGGGCGGCAAGAGGCGACTCATTCTGGAGAGTTCATGGGTATCGCACCGACAGGCAAACGTGTCGAGATCCGCTATATGGATTTCTGGAAAGTTGTAGATGGCAAAATTCAAGATAACTGGGTCATGGTCGATTTTCCTTATGTGATGCGTCAGCTTGGGATTGACCCATTCCAAGGACTGGGTTGGGATGGCTATGGCGTTGGGCACGATTCATCAAAGAAGGACAGTGCTTCAACATTGAGTGGAGGAAACAATTAATGCATGGGTTTGATCCGGAGTTCGAAGATCTTCGCGACTTTATTCTAAAGATCACCTACCGAATCTGGGAAGAGCGCGGGATCAATCGGATTCGTGACTATTACAATGAATCGGCGCCTGTTAAGACGCCGTTAAGCGTTACAAACTCAGTAGAAGATGTGGTTCGCTTCACCCGTGAGACGCTCCAGATGTTCCCGGATCGACAGCTCTACGGTGAGGACGTAATTGGTGTCGAGCACCCGGTGGGTACGTATTATTCATCGCACCGAATTTTGTCTACCATGACTCACGAAGGCGATGGAGTTTTTGGTTTGCCAACCGGCAAAAAGGTTGTGACTCGAATCATCGCCGACTGCATTTGTCGGGAAAACCAGGTTATTGATGAATGGATGGTGCGAGATCAATCTGCAATTTTGTTGCAACTTGGAATGGATCCTGAGACTTTTGGAGAAAAGCTTGCGCAAGCGGACCAGGTGGGCGGGATCCCAGTCCCTGAGCCAGAGGCCTTAGTGGCACGCTGGGCAGGTCCACCGGATTCGGGACCAGTTCAAGGGGATGCTAAACGAGTTGCCGATTCCTACCAGGCAGTTTGGGAGGATGGAGACTTTGATGCCTTAGTTGATACCCACGACCGAGCGTACCAGGGCTTTGCGCCGGGAGCAGAACTTCTGTACGGCATAGATGGACTAATCAACTTTCTAACAGGAATGAGAGCTGCGATTCCTGATGGTGTCTACCAGGTGTATCACTGGATAGAGCAACGAGAGAACGAAAAGAATCCGAGAATTGCACTTCGGTGGTCGGTATCCGGCACCCATTCAGGTGATGGACGCTTTGGCTCGCCCACCGGGTCGCCGGTTGTGATTCTGGCGATGAGTCATCTTGAACTTCAGCGCGGGTTCGTAGTTCGTGAGTACCATGGTATCGACGAGCTTTCTATCTGGGCGCAGATTGCAGCGAATAAACATTGACTTTCGGATCTCCGCAACATGGTAGGCTCGGAGTGCCTAGAAGCAAAAGCGTTCGCTCCAATCGTTTGAACCGAACGAGGAAGCGGCTGCGGCACGAATTTCAGAGGAACTAGAGTAGGAACTAAGTATTGTCTGCACAAACTGAATTCTACGAGCGTACCCAAGAGCAACTGCGTCAGATAGAAGCG
>Ga0207964_1000371_pt1 | contig 12302 bp, 8 predicted proteins | sample Knorr_S23_td_250_FD_185608 | JGI IMG/M metagenome (GOLD analysis project Ga0207964, IMG submission 185608) | Marine microbial communities from Southern Atlantic Ocean transect - Knorr_S23_td_250_ad_251m_LV_A (SPAdes) (version 2) | ecosystem: Environmental > Aquatic > Marine > Oceanic | place...
CATCGCAATGATTACAGGATGGATCTTCCTATGGTAACAACAGTGACAAACTTAGGCCGCAGTGGCCTATCTGACTGGCTTATGCAGCGTCTATCTGCCGCTGTAATGACAGCCTATCTACTCTTTATCTTGGGTTACTTCTTTATCAACCCAAGCCCCAACTACGAGCAGTGGGTCAGTCTGCACAGCGCGCTTCCAATGCGCCTATTCAGTCTACTCACCATACTATCCATTGCAGCTCATGCTTGGATAGGTATCTGGTGTGTACTCACCGACTATGTCACGGTTCGTCTAATCGGCCCCAAAGCCACAGCGATCCGTCTATTCTTTCAACTGATCACGATAGCAATAACCCTGTTCTACACGATCTGGGCTATAGATATTCTCTGGGGAATTTAAGCAGATGGAAAATATTAGAACCATGAGTTTTGATGCGGTTATCGTCGGTGGCGGTGGCTCGGGAATGCGCGCAGCACTTCAGCTCGCCCAATCTGGCTACAAAACAGCGGTAATCACCAAGGTTTTCCCCACCAGATCCCACACGGTATCTGCGCAGGGCGGTATCACCTGTGCAATTGCCAGTGATGACCCAGATGATAAATGGCAATGGCATATGTACGACACAGTCAAAGGCTCTGACTACATAGGCGATCAGGAAGCCATTGAATATATGTGTAAAACCGGCCCAGAGGCAGTATTTGAGTTAGAGCATATGGGGCTGCCATTCTCCAGAACCGAAAAAGGGCGTATTTATCAGCGGCCTTTCGGCGGCCAATCCAAAGACTTTGGCAGGGGAGGGCAGGCGGCGCGAACCTGTGCCGCGGCGGATCGCACCGGACACGCACTACTGCACACCCTCTATCAGGGCAACCTCAAAAACGAAACCGTATTCCTAAACGAATGGTTCGCGGTTGACCTAGTCAAAAATGCTGATGGCGCCGTAGTCGGTGTTATCGCCATCAATATAGAAACTGGCGAAACAGTCTATGTAAAATCCAAGGCCACAGTATTCGCCACTGGCGGAGCGGGTCGTATCTACGCATCCACCACCAATGCCCATATCTGTACAGGTGACGGCATCGGCATGGCACTGCGCGCTGGATTTCCAGTTCAAGATATCGAAATGTGGCAATTCCACCCCACGGGCATTCACGGGGCTGGCGCCTTAGTCACTGAAGGCTGTCGCGGTGAGGGTGGCTATCTAATCAACAAAGATGGCGAGCGCTTTATGGAACGCTATGCGCCCAATGCCAAAGATTTGGCGGGCCGCGATGTCGTAGCGCGCTCTATAGTGCTAGAGATTCTCGAAGGGCGCGGCTGCGGTGAAGATGGCGACCACGTATTCCTCAAGCTCGATCACTTAGGGGAAGAAACGCTAAATGCCAAACTGCCCGGCATTCTAGAACTCTCGCGTATCTTTGCCCACGCCGATCCAGTGGTCGAGCCAATTCCCGTAGTTCCAACCTGTCACTACATGATGGGTGGTATCCCAACCAATGTCGATGGGCAGGCGCTGACCGTTGACAAACAGGGTAAAGACCAAGTTATTGAAGGCTTCTACGCCTGTGGAGAGGCGGCCTGTGTATCCGTACATGGCGCCAACCGACTAGGTGGCAACTCCCTCTTAGATCTAGTGGTTTTTGGACGTGCCTCCGGCATGTTTATTGAAAAACAACTGCGTGAAGGTATCGACTTAAAAGATGCCACAGAACAAGAGATAGAACGCGCTATGGCGGGTCTAAATCGCCTCAATCAATCCGCGGGCGGTGAAAACGCCTCAGTCCTGCGTGCCGAACTGCAAACCATCATGCAAAACCACTTCGGAGTCTTCCGCCGTGGTGACTACATGAAAGAAGGCATTGAAAAGCTCAAAGCACTGCGTCCACGTATTAAAAATGTAGCACTGGCTGACAAAAGCAATGCCTTCAACACCGCACGTATCGAAGCCCTAGAACTGCAAAACCTACTCGAAGTCGCGGAGGCCACAGCCATCGCCGCCGAGGGGCGCACAGAAAGTCGCGGCGCCCATGCTCGCGAAGACTTCCAAGAGCGTGACGATGAAAACTGGTTATGTCACTCGGTCTATTTCCCCGAGAGCAAAAGCATTGGTAAGCGCGATGTAAACTTCACACCCCAAACTCGAGAGGCCTTTGAGCCGAAAGTGCGGACCTACTAGGAGAGGTTAATCAGTCCATGTTAGAAGTCAGTATTTATCGTTACAACCCAGAGGTTGACGCCGAGCCCTACATGCAAGATTTCACCCTGGACACTCAGGGCAAAGACATCATGGTGCTCGACGTTCTCGAAAAGCTCAAGGCCGAGGACCCAACGCTAACCTTTCGCAGATCCTGCCGCGAAGGGGTCTGTGGCTCCGACGGCGTCAATATTTCCGGCAAAAATGGTTTGGCCTGTATCACGCCACTATCAGCGGCGGTGAAAAACAACAAACTGGTTATCCGACCGCTTCCCGGCCTACCGGTGATTCGAGATCTGGTCATTGATATGAGCCAATTCTATGCTCAATATGAAAAAATTCAGCCCTATCTAATCAACAACACGCCCGCACCGGCCATCGAGCGCCTGCAATCCCCAGAGGAGCGCGCCAAGCTAGATGGGCTCTACGAATGTATACTCTGCGCCTGCTGTTCCACAGCTTGCCCTTCTTTCTGGTGGAATCCCGACAAATTTATTGGCCCTGCAGGACTGCTGCAAGCCTACAGATTCCTAGCCGACAGTCGCGACACGGCGACCGAAGAGCGGCTGGCAAAACTGGACGACCCATTTAGCGTCTTTCGCTGCCATGGCATTATGAACTGCGTGCAGGTCTGTCCAAAAGGCCTAAACCCCACCAAGGCAATTGGTCATATACGCAATATGCTGCTGACCAGTGCGACTTAGGTTCAAATAAAGGGAAAAATCCCGTAGCTATTAATAAAAAAGGGAACAAATCAAATCCGCTGACCCCGCTGACTAGACCCCGTTGACCCTGTCGATTGAAAGATTGGTGCCCAAGTTGCAGCGGTTATTGGCGGGTTGACGAATCAACCCATTCTGATAACTGCGCCTTCCTGATTCTCTGAAACGAAAACAGCCTCCATAGGCGGTTTAGCAATGCCTTAAATTCGGCGATATATTAAAGAGATTGCTGTCAAATTTAGCCCAAAAATTCACGCAATTTATAAAAAATCCGAGTTGGGGGTATTTTTTGCCTTTTGCATTACTAAATAATTAGTTTGTACTAGTTGTTTGGGTAATAAACGTCTAGAATGTGCGCCTTTATTTTCTTGGTATCGTAGTAACCTGAAGGGGATTTTTAGCAATGGCAGAGGGCTTATTGGAGCATTTTTTAAACTCCTCCCACTTTTCCGGTGGAAATGCCGCCTACATAGAAGAACTCTACGAGACCTACTTGCATGAGCCCAATGCTGTGCCGGAGGAGTGGAGTTGTTTTTTTGACTCGTTACCGCGCACCAATGGATCTGTTTCTCCCGACGTGTCTCACGCTACCATTATTCAGCATTTTGAGTTGCTGGGTCGGCGGCAGGCTCGTCCGACGCCGGCGCCGGGGTCAGGTGGCATACATTTCGAGCACGAGCGCAAACAGGTAAAAGTTGTTCAGCTTATCAGCTCCTACCGCTTCCGCGGCCATCAAAAAGCCAATCTTGATCCCCTGGGGATTATGCAGCGCGAGAATGTGTCAGATCTTGATCTGCACTTCCATGGGCTGACTGAAGCAGATTTGGATACCACCTTTCAGACTGGGCCCCTGTATATGGGCAAGGTCGAGGCGACCCTGAGAGAAATAATCGAGACGCTGGAGGAGAGTTATTGCCAGCATCTGGGTGCTGAATTTATGCATATCACCTCGTTCACTGAAAAACAGTGGTTGGCGCAGCGCTTTGAAAGTGTACGCTCTAAACCCACTTACGATGATGCGGCGCGAATAGATGTGCTGAGTCGATTGACCGCAGCAGAGGGGCTGGAAAAGCATCTGGACTCTAAGTACCCGGGTACCAAGCGCTTCGGACTTGAGGGGGGAGAGAGCCTGATCCCGCTGCTTGATTGTCTGATACGTCGCTCCGGTGAATATGGCTGTAAAGAAATTGTGATGGCCATGGCGCACCGAGGTAGGCTTAATGTATTGGTGAATGTGCTGGGCAAAAATCCGTCGGAATTGTTTGAAGAGTTTGAGGGCAAACGGCTGGTCAATACCTCCGGCGATGTAAAGTATCATCAGGGCTTTTCTTCCAATGTAATGACACCTGGGGGTGAAGTGCATCTGGCTCTTGGTTTTAATCCTTCACACCTAGAGATTTCGTGCCCAGTGGTTATTGGCTCCGGACGCGCTAGGCAGGATCGCCGAGATGATGCCAGCGGTCAGAAAGTAGTCCCTATATTGATCCACGGAGATGCCGCCTTCGCCGGTCAGGGCGTAGTGATGGAGACTTTCCAATTGTCTCAGACTCGCGCCTATAAAACCGGCGGTTCGATCCATGTTGTTATCAATAATCAGATTGGATTTACCACCAATCGCCAAGATGATGCCCGCTCTACCGAGTATTGCACTGATATTGCCAAGATGGTTCAGGCTCCGATATTGCATGTCAACGCAGACAACCCAGATGCGGTGATGTTTGCGGCCATGCTGGCTATGGATTACCGATACGAGTTTGGCAAAGACGTGGTGATAGATTTGGTTTGCTACCGGCGTCGTGGTCACAATGAAACCGATGAGCCCTCATCAACACAGCCGCTAATGTACGATGTGATTCGCAAGCATCCCACTGCGCGCACTCTCTATGCTAAGAAATTAGTTGCCGAAGGCGTGGTGGATCAGGGTCAGGCCGACAAGATGGCCAATGACTACCGCAGCAGTCTGGATCATGGAGACTGTGTGGTTCACAATCTGGTGCGCGAGCCGGATACTAACCTGTTTGTTAACTGGGAGCCCTATTTGGGGCATGATTGGCGCGCTCCGGCTAAGACAGGAATGAAGCTTAAGGCGCTGCAGTCAGTGGCCAGCCGCATCTGTAGCATTCCCGATGGTATTAAGGTGCAGCGTCAGGTGGCAAAAATTTATGATGACCGCCGCAAAATGGCCGGTGGTGCGTTGCCGCTTAACTGGGGTATGGCAGAATTGTTGGCCTATGGCACGCTGCTTGAGGAGGGCTATCCGATTCGCATTACTGGTCAAGATGTTGGTCGCGGGACTTTTTCGCATCGACATGCGGTGATTTTTAATCAGAAAAATGGCAAAACCTATCTGCCATTAAGATTTCTGTCTGAGGGCCAGCCTCGTTTTGATATTTACGATTCTGTTTTGTCTGAGGAGGCGGTATTAGCCTTTGAGTATGGCTATGCCACAACAGCACCTAAGGGTTTGATTATCTGGGAGGCGCAATTTGGTGATTTTGCCAATGGTGCCCAGGTGGTGATTGACCAATTTATTGCCAGTGGTGAACATAAGTGGGGTCGTTTATCCGGTTTGACTATGATGTTGCCCCACGGCTTTGAAGGACAGGGTCCAGAGCATTCGTCGGCTCGCCTTGAGAGATTTTTGCAGCTCTGCGCTGAACACAATATGCAAATTGTGATTCCCACTAGTCCAGCTCAGGTCTTTCATCTTCTGCGGCGCCAAGCGATTCGACCCATGCGTCGGCCGCTGGTCATTATGAGTCCTAAATGGATTCTGCGACACAAGTTGGCCACTTCGTCCCTTGAAGAGCTGGTCGGTGGAGAATTCCAAACGGTAATAGGGGATCAGGAAGTGGATCCAGCTTCCGTTAAGCGTGTAGTGTTGTGTTCTGGTAAGGTGTATTACCATTTGCTAGAGGAGCATCGTGCGCGAGGCATAGATAATATTGCCCTGGTGCGCATTGAGCAGCTATACCCTTTCCCAGATACGGAATTAGAAGAAATTTTGGGTTCTTATATCAATATGGAGAGCGTTGTTTGGTGTCAGGAAGAGCCTATTAATCAGGGCGCCTGGTATAGCAGCCAGCACCATATGAAGCGTGTGATACACAGATTTAAGCCAGATCTGCATCTTAGCTATGCGGGGCGTGAGAGCTCAGCAGCTCCAGCCAGCGGATATATGTCTGTTCATTTAGAAGAACAGAAGAAGTTTATTGATGAAGCTTTATCTTTTGACAATTAAAATATTAGGAATAGATGAATGGCCATTGAAATAAAGGCACCGACCTACCCGGAATCTGTGCAAGAGGGCACTCTTGCTACATGGCATAAAAATGTCGGCGATACGGTTTCCCGCGACGAGCTTATCGTTGATATTGAAACCGATAAAGTGGTGCTCGAAGTTGTTGCTGCAGCTAGCGGCACCTTGACCGAGGTGCTGAAGAATGAGGGTGATATTGTGCTCAGCAACGAGGTGATCGCACGCATAGAGGAAGGCGCTGTGGAAGCGCCAGCGACAGAGCCCCAGAAGCAAGAGGTTAGTGAGGCTGTTGAAGCCCTGGTTAACCCCGCGGCGAAAAAGCTTGCAGATGAGCGCGGTATAGACCTGTCTAAAATCACTGGCTCTGGCAAAGGTGGTCGCATTACTAAAGAGGATGTGGTGAATTACACGCCATCTTCGACTGCTGCTGCGCCCTCGGGTTCCCAGACTCCAGCTGTCGCAGAGATAGCGGAAGCTGGTGAGCGTGTGGAGCGCAGGGTGGCAATGACCAGGATGCGCAGTCGTATTGCCGAGCGCCTTCTCGAGGTTACCCAGTCAACAGCGTCTCTAACTACCTTTAATGAAGTGGATATGTCGGCGCTGATGGGATTGCGCAAACAATACCAAGATGAGTTTACCAAAACTCATAACGGGACTCGTCTTGGTTTTATGGGGCTCTTTGTAAAAGCTTCTGTAGAAGCACTGAAGCGATTCCCTCTGGCCAATGCGTCAATCGATGGCACCGATATAGTCTATCATGGTTATCAGGACATAGGAGTTGCGGTGTCTACTGAGCGAGGGCTTGTGGTGCCTGTGCTGCGCAATGCCGAGAATATGAGTATTGCCACTATTGAGAATACTATCGGCGACTATGCTGGAAAGGCTCGTGACGGCAAATTGACCATTGAAGAAATGACCGGCGGTACCTTTACTATCACCAATGGTGGGGTGTACGGGTCTTTGCTTTCGACACCGATTATCAATCCTCCGCAAACGGCAATATTGGGAATGCATAGTATTCAACAGCGCCCAGTGGCCATTGATGGTGAGGTGAAAATCCGTCCGATGATGAATTTGGCTCTATCCTATGACCACCGTTTGATCGATGGTAAGGATGCAGTTCAATTTCTGGTGACCATTAAGCAGTTGGTCGAGGATCCGGCGAAGATTTTGTTGGAAATTTAATATTTCAGTTATCTCAAATAGGTATTTAAATGTCTGAAAAATATGATGTAGTAGTAATTGGTAGTGGTCCTGCCGGTTATGTGGCGGCGATTCGTGCCGCCCAATTAGGCCTTAAAACTGCCTGTATTGAAAAGTGGAAGAATGATAAGGGCGATGGCGTTAATGGCGGTACCTGTTTAAATGTGGGCTGTATTCCCTCCAAAGCACTTTTGGATAGCTCCTACAAGTATCATGAAGCCAAGGAAGATTTAGCGGTTCATGGTATTAAAGCGGGCAGTGTAACCATTGATGTGGCTGCAATGCTGGAACGCAAAAACAAAATTATCAACCAGTTAACCGGCGGTATCGCGGGTCTTTTTAAAGCCAACGGCGTCACTGCATTGTATGGCTCTGGTAAATTGCTGGCGGGTAAAAAAGTCGAGCTTACCGACCATGATGGCGTGGTTACTACGCTTGATGCCGATAACGTTATTCTGGCTTCCGGTTCCTCACCGATTGCCATTCCAGTGGCTCCAGTGGATGGCGAGTTAATATTGGATTCAACGGGTGCTCTAGAGATAGGTTCTGTTCCCAAGCGTCTGGGTGTTATAGGCGCAGGTGTGATTGGTTTAGAGTTGGGTTCGGTGTGGAATCGAATGGGTTCCGAGGTTGTATTGCTCGAAGCTATGCAAGATTTTTTGGCGATTATGGATAAAGCCATCGCTAAAGAAACCAAAAAGATATTGACCAAGCAGGGCTTGGATATTCGCTTGGGCGCGCGCGTGACCGCTACCCAGATCAACGGCAAAAAGGTTGAAGTTACCTATCAGTCCAGCGATGGTTCCGAGCATAAAGAGACCTTTGATAAGTTGATTGTTTGTGTGGGACGCCGAGCCTATACCGATGGCTTATTGGCGGATGATAGCGGTGTTCAACTGGATGAGCGCGGCACAGTTTATGTCGACGAGCAGTGCGCCACTAACGCACCAGGTGTTTACGCTATTGGCGATATAGTACGGGGTCCTATGCTTGCTCATAAGGGTTCTGAAGAGGGCGTTATGGTGGCGGAAATTATTGCCGGCCACAAGGCGCAGATGAATTACGATATAGTGCCCAATGTTATCTATACCCACCCTGAGGTGGCCTCTGTCGGGCTGTCTGAAGAAGAGGTTAAAGCGGCGGGAGAGCCCTATAATGTAGGTGTTTTCCCTTTTGCTGCAAGCGGCAGAGCCATGGCAGCCAATGATACCGACGGCATGGTTAAAATAATCGCCCATGCCGATACTGACCGTATCTTGGGGTGCCATATTGTCGGCCCAAGCGCGGCTGATTTGGTTCAGCAAGTGGCGATTGCCATGGAGTTTGGTTCCAGTGCTGAAGATTTGGGAATGACTGTGTTTGGTCACCCCACTTTGTCCGAAGCGGTGCATGAGGCGGCGTTGGCTGTCAATGGTGGCGCTATCCATATTGCCAATCGCAAGCGGCGATAGCTCTAACTATTATTGAGCAATTTTTGTGCCTCGGGAAAATTTCCCGGGGCTCTAATCTATCTTATAAAGTAATGGGAATAAAATATGAACCTGCATGAATATCAGGGTAAGCAGCTCTTTGCCGAGTACGGCTTGCCAGTTTCCAAAGGTGTTGCCGCCGAGACTGTCCAAGAGGCTGTTGCAGCTGCCGACGTGATCGGTGGAGATCGCTGGGTGGTTAAGGCTCAGGTACATGCCGGTGGTCGCGGCAAGGCCGGTGGTGTGAAGTTGGTCAGTTCTAAAGCTGAGATTGAAGATTTTGCGCGCCAGTGGTTGGGCAAGAATTTGGTGACCTACCAAACCGATGCCAAAGGGCAGCCGGTTAGTCGCATTCTTGTCGAGACATGCACAGATATAGATCAAGAGCTTTACTTGGGCGCTGTGGTCGATCGCGCAACCAGACGTATTGTGTTTATGGCCTCTACTGAAGGCGGCGTGGAAATTGAAAAAGTAGCGGAAGAAACCCCGGAAAAAATCCTTAAAGCCATTGTTGATCCAGTGGCTGGAGCCCAGCCCTATCAGGGCCGTGAGCTGGCATTTAAGCTGGGGCTGAAAGGGGTTCAGATTAAGCAGTTTGTGAGTATTTTTCTGGGTTTGGCGAAATTATTTGAAGAGCGTGATCTGGCCCTGTTGGAGATTAATCCGCTGGTGATTACCGATCAGGGCAATCTGCACTGTCTGGACGCTAAAATCATTATAGATAGCAATGCTATGTACAGACAGCCGGCCTTAAAAGAAATGCATGATCCATCGCAGGAAGATGCCCGTGAAGCCCACGCTGCGGCATGGGATCTTAACTATGTGGCTCTGGATGGCAGTATAGGCTGTATGGTTAATGGTGCCGGTCTGGCGATGGGTACTATGGATATTGTTCAGTTGCACGGCGGTTCACCGGCTAACTTCCTCGATGTGGGCGGTGGCGCGACCAAAGAGCGGGTTGTGGAAGCTTTTAAAATTATTTTGTCCGATGAAAATGTCAAAGTGGTTCTGATTAATATCTTTGGCGGTATTGTGCGCTGTGACCTGATTGCCGATGGCGTTATTGGCGCGGTAGAAGAGGTCGGTGTGAGTATTCCGGTGGTGGTGCGTCTAGAGGGAAATAACGCCGAGTTAGGCACTCAAAAACTCGCCGATTCGGGTCTTTCAATTATTGCGGCAAGCAGTCTGACTGATGCGGCACAGCAAGCAGTTTCTGCAGCGGAGGCTAACTAATATGTCAATCTTAATTAACAGCGACACCAAAGTTATCTGTCAGGGCTTTACCGGTGGTCAGGGAACCTTCCATTCAGAGCAGGCTATAGATTACGGAACTAAAATGGTCGGTGGTGTTACCCCGGGCAAGGGCGGCACAGTACATCTGGGCCTGCCGGTATTTAATACGGTGACAGAAGCGGTGGCCAAAACCGGCGCTGAAGCTTCGGTTATCTATGTGCCAGCACCTTTTTGTAAGGATTCTATTCTAGAGGCGGCAAATGCGGGTATTCAGCTGATTGTCTGTATTACCGAAGGTATCCCGACCCTAGATATGCTTGAATGTAAAGTAAAATGTGATGAGTTGGGCGTGCGCCTTATCGGACCTAACTGTCCCGGTGTTATCACCCCAGGTGAATGTAAAATAGGCATTATGCCCGGCCATATACATTTGCCCGGCAAGGTGGGTATTGTTTCCCGTTCCGGCACTTTGACCTACGAGGCGGTCAAGCAGACCACAGATTATGGTTTTGGCCAATCTACCTGTGTAGGTATTGGTGGAGATCCTATTCCCGGGTCCAGCTTTATTGATATTCTCGAGATGTTTGAGAAGGATCCGGCCACTGAAGCCATAGTGATGATTGGTGAGATCGGCGGTACAGCTGAGGAAGAGGCAGCGGCTTATATTAAAGCTAATGTCAGCAAGCCAGTTGTCTCCTATATCGCCGGTGTAACTGCGCCCCCTGGCAAGCGCATGGGCCACGCCGGTGCAATTATTTCAGGTGGCAAGGGTACTGCGGATGAAAAGTTTGCAGCCCTGCAAGATGCCGGCGTTAAAACTGTGCGCAGCTTGGCTGATATAGGCAATGGTCTAAAAGAAGTGACTGGTTGGTAGAGTTAACTCTGACCAGATATAAAAAAAGCGGCTTTCGGGCCGTTTTTTTTGGCTGCTGATTCACGCTTAACTCGTCAATATACTATGGCCATATATGTTACTGGGTTTAGTTTTGATTGAGCTTGCTCAGAGCTTGGCTAACGGTCTCGGTTACTGCGCAACTAGCTAGGGCAGTGTAATCATAGTAGATGTGTTCTTTATGGGGTTATTTTGGCTTCCAAAAATACTCATTTAAATCAACCGTTTAGCCTATTCCAAAGGCAACACACTACCAAGGTGTTGCAACTACCATTTAGGAGACTGGTAGATTGCATATGTGTTACCCGTCACTCCTTAACATTCCATTGATGTTATTTGCCGCAAGAGCCTTCTGTTTTTGGTTCACATGCCGGTATCGATCCATCGATCTTGGGTCCATCCAATTGCCTAGCTCTTGCACCACTTTCGGATCCGATCCATTTTCCAGATGCCAACTGGCGAATGTGTGTCGCATGGTATGAAAAACCACCTCTTTAGGTAGTCCAGCTCTCTCAACAGCCTTGCGCCAAGTTTCATTTGTTACTGAACTCGCGGCAAAAGGCTTGCCATTGGACCGCTTGCTCCGGCTTTCCTGTATAAATACATACTTTATTCTGCCTTTTAGCTCCGGATATGCTTCTTCCATGTACAGCTTTTTAGCGTATTGTCGCCGCAATACCCGTTGCGCGTCACCACTGAGGGATATGATGTTGGGCTCCCCGTTCTTGGAGTCTTTCCCCTTGATCGTTAAGGTAGAAAGATTACTAGCGAGTTGCGTCCACTCCAACATCCTTACGTTGGTGTTGCGTAGCCCTGTGTTCGCCCCGAACTCGACCATATCTGCTCTCAGTTCATCCAAAAACAGCATCAGCTTTCGGACTTGTTTTGGCATTAAGAAAAGTTCGCGCTGTTTTTCTTTCATCATTTTCATCTTGGGAACTCGATCCATTACCTCCAGATCGTCGCGATTTTCATTGCCACTGAGGTATGAGCCTGAAATTCCCATGCTGCCAGAATATATTATTTTATCTTTAGCTGTAGCTTCAGTAATACCAGAAGGATTGGTATCTGAGTACTCTATAGAGGCGATCTGAAGTTTTGGAATTTTGAATATTCCGAAGTTATCAGACTCCCATGATATATAGGCTTCTGTTTGAGTTTTAATAACACCATGCAGAATATCACCGTTTTTTAAAACAACTTGATCACTAAAGGCTGAGTAACTTGTTACAAAGGAAAGGGATGTAATTAAAATAGAAAATGGTTTTCTAAGTTTCATGTTTGTTCTCTTTTTTAAAACCTATAAATAGTATCTAGCGGGGCGTATCAA
>Ga0207964_1000372_pt1 | contig 12293 bp, 9 predicted proteins | sample Knorr_S23_td_250_FD_185608 | JGI IMG/M metagenome (GOLD analysis project Ga0207964, IMG submission 185608) | Marine microbial communities from Southern Atlantic Ocean transect - Knorr_S23_td_250_ad_251m_LV_A (SPAdes) (version 2) | ecosystem: Environmental > Aquatic > Marine > Oceanic | place...
CAAAAATACACATAATTTTTTCGAATTATAACAATGCCAAATTTTCATCATATTGTGAAAACGATCTTAAAAACAAGTAAAAAACACCCCATGACACTATGTCATAATAATTACATAATCTATTGCTAACCAATTATTTAAAAGATTTAAATAAATTAAAACTTTAATTACTAAAAGCCGATTTATTTTTCACTAATTCAACATAAATTTAAACGAATCAAATAGAACAAATGACATAAATGAAGTGAAAACAGGTTCAAAACAGCGTAATAAAAAACCTGTTTCAAGCAAACACATAAGTAAATTTTAAGTTCTAAAATTAGGATTCAAAACCTGCCTTGTACATCTAAAAGTTACCTTATTATATTCCATATAAAAAATGTAAATTAGTATGCATGCTTAATAAATTCATGATATGACAAATTCAAAAATAAAAACAAAATCGCTTTGCGACATTCTGAATATTAAATACCCGGTAATTATGGCGCCCATGTTTTTGGTATCGAACGCCGATATGCTCATTGAAGCAATTAAAGCAGGAATAACAGGATGTGTTCCTGCACTGAACTACAGAACTGATGAGCAGTTTAGAGATGCCATAAAGTCTATCCGAGAAAGAGCAACAGGACCTGTGGGTGTAAATCTTATCGTAAATAAGTCCAATATTAAGTTCAAACAGCAACTACAAAGCTGCGTAAACCTTAAAGTTGACTACATCATCACCTCCTTAGGAAGTCCTGAAACAACAATAAAAGCCTGCAAACCCCATGGAATAAAGGTATTCTGTGATGTGACAGACGTAAAATACGCCAAGAAAGTTGAGGCTTTGGGATGCGACGCTCTTATTGCAGTCAACAAAGAAGCCGGAGGTCACTGCGGCCCTACCCCGGCAAACATCCTCATTCCTGAACTTGTTAAAGAATGTTCCATCCCTGTAATTTCTGCCGGTGGAGTTTCCAACGGAATGCAGATGAAAGAGATCCTGGAGCTTGGCGCTTGTGGAATATCCATGGGAAGCCCGTTTATTGCAACTCATGAAGCCGGAGTGTCTGAAGCATACAAACAAGCAATCGTTAACCATGGTGCTGAAGACATCGTTTTAACGGAAAAATTATCAGGATCCCCTTGTACAGTAATCAACACACCTTATGTACAGAAAGTTGGAACGAAAAGAAACTTCATTGAAACGCTTCTAAGTAAAAATAAAAAACTTAAAAAATTTATTAAAATGATAACCTGGCAAAAAGGCACAAAAGCACTCAAAAAAGCCGCATTCAGCACGACATACGATACCGTTTGGTGTGCAGGACCATCTATTGAAGGCGTGAGATCCATCAGACCCGTAAAACAAGTTGTAGCAGAACTTATTGAAGAATTTGAACAGTGATCAATTGTTTGCTGGTTGTTCGTTGTTCGTTGTTAGCATTTTAAATGGTCACCTCGTGCTGTACCACAGGCAGGCAGGCCTGTCGAAGTGTGACACACTGAGCCTGTCGAAGTGTGACTCAAATCTTCAAATTCTCACATCTTCAAATTTTCAAATCAATAAAATCCTTTTCTTTGCAGAAAACCAACAAAAATGGCTGAACAGGAAAAGGCAGAACAATTTTTCAAAGAGGTACTTAAATGCTTTAAACTCGACTCTTTTAAAACCGTTTCCAGCATGGATATGCTCCTGATCGTTCAAGAAGAATGGTACAACTACCTTTTAGAAACTAAGGAATTTGGCATTCTTAAAGACATTGAAAATATGGACTTCTTTGTTTGCACTACATCCAAGTCCGGCATCGCTTTTAAAGGCGATCTAAACAAAGAGGAAACGGAGCGTTTAGAACAATTTAAAGAACTCTACAAACACTTCCACCAGTTAGATATGAATGCTCAGGGTGATGTGCTGAAAAAATTCTTCCCGGAAGAAACGTTGTAAATGTCGTGCAGTCATGCAGCCAACGTACTAACACATTAACGTACTAACGTACTAACGCATTAACGCACCAACGTATTAACACATTCCACCACAAAATTCATCTTTAATTAAATTATCAGGTTCAAATCAATTAAATTGGTTTCTTGAAAAATAGCGCATGAAACAAATACTACCCCTTATACTATTCATTCTAAGCAGCTACGGTTATGCTCAAATCGCTCATAAAAACATTGAGGCTGTAAGAACAAAAAACATCCCGATCATAGACGGGCTATTAGAAACAGAAATTTGGTCAGAAGCCCCAAAAGCAACAAATTGGTCACAAATAGAACCTGTAAATGGTGAAGCAGAACGCTCAAATCAAAGGTCAGAAGTTCAATTTATTTACAACGATAAAGCGATTTATGTAGGCGCCCTTTTTTACGACACGAGTCCTGACAGTATTCTTAGAGAATTTAGCTTACGAGATGAGTGGGATAAAAACTGTGATTGGTTTGGCGTATGGATCTCACCCTATAACGATGCACAAAACGATTTCATGTTTGCACTTACCGCAGCAGGTGTACAACTCGACGCTCGTACTTCCGGCGAAGATTCTGACATAAATTGGGATGCCGTTTGGGAAAGTGCTGTTCAAATTCATGACAAGGGTTGGTCTGCAGAGATCGAGATCCCCTATTCGGCTCTGAGGATTCCAAATACTAAGGCACAGGAATGGGGAATTAACGTCCGTAGAGAAATACGACGAACTCGTGAATCTTACTCCTGGAACCCCATAGATATCAGCAAATCCAACTACGGAGCTCAAACAGGTGTGCTTACAGGAATTAAAAACATAAAAACACCGCTACGCCTTTCCCTGATGCCTTATATTTCGAGTTATTTGGATTTTTACAAATCAGAAATAAACAGTCATATCAATGGTGGATTAGACTTAAAGTACGGAATTAACGAAAGCTTTACATTAGACATGACCCTGATTCCCGACTTTGGTCAAACGGTATTTGATAATCAAATATTAAACGTAGGTCCTTTTGAAATTCGCTTAGACGAAAACAGAAGCTTCTTTACGGAGGGAACGGAACTCTTCAATAAGGGAAGTTTATTCTACTCACGAAGAATTGGAGACCGTCCTTCATTTTCTCTAGACACCAATGAAGTAGTAATCGAATCCCCTGCAAGTGTTCAACTACTCAATTCTTCAAAAATTTCCGGAAGAACATCTAAAGGCTTAGGAATAGGGTTTTTTAATGCAATAACCGAAAAAACCTATGCGACTATTGAAGATACACTCAAAGGTGTAACGAAAGATACAGCAATAGCACCTTTGTCTAACTACAGTGTTCTGGTATTAGACCAGGTTTTAAAAAACAACTCTTACATCACATTTACCAACACCAATGTAAGCAGACAGGGAACTGCAAGAAATGCCAATGTAGAGAAACTCCAGATACAAATAGGAACGAAAGAAAACCGCTACACATTCTATGGTGACTTATCATTTAGTCACATTCTCGAAGGTACTAGTAAAACCAATGGTTTTGCGTCCTTTTTACGCTTTGAAAAATCAAGTGGCAACTTCCGATTTAAGGCTTCACAAAATATTGAAAGTGATACTTATGACATTAACGACTTAGGTTATCTTAAAAATAACAACAAACTAAACCATCGCGCAGAAGTAGCCTATCACATTTTCGAACCGATTGGTAAATTGCGTAAAGCAGATTTTGAATTTAGCTACAACAACCAAATGCTTTACTCTCCAAATCTGTTTAACCGGCGTTCTATTGAAGTCGACCTGGATTTTTATTCAACCAACTTCTTCTCCAGCGGCATTTCTTTTGAACACACACTTGGTAATACTTATGACTATTACGAAGCCAGAACCAATAATCTGGACCAGGTATTTATTTACGGTCCATCCCTCGATGTGTTCTGGTGGAATTCTTCAGACTACCGGAAAAAATTTTCCGGTGATTTAGGCTTCGGATATGAATCTACACCTGAATTCGGAAGTAAATCTTATCATATTAGATGGGCTCCTAGATATCGGGTTAACGATCATATTTTCATGTCATACGTCATATCTCATAAAACAAAAAAGAATAATGTTGGTAGAGCTTTTGATTCAAACTACACCAACCTTGTAGATGATGAAGGTAATTTGCTGTTTAGTAAGCGCGATAGAAAAATAATTACCAATGTGTACAAACTTTCTTATGTAATGAACAACAAACTCTCATTCGATCTAAAACTGCGTCACTATTGGTCTAAACTGCAACACGACACTTTCTACGGACTAAAAAACGGGAAACTAAAAGATAATGACCTTTCACTTACCGACGAAAATAACGTTCCACGCTACGACATCAATTACAATTCATGGAATGTTGATTTTAACTGCATCTGGAGATTTGCTCCGGGTAGTGAATTGAATTGCCAATGGAAAAACTCAATAAGTAGCACCATTAGTGATGCAAGCTTAAATAGTCAACAGAATTTAAATCGTCTCTTTGAGGAATCTCAGGGAAACAACTTATCTTTGAAACTCGTCTATTATCTGGATTACCAGTATTTGAAAAGGTAATTGTTGGTTATTGTCACCCTGAGCCTGTCGAAGAGTGTCACCCTGAGCCTGTCGAAGGGTTGGTATGCGAAATTACGAATTAGTCATTATTAATTAGTCATTATCGAGGATGGTAAAAGCTGAGAACATTTGTAAAAGCTACGAAGGGATTGAAGTCCTAAAAGGAGTTTCACTAAACATAAAAGAAGGTGAGATCGTGAGTATTGTCGGCTCATCAGGAGCAGGAAAAAGTACCTTACTGCAAATCCTCGGAACACTCGCTGAGTCCGACCGGGGCTCACTCCAAATTAATGGCCAAACCATACACGATCTAAAGGCTTCAAATTTATCCGCATTTAGAAATGAAGAAATAGGCTTTATTTTCCAGGCGCATCAGTTGCTCCCGGAATTTACCGCATTAGAAAATGTATGCCTTCCCGCATGGATCAAAGGAACTTCAAAAATAGAAACAGAAAAACGTGCTAAAAAAATTCTCACGAATTTAGGTCTTGCCGATCGCTTAAACCATAAACCTATGGAGCTTTCAGGTGGAGAACAACAACGCGTTGCTGTTGCCAGAGCTTTAATCAACAATCCTTCGGTGGTCTTTGCCGACGAACCTTCAGGAAACCTTGATACGACCTCTGCAAAAGCATTACACGAATTATTCTTTGAGCTTAGAAAGCAATACAAGCAAACATTCGTAATCGTTACCCACAACCGAGAATTGGCTGAAATGAGTGACCGAATGTTGGAAATGAAAGATGGAGTGATCATCAATTAGTTCTCGTAATTCAAACATTGACTACTATTCACTACATCGTATAAAATTATCTCGAATAATGACTCAGGCAGAACTCAAAGAATTTTTAGACGAAAAAGTAGCTCTGTATCTACGCCCCGATTTCATAAATGACGACCCCATAAGTATTCCACATCAATTTGAGAAAAAAGAAGACATTGAAATTTCTGCTTTCCTAAGTGCTACCATAGCCTGGGGGCGCAGAGCGATGATCATGAAAAATGCCAAACACATGATGCAGATCATGGACAACAGTCCATACGACTTCATTACAAATGCAGGCGATAAAGAAATTCAAAGCAGCCTCAATTTCTGCCACCGCACTTTTCAGGGAGTCGATTTACACACCTTCATTCTGGCACTCAGAAACATTTACAAAAACCACCATGGATTAGAGGCTTGCTTTTACACGAGCAAGGAAGATATGAGCGAGGGAATATCTAATTTTAAAAAAATATTCTTTAGCATAGAGCATCCACAAAGGAGCGAAAAACACATTTCTGACCCTTTAAGAGGCTCCGCGGCAAAGCGACTCATCATGTTTTTGCGCTGGATGGTGCGAAGCAATAAGGAAGGTGTAGATTTTGGCATCTGGAAAAGTCTGGATCCCACCCAACTTTCCTGTCCTTTAGATGTGCACACCGCCAATGTTGGTAGGAAACTTGGTTTAATTAAGCGTAAGGCCAACGATTGGAAAACGGTAAAGGAACTTGATCTTCACCTAAGAAAGTTTTGCCCTGAAGACCCCGCAAAATATGACTTTGCACTCTTTGGCTTGGGAGTTTATGAGAAGTTTTAGGCGTTCGACTTTCACATATTTGAAAAATCATTAACTTTGCCTTTTAATGAGATTATTGGAACCATACTTCCTTTATGCGTTTTTGGCACTAGCCATCCCCGTCTTAATTCACTTATTTTCTCTACAAAAACACAAAACAGTTTACTTTAGCAATGTTGCTTTTCTGAAACAAATACGTCAGAAAAAAAGCACTATCACGAAGCTTCAAAAACTACTCTTATTACTTGTCCGCCTAGTCCTGCTCTCTGCAGTAATACTGGCTTTCAGCGAACCCTACACCAGTAAAAATGAAGCGGTTGTTAATGACAAAAAGATCATTGGAATTTACATCGACAATTCCTTTAGCATGAACGCTGACAACGAAAAAGGAATACTGATTGAACAAGCTAAAAATAATGCGCGGAACATTCTAAATGCTCACAAAGGAAAGGATGAATTCATCTTTATAAGCAACGAACTACAAGGCAAACACCAACGCATTTTAGATTACAATGACTGCCTGGATGCCATTGACCAAACAAGTATTAAAGCACCTGTTTTAAATATAAGATCTGTAATAGATCGATGGAATGCTCTAAAACAAAATGAGATCAATGCCCAAGCTGAACTTTATCTCATCAGCGATTTCCAAAAAACAAGTTTCAATGAAGAATTCTATACCCAAGACAGTAGCTTCACTACACACCTACTTCCAATAAGCTCTTATCCGCAAACAAATCTTTCCATAGATACCTGTTATCTAGAATCTCCTAATCACAGCTTAGGACAACAAGAATGGTTACATTTTGAAGTTTCAAATGAATCAAATAAAAAACTTGATAATCTTTCCGTAAAATTAATTATTAATGGTCAGCAAAAAGCTTTAAGCACACTTACAGTTGAAGCCCGCTCTAAAACGAATGCTAAGCTAAGCTTTAACAATCATACAAGCGGAACGCAAAAAGCCTATATCGAATTAACCGATGCCACAATTCCTTTTGACAACAGACTGTACTTCAATTTTAATGTAACAGAAGCCAACAAAGTATTATGCATCTACGAAAACACTTCTAACAAAGCACTGAACACTTTATTCCGGGATGACATTTTTGATTACAGCGAATCAGATGTCGGAATACTTGATCTTTCAGACTTAACTAAGCAAAATCTAATTATTCTGGAAAGCATTAATAACCCGACAAGCGGATTGATCAATGCACTTAAACTTTACACGGAAAATGGTGGGAATCTACTCATCATTCCATCAATAAAAATCAATACGGATGCGTATAAAACTCTGGCACTAAGCCTAAATATTCCGGAGTACACGAAATTAAACTCCGGAAAGGTGAAAGTTTCAGAATTAAATAGAAGTCACACTATTTTTAAAGACGTTTTTGAGCAACATGCCAAAGAAATTAACCTTCCTGAAGTAAATCCATATTACAGCATACAAAACAGCTACTTCAGTTCAGAAGAAAACATCATGCTGCTAAACACAAAAGAGCCATTTATCAACTCTTATTCAAATGAAGCAGGTACAATTTACCTCATGTGCGCTCCATTAGAAAACACAGTAAAAAATCTCGAAAAACATGCACTCTTCGTTCCATTGCTTTACAATATGGCAATACAAAACTCCAGAGCCGAAAACATTTACTACACGATTGGCAAAAGCCGAACTATTAGCCTTAAGGATAAGATAAGTACTAAACCATGGAGAATTCAGAAAGATGGTCTTATTGACATACTCCCTGAAGTAAGAACCGTAGATCAAAAAATACATATTCGTCTTAAAGGTCTAATTCAAGAAGATGGATTCTACACCTTAACGAATCAAAAACACAACAAAACCATCTCCCTAAATTACGATCGCGAAGAAAGTAAACTGACTGCATGGGATACAGAAGATTTACAAAGAATTAGTGAACAGCATGAACATATAAAACTCTGGCAAAAAGAAGGACTTCAATTGGAAAAATCCATAAAAGAAAATCGGAGTGGAACTTCCTTATGGCAAGCTTTCATTCTTTTGGCCTTAATTTTATTGATCACAGAAAGTTTACTGTTGAAAAATTGGAAGAAAAAACTCAAATTAAACTAAATAACGAACAAGTTTAGTATGAAAACCCTCATAAAAAAAGCAACCATTTTAGACGCCAGCTCTAAACACCACCAGCAAACTAAAGATTTGCTTATCGAAAATGGTATGATTGTAAACATAGCCGACTCTATTAATAATACAGATGCTGAGATCTTTGAAGCAGAGAATCTACATATCTCTCAAGGCTGGACGGATCTGAATGCACGCTTTGGAGAACCCGGCCACGAATACAAAGAAGATCTAAACAGCGGAATGGCTGCGGCCGCTCAGGGAGGATTTACGCACGTAGCCCTCATGCCTTCTACAAAACCTTGCATCCAACGTAAATCGGATATTAACTTCCTGGTAAACCAAAGTGCTCACCATATTGTTGACATCCATCCCGTTGGGGCGCTTACGGAAAACCGAAAAGGAGAACAAATTACTGAGATGTACGACATGTACCAATCCGGGGCCATTGCTTTTAGTGATGACAAACGCTCTGTAGCAAATGCCAGCCTAATGAAGATTGCCATGCTCTACGCTAAAAACTTCGGCGGACTTATTATGAGTTTCTCTTCGGAAAATAAAATAGCTCAACAAGGGCAAATTAACGAAGGTATTACAAGTACTAAACTGGGACTAAAAGGCATACCTGCACTCGCTGAAGAAATTCAACTGGCAAGAGATCTACAGCTTTGTGAATACACAGAAACCAAAATTCACTTCTCAACCCTGTCAACTGCTGAATCCGTGAAACTCATACGAGATGCAAAAGCAAAAGGTTTAAATGTAACCGCAGACACAAGCTCCTACCACCTACTCTTAAACGATACGGAATTAGAGAGTTTTAACAGCAACTTAAAAGTCAATCCACCGCTACGCTCCTCAAAAGACATTAAAGCTTTAAAAGCTGCTCTAAAAGACGGAACAATAGACGCAATATGTTCAGACCACTATCCCCAAAACATAGAAAATAAAAAATGTGAGTTCAACACAGCTTCTTTCGGGATGATCAACCTGGAAACTTCTTTTGCAGCGGCAAACACAGCCCTAAAAGAAACCCTAAGTACCGAAGAATTGATAACAAAACTTACAAGTACACCAAAAGCCATTTTAGGACTGAACACGCAAACTATAGAAGTAGGGAGTTTAGCCGACCTAACGCTCTTCGATCCTGAACTAAAATGGACCTACCGGGAAAAAGATATTGTATCCAAATCTAAAAATAGTGCACTTACCGGAAAAAACTTTACAGGAAAAGCTCTGGCAATTGTAAATAACGGACAGTTTGTAATTTGTAGTTAATTTTTAAAATCATAAGCTATGCTCGATGCATTAAGCAACATAAAACATAAAAACTCAAATAACTTTTACCTTTTAGCCGGTCCTTGTGCCATTGAAGGTGAAGAAATGGCTTTTGAAATCGCTGAGAAGATTAAAGAGCTTACAGATAAACTCGAAATCCCTTTCATTTTCAAAGGCTCTTACCGTAAAGCCAATCGCTCTCGATTAGATTCTTTTACAGGGATTGGCGATGAAAAAGCTTTAACCATATTAAAAAACGTTGGTTCGCACTTTAACATTCCTACGGTTACAGATATTCACAGTGCCGAAGAAGCTGCTGCAGCTGCAAAATATGTTGATGTACTGCAAATCCCTGCCTTTCTTTGCAGACAGACAGACCTGTTGGTTGCTGCAGCCAAAACAGGAAAAGCAATAAATATAAAAAAGGGGCAATTCCTTTCCGCTGAATCCATGCAGTTTGCGGCTCAAAAAATTATTGATTCCGGAAATCCAAATATAGCTGTTACAGACAGAGGTACCATGTTCGGTTATCAGGATCTGATCGTTGATATGCGTGCTATTCCGGCTATTCAATCATTAAACCTACCTGTAATACTTGACATCACGCACTCACTACAACAACCCAATCAAAGTTCCGGTGTTACCGGAGGGAAACCTCAATTAATAGAAACTATCGCTAAAGCAGGGATCGCCGCCGGTGCCGATGGTATTTTCTTAGAAACACACCCCAATCCGTCAACAGCTAAATCTGATGGAGCTAATATGCTACCATTAGATCAACTGGAAGATTTATTAACAAAATTAGTTCGAGTTAGAAAGGCGATTCTTTAAAACAAAAAAAGGCTCCCCGAAGGGAGCCTATAAATACAAAAATATCCTGGGGGGAATTAATGTATTTTCTTTTCTACGATACCATCGTTATATGGGAACAATATGTACTATTACGAAGAGCAAACACATTGCCTACTTCTTCGGTAACAGATAACAAACTAATAAGATTCGGTGAAAACATCACAGTTATATTGAGGCCTGTATTATCCGAATATTGTTCAGATAAATTGCACTGAGCCAAAACAAAAAAATTAACTGTAAATAAGATGATAATAAACGAACAGAATCGTTTCGTGTACTTAAAATATTTTAACAGCACACTACGTTCAAAAGGACTTTCCTGGGGGTTTATCATCTTTAGGTTGAAAAATTTTTTTTAACAAATTTAATTTATTTTACGATATAAGCAAATACAAGAAAGACTCCAAACATCTTAAGCCTATCCTCTTACACGGTTTAAGTAAACAAATCTGTCAAATAATTAATTAAAAAAACACCAACGGCTCAACTTATACCTCACGTTTTTTAACTTACAAACCATTAGACAAACTATGACACAGCGTCATTTCTGTCAACCCGATTTTACATCTGAAGCCACTCATCCATAAAAGCTTTCGGTGGTCCGGTTTCAAGATTCAGTAATAAATAATTAAATCTTTATCTAAAAGGCAAACAAATTAGTTCTTCACAAAACGTTTTACGATCCGATTGAAATTATTGCTCACATTTACAAAGTACAAGCCATTTGGTAATTCAGAAATATCGAAAGTATAATCTACCATAGAAGCCTTGGAATCTAAAGTCACCTTATGTAATTCCTGACCTAAAATATCTGTAAAACTCACCGTTGTTTTTGCATTCAACTGATCTAAACTTAAAGTGATACTTGAATGAGCAGGGTTAGGATGTAAAGTAAAGCTATAATCACTAAACTCCTCTACACCTATAAATGCAACCTCAACATTATCAGAATAATCCCCACAACCCAGATCATTTTCCACATAAACCTGATACATACCACTATTTTGTGCATCGTGTTCTGCCCAGGTTGCTCCTTCTATAGAATCGCCTTCAAAGAACCATTGATAGAGAACCGACTCACCGACAACAACCGTAGAAGTTAACAATCCATCCTCTTCAACAACTTCAACTTTTATCCCCATATCTGCCGGTTCATTCTTAGAATAATATCCACAACCCTGTTCATCTTCCACATAAATCTGATGCATACCACTCTCTTGTGGACAATGAATTGTATCGGTTGCTCCTACTATAGATTCGCCTTCAAATAACCATTGATATAAAACCGGATCACCGAGAACCGTAGAAGTTAACAATCCATCCTCTTCATCAGCTTCAACTACTATAGCTAAAGGTATTGTAATGTTAAAGGTATCAAGCGTATGAACTATAGAACTATCATCTATTTTAATCACATATTCTCCTTCATCAAGACCTGATAATCTAGCAACCCCTTCAGAATCAAACCTTACAGAGTCTCTAGCAATAACTCCTGTAGCAGAATAATAGGTATAAGTTGTCTGTGAAGTATAAGGAGGAATACCACCCGTTACATAAATTAATGCAGAACCGTATTCATCAGCACACAGAGGGTCATACGAAAGAACGGATGTACTTAAATTATCAATACAAGAACCATTGTTAATCGTAGCCTCTGGTGAATAATTGTATGCGTTAGTACTGGAACAACCAATCTGACTGGTATTCACTTGTATGTCATTAAAATCTACAGGACAATCTAGGGCTTCATTGTCTAATTCACCTATCCCCGTAACACGAACTTGTCCTGATAATAATATAGGTATAGAAAGAGATGTTACGTCATTAAGGATTGCCACACGAATCGTTAGAGAATCATTAGGATTCATTGGAATCGAAGTATAAATAGAGTCTCCTAAAACAAAAATGGTTGAATCCAATTCAATAGCAAATTCGGGTTCTGAAAGAATTTCAGTACTCTTATTAATCACATCGTAA
>Ga0207964_1000374_pt1 | contig 12273 bp, 7 predicted proteins | sample Knorr_S23_td_250_FD_185608 | JGI IMG/M metagenome (GOLD analysis project Ga0207964, IMG submission 185608) | Marine microbial communities from Southern Atlantic Ocean transect - Knorr_S23_td_250_ad_251m_LV_A (SPAdes) (version 2) | ecosystem: Environmental > Aquatic > Marine > Oceanic | place...
GAACAGCATGCGGTCACTGTGGCGGCGGGGATGGCCTGCGAGGGACTAAAACCCGTGGTGGCCATTTATTCGACGTTTTTACAGCGCGGCTATGATCAGTTGATCCACGATGTGGCACTACAGGATTTAGATGTGCTGTTCGCCCTAGATCGCGCTGGATTGGTGGGTGAGGATGGCGCTACTCATGCCGGCGCCTATGATCTCAGCTATATGCGTTGCATCCCCAATATGCTGATTATGACGCCATCGGATGAAAATGAGACCCGCCAATTGTTGTATACAGGCTACATACACCAAGGTCCGGCGGCGGTTAGATACCCGCGCGGTACAGGCACTGGCGCAGCGATTGATCAAACCATGAGCGCACTGCCCATTGGCAAAGGGGTAATAAGGCGTAAGGGCTCACAGGTAGCTATTTTAAATTTTGGCACCACACTTGAGTCGGCACTCAGCGCCGCCGAGCAGTTGGATGCCACGGTGGTTGATATGCGCTTTGTTAAGCCATTGGACCATGAGCTTATTGTGCAGACAGCCGGTGATCATCAACTATTGGTGACCCTTGAGGAAAATAGCGTGGCTGGCGGTGCCGGCTCTGCGGTCAGCGAATTTCTTGCCGAACAGGCTGTTGTCATGCCAATATTACAACTGGGCCTGCCAGATCAGTTTGTGGATCACGGCAGTCATCAGCAACAGCTCAGCAGTATTGGTTTGGATTCTGCGCAGATTTACAGCCGCATTAAACAACGTCTAGACCGGCTGTAGGAGTGCATAACCCACCATAAGGAGATGGTTCAATGAAGTTATACGATTACAAACTGGCACCAAACCCACAACGAGTCAGAATGTTTATGGTCGAAAAGGGCATCAGCATTGAGACTATTCAAGTTGATTTGATGAAAGCTGAGCAGTTTTCAGACGCCTTTAAAAAGATTAACCCCCTCTGTGAAGTGCCCGCACTGCAATTAGACAATGGCAACTGTATTGCTCAAGTCAATGCAATCTGTCGTTATTTGGAGGAATTATTTCCCGAAAACCCACTCTATGGCCGCAACCCAGAGGAGCGCGCACGGGTGGAGTCGCAAAATCATTGGGTACATATTAATGGCGGGTTAGCTGTTGGCGAGGCGTTTAGAAATTCTAGCCATAACTTTAAAAACCGCGCTATCTCAGGACCCCATAACTATGCACAGATTCCCGAGTTGGCCAAACGCGGCCTATTGAGAATAGATAATTTATTTGCTGATTTGGATAAGCATTTTGCCAATAGCCAATTTATGGTGGACGATTATTTTTCGGTGGCCGATATTACCGCTTTTACCACGATTAATTTTACCAATTGGGCGAAGAAAACTATTCCTGAGGGCTGTACCCACCTTCAGCGCTGGTACGATCAAATAGGCGGTCGCCCGAGCGCCAAAGCATAGCAATTCTATTGTGCAAAAAAAAACAGCAGCATAAATAAGCCTATCGCTTATCTATGCTGCTGCCAATCATAATGCCAAACTCAATTAATCTATAGTGAACCCCGTGGGTGCAGCATTCACTGTGTGTCCATCACTGAAGATGACAGTCTTGGCTTGATTGGAGAAATTGTAAACCACATAGGTTTTGTCGCCATCTTTATCAAAGACAATAGCTGCAGGATAATCCGCAGTTAATGAACCTGTACCCGTCGCCAAATGACCTAGGGCCTTGAAGGTATGAATCCAGTGATAGGTATGCGCCTTGCTTTCACCCTGCTCAGGAACATAGCTTGATACTGAATTGTAATCGGCAACTGCAGCATCAGCATCGGTCATGGCCCATAGGTTCCACCACAGATCGCGCCACATATCATTCACTAGACCTGATGGCTTACCGTTGGACGACTCACTCAACCCCAAGTCTACATAGTCTTGCATATAGTCTGAGTGAATGCCCACATGGAAAATCAATGGACTGGATGGCAGCCCTTGAATACCCAAAATATGGGCATAGGCCCCACTAAACCAGGTGGCAAAATCGACACCATCACCCCAAATAATTGAGGTCGTTAGATGGGCATAGCCAGGATAGAAGTTATCGGCATCTGCACTCACATTATTGTAGCCATCGAGATTATTCCAGTACTCCCAATAGGCAGCTCCGGTTGAAGCATGAAGGTACATACCCTTCTCTGTCAGCTCTGTATTTCCTGTGGCCAAACCATAGAGAATAATGGCACCATAGGCGGTAGCCGCCTCAGAGGTGGACTCATTGTTGTTACCGCGAATAAAGTTCATTTTGCCATCTGCCCATGAGAAACCATTGGCGGGGTCAAAATTTCGCATATGCGGGAATAAAGGATCATCTTTATCTGCTGCATAATCGCGGATTAATAGCTCAATCATCGGTCCATATTGGTCTTGACCACACCAAGCTACATCGACCCGACATATTTCAGCCGCTGCACGCACAAAATAGCCATAGTGGAAATGATGATCCGCTATTCTCTGATGAGAACCATAGGCTTCATCAAAACCAAACAGGGTATTCCAGTCGCTATCGTAAACAAAATATTTTTTGGTTTTTAGCTGTCCATCTGCTTCAGCGGTAAACCAATCTGCAAGCTCCGCTTTCAACCAATCGATCAACTGATCCGCTTCATTTTGCATACCTATAGCGCGAGCAATCGCCGCTAACTCGGCTGCTTTTCCGTAGTTTTTACCTGACCAATAGGTGTCTTTGAAGGTATTCCATGAGCCTGAACCCTGGCTTATAAATTCAGTTACTAAGCCCTCGAGAGTCGCCTGATTAAAGCTTCCATCTATGGTAGGCATGGTTGGCAATACCCCAACATAGGGAATCTTATAGTCAAACTGATTGAGTGCAGCAAACTTTATTATTCCTCGCGCACTGCGCACTTTGTAGTTCGATGTAGATTGTGAGGTATTTTTCCAGTGCAGCGGATGCATTCCGACAACGGTATTTACTGGTGCACCTTGCTGATCCACATAGCTATGAGTCACTGTTATCTCGTTATTAGAACGATTAACTTGATAATCAATATCCACAGCCGCTACTTTGTTTCGTGCTTTACTGGCAAAGTAACTAACCATAGTGCTTGATGGATTGCCTGCATTTGTGCCCGGCAGATAAACCAAAGTCATTTCTTTTGCTGCATTATTAACTCTGATAGCACCCTGTGTCATTGGGTCTGAACTAGCGGATACATCGGTAAAGGTAGTTGTACCCTCACCGACCACTAGGTAATTATTGGCATTGCCCGCAACACTGGTCCAAATACCATACATATTGCTTCCCGTGGAGAATGTACCTTTTTCATTGACACCATCTTGTCGCAAGGTACGCACCTCAAGATTGCCCACATAGGCCTTAAAGTAGACATAGGGCGAGCCGTGCACAAAGGTGGCTTCCATCACATCTGTACTACCACTCTTCCAAATAACCGTTACTGAGCCTTCACTGTAATCTTTAGTGTAGGCCTCAAGGTTGGAGTATGACGAGTTACCAACGGCTATACCATCGAACACTTCCGATGCATGATCGGGAATGGGGTAGTAATACTGTCCGCCATGAATAAGTCGCATCCCGGAGGGAATACTTCCCACGCGCACACCTTTATTGGTAATGCGCGCCGATATTGGATCGGGGGTTATATACGCGGCATCATTTGGGTCTCCAACTGTCATTTCTCCCATAAATGATAAAGAGCCCCACCACTTATGGGTTTGCGTGGGCTTGTTAGCTGCCGGGCCCGCCAACTGTGGATATAGCTTGGTAATATTACCCGTTGGAATTCCAGTAGATTGATTACAGCCAAGCTTCTGCACCTCATGCTCTGTAGAAATTACACCCGCATTTTCAACCCATTGCCCCCAATCTTCCTTGCAGCGATGGTTGGAGGTATAAATAGTGTCGCCAATGCTACCTGCACCATAATTGATAAGGTTGTAATCCTCTGGAGGCTCAATGCCGGAACCGCCAGTATCCGCAACACTACCTGTTGTAGTTACCAGCACATTGGAAATATCGACAGCTACATTGCGCTCGGCTATGTAGAATATAAAGTTTCTAAATACTAGCCCACCTTGAGATAGAACATTAACGCTATAAGTTTTGGGCTCACTTCCAGAAATAGTCACCATTTGTGTTTCAAATAATGGTTCATGATCTGGGTAAGAGTCCTTCTCGAATCTAAATTTGATATTAGCCGTTCCACCTGAGGGCACAGCGCCAACAAAACTTACCGAACCACCCTCTGAGAAAGTTAGCGGGTAGAGACTTTGATTCATATTGGCAAAACCACCCCAAGACTCAGCAGATGAGGGGAAGGTAAATACATTACCTGATATTTGAGTGCCACCAAATGCCTCGATAAAGTCAGCGGGAGGTTTAACTGTTGCGTCACCATCGACATCACCGCCTGTATTACCGGTATCGCCTGTATTGCCGGTATTGCCGGTATTGCCGGTATTGCCGGTGTTGCCGGTGTTGCCGGTGTTGCCTGAACCACTGTCGTTAGAACCAGTGAAACGCACATTATCCAAAAGGAATACGGTGTTTGTCTTATTAGTAGCCCAGATAACCAAACCTGTATCTACATTACTCAGATTTAAACCACCTGATACCAGAGATGACATGGAAACTGATACAGTCTCCCAACCATTGGCGCCCTTGCTGCCCAGATTACGATCCCCCGAGGTACAGGGCCAAACACAGTCGAGTTTCATGGTAATTTGACTGTTGCCGCTGATCACTTTAATGTCGAACTGAATATCACCGTCGGAATAACTAGATAAATTGACACCCGAGGACGATTTAAAGAATAAGCCGGCCATACTACCTGAAGAACCATGGGAAACCTGTAGTACATCACCCCGATCAGCGTCAGCAACTACCTGCCAATCAATACTGGGACAGCCTGCACCACCATCGCGGTTACATTCTCCCCAACCTATTGCTTCGTCAAACGCATTGATACCCGCATCCCAGATGGAAGCTACTGCACCCTCATGGAAAACTAGTAGATCATTACTATTTTCCTCAGTTTCCTCAGTTTCTTCAATTGCTTCACTCTGATCAGCCGCTTCTTGATCTGCGGTCATATGCGATTCTATATATTGTTCAATATCTTCTGATGTTAATCTGGTTGCATCGTAAGCAACTGTATCAGCAATCAAATCATCGCCTCTAATATCAAACATATATCTCAACAGGATAAGTCCATCGGTTAGGGCATCAACATGTCCACTTCCATCGATATCAGCTATTGAATAAGCACTCACCATTCTAGCCTCAACCTGTGCAGGTGTAAGCGGTGAGTCAAATGCTATTGCGCCACCTGTCAATGATTCTCCCGTTAAGCCAAAGGCGTGCCTTAACAATAACAATCCATCGGTTAAGGCATCAACTTCATTGTTATCATCGAAATCCCACGATATCGAGCCGGATGAATTATTTGCTACTGCAATAACGGGCACAACCATCAATATCGCTAATATTAGTTTTTTAATTGGGTTCATCAATATCATCTCTTGTTATTTTTGTGGATTTACAAATAGCCATCCAATTAAGTTTTGAAAAGTCCTTATGCAACCAATCACCCTATAAAAACTATATGAGGGTCATTCGAAGAACTGGCAAAAGCCAAGTTAATGGGAGTCTTATCCGAATTTAATCGTCATGCATATTACCTGAATACCATAATTCTATCGTTCGCTTCGCGCAATTCGAACGCTAAATAGGTATTTTTGGCGAATAGTAGAGTAAGAAACGCTACCTAGAAATAGAACGAGGGGGATTCCTATATTACGACTAACCAATAATAATAAAATTAACTCTGGTGTCGAATATCTTTACCTTTAACAACATAGACAATTTGTTCACAGAGATTTTGGGCGTGGTCGCCAATACGCTCCAGAGAGCGCACTACCCACAGAATATTAATCGCTCGACTTATGCTTCTGGGGTCTTCCATCATATAGGTTACCAACTCGCGCAGGGCAGTCTTATAGTCAAGATCGATCTGCACATCTTCCTCTAAGGTTTTTAAGGCAGCATCCACATCAAACCGCGCAAAGGCATCCAAGGCATTTGCCAACATACTGGTCACCGACTGTCCCAAATGGCGAACCTCTTTGTAGCCCTGAGACAGGCTATCATGCTCTGATAAAATCACTGCATGATTGGCAATTTTTTTAGCCTCATCACCAATGCGCTCTAAATCATTGACCGCCTTAGTCACCATCATAATAAAGCGTAAATCACTAGCAGCCGGCTGGCGACGGGCAATAATCAAGATGCAGGCTTCATCAATATCCACCTCCATTTCATCCACCAGACGCTCTTCTCGAATAACCTCTTCTGCCAAGCTACTATCTGCCTTAATCACGGCTTGCACAGCATTTTGCAACTGTTGCTCTACCTTGCCGCCCATTTCCATCAGCTGGGTGCGGATCTCTTCCAGGTCCTCATCGAACTGCTTGGTAATATGGTTTTCAAATGACATTTTTGGCATAACTATCTTCCTTTAAGCTGGGTTCAAATTCTCGGTCTTAATTATCCAAACCTTCCGGTAATATAAGCTTCGGTAAGCTGATGCTCCGGCATAGTAAATACTTGCTCGGTGGGATTCACCTCTATCAGTTTCCCCAAATGAAAGTAGGCAGTGCGATTAGATACGCGCGCTGCCTGTTGCATACTGTGGGTCACTATAGCAATAGTAAAATTTTGACTTAATTCTTCAATTAACTCTTCAATTCTCGCCGTGGCAATGGGATCCAGTGCAGAACAGGGCTCATCCATAAGAATAACCTCAGGGCTTACCGCGATAGCTCTGGCGATACAGAGTCTTTGTTGCTGACCACCTGACAATCCAGTACCTGGCTGATGAAGTCGCTCTTTAACCTCATCCCAAAGCCCCGCCCTGCGCAAACTGCTCTCAACAATTTCATCGAGATCTACTCGAGAATCTGCCAAGCCGTGGATCTTGGGTCCGTAGGCGATATTTTCAAAAATGGATTTAGGAAAGGGGTTGGGCTTTTGAAATACCATGCCCACTCGCGCTCGCAATTCCACCACGTCGAGATGTTGCTGATAGATATTTTCACCATCTAACTGCACCTCGCCCTCAACGCGACAACCATCAACCGTATCATTCATACGATTTAAAGCGCGTAAAAAAGTCGACTTGCCACAGCCAGAGGGGCCAATCATGGCAATCACCTCATGCTTGGCAATATCAATACTCACATTATGAATTGCCTGCTTATCACCGTAAAAAACATTCACATCGCGCATGCTCATTTTCGGATTCTCACAGAGTGGAGAACCCACTGTGGCCTGTACCTGATCGACTTCCAGATTTTGCTTCGAACTAACTTTTGGGTCAATCGCAGTTTTACCTACTGTAGCTACTGTCATAATTAATTCTCTTCTACCAACGGCGCTCTAAACGCTTTCTCAACCATACGGCCGATATATTCATAATCAATAAGAAAGACAAAAGTACCATAATGGCAGCTGATGTCTTTTCAATAAAAGCTCGTTCAGGGCTATCTGCCCACAAAAAAATTTGCACCGGCAATACAGTTGCCGGATCGGTAAATCCCTGCGGTATATCCACAATAAAAGCCACCATACCAATCATCAGCAGTGGCGCAGTTTCACCCAACGCTTGCGCCATACCAATAATAGCACCGGTCAACATACCGGGTAATGCCAGTGGTAATACATGGTGCAACACCATCTGATATTTGGATGCCCCCATACCTAATGCGGCTTCTCTAATTGATGGTGGTACAGATTTAATTGCCGCGCGACTGGTAATAATAACTGTCGGCAAGGTCATCAAGGTGAGTACCAGACCACCCACTATAGGCACGGATCTCGGGACATGGAAAAAGTTAATAAACACGGCCAGCCCCAACAGACCAAAGATAATGGAAGGTACTGCCGCCAAATTGTTGATATTGACCTCAATAAAATCGGTAAATCTATTTTTAGTCGCAAATTCTTCTAAATAAATAGCTGCCGCAACACCTATGGGAAATGACAACATCAGCGTTAACAACAGTGTCAGCAACGACCCCATAACTGCACCGCGAATACCTGCCTGCTCGGGTTCTCTTGAATCCCCACGGGTCAACAGATTGGTATTTAACTGAAGTCGGATTTGTCCCTGCTGGTGCAATTGATCAATCCACTGAACCTGCTTGTTAGATAGCCGCGCCGCATAGGGCTCACCATCGAGCCATGACTTATAGTAAGTGTCTATATCGTCATCGGCGAGAATCCATAGGGTCTCGGTTTGGTCTAATAAAAGCGGGTTTGCTAACAGGTGATCCTTAAGATCAAATCCTGCCCCATTACTGAGCAATTTATACAATTGACGCTTATTTCGACGGCCGGAAACATCGGCAAACCGCTCCCTCAAAGCAGCCTTGGGCACAGCGTCCCAATTAGCCTCCATCAGCTGCGCCGTATCAGCCAAACTGGTTACACCCAACAAGTCGCGGTCATAGTGCACCTCTAACTTTATATAGGTGGCTTTAAAAGCACCGTGACCTTTGCCAATAATATCCGCGAACAACAATAATACAGCCGCTAGGCCAATTAAGATGGCCACACGGCCATACCAACGGAATCGTGCTTCGGCGCGACTGCGTCGTTTGAGGGAGTTTTTAATTTTATGCAAATTATCCATGGACTTACTCATATTGCTCCCGATATTTTTTGACTATATGCAGAGCGAAAATATTGAGTAATAGAGTGACCGTAAATAACATAAGACCCAAGGCAAAGGCTGCCAGTGTTTTGGGGCTATCAAACTCTTGGTCACCCGTAAGTAAAGTAACTATTTGCACTGTTACTGTAGTCACAGAATCCAGCGGATTAGCCGTCAATTTGGCCGCTAAGCCGGCCGCCATAACCACAATCATAGTCTCGCCAATCGCCCGCGAAATAGCCAGCATAATACCGCCTACAATTCCCGGAAGTGCTGCAGGTATCACCACGCGACGCACGGTTTCTGAATGGGTTGCCCCCATTGCCAATGACCCATCACGCATCGCTTGGGGCACCGCAGTAATCACATCATCAGCTAGGGACGATATAAAGGGAATAATCATTACCCCCATCACCACTCCGGCTGCCAAGGCACTCTCAGATGACACCGACAAGCCAAAATCTGCCCCTAGGTTGCGCAGAAAAGGTGCCACAGTTAATGCAGCGAAAAAACCATAGACTACAGTGGGAATTCCAGCTAAAACTTCCAAGGCTGGTTTGACATAGGTACGTGTTGATTTACTTGAATACTCGGCTAAGTAGATGGCCGACATCAAGCCAATGGGCACCGCCACAAACATGGCTACCGCCGAAACCAACAATGTACCCACAAAAAGTGGCACTGCACCAAAACTGCCCGATGAACCCACTTGATCCTCGCGAATTGCAGTCTGCGGACTCCAATTCAATCCAAAAATAAAATCAAAAAATGGGACTGACCTAAAGAATTGTATGGATTCAAATAACACCGAGAGAACAATGCCAATAGTGGTAAAGATAGCCAGACAGGCGCAACCCAATAGCAGGTTTTCCATCACCGACTCGACCGCTTGGCGCGCTCTGAAATCTGCCGCAACTCTACGCCAACCCCAGAACAGCCCAGCCATTGCCAATATTAAGCACAGAGCAGTCAGCCCCCAGCGCGACATTACTCTGAGCCCAGCCATATGATCAGCTGCAGCTATAACACTGGCCGGCTTGCCTTGAGAGCTCATAACACCGTTGGCAATATTGCTAATTTTATTAAGCAACAAATTATAGTCAGCATTGCTAGAAGGCTTTATTTCCTCGGGCAACCCACTCATAACTAAACTGTTTATAAGCGGCTCATTAAACAGCAGCCAGCAGACCAATATACCCAGAGGCGGCAAGGCGCACCAGAGGAATGCATTGAGTCCATAGTAACTTGGCAGCGAATGCAGATGCCTGATGCCGCCTAAAGGCTTTGCCATTGCCAAGGAACGTCCGCGTCCAAGGTAGAAAGCCAGTGCCGCCATACTCAACATTAGCAAAAATAAACTAGAAGATTCCATAAAACCCAATCAACCTATCGCCCACAAAATAATCCGACCACCTATGCTAGGGGTCGGATTGTACTTTGACAACATATTGCCATTATTTCAATGGCTCGTTACCCGTCATTGGCACAAGCGCCCTCACACTGGTAGCCAATGCTTTGCGACTTGCTTCTGGCAGTGGGATCATACCCTTTTCTGCTAAATAGCCATCGTCGCCCCAAGCTCTTTCAGTAGTGAATTCATTGAGATAACCAATAATGCCTGGAACCACTTCCACATGAGCTTTCTTTGCATAAAAATACAGCGGTCTAGAAATCGGATACGACTTGTCTGCAATAGTTTCAAAAGTAGGTTCTACAGACTCAACAAAAGCACCCTGCACCTTATCGGCATTTTGATCTAAGAAACTAAATCCAAATACACCCAGTGCTGAAGGGTTGGCCTGAAGCTTTTGCACGATAAGGTTATCGTTTTCACCTACTTCAATATAGTGCCCATCTTCGCGCACCGTATGACATAGTGCCTTATAGGCGCTCTTGTCCTTCTTTTTTAGAGCTTTAATCCAAGCAAACTGCTTACAGCCACCTTCAAGCGCCAATTCTGCAAATGCATCTCTGGTACCAGATGTAGGCGGAGGACCCAACACCTCAATCTCTGAATCTGGCAGATCTGGATTGACCTGTTTCCAAGTTGTATAAGGATTATCAATTAATTCTCCATCAACTTTTCCAGGTACTTTGGCGGCAAGCGCCAAGAAGATATCTTTACGGCTAATTTTCACCAGTTCAGCATTTATCGAGTTGGCAATCACAATTCCATCGTAGCCAATCTGCACTTCGATAATCTCTTTAACACCATTAGCTTGGCACTTATTAAATTCAGATTTCTTAATACGCCTTGAAGCATTGGTCACATCTGGATAGTTAGTACCCAAACCAGAACAAAATAGCTTCATACCACCGCCAGAGCCGGTGGATTCAATTTTGGGTGTTGGCTTGCCACTGGCGCGGCCATAACGCTCGGCTACTACAGTTGCAAATGGATACACAGTTGAAGACCCGACAACTTCGACATTTTCACGAGCTGTAGCAGAAGATGCACCAATTAAGGCAACCATTGCAAAAAAAATGGCTGAGGTAATTTGCTTGTTTGTCATTATAGACTCCGGTTCAGATAAACTTGGACATAACCAATATGAGACCTCTGCATTAGAGGCAAGATGATAGTCAGAGCAGTCAAAAATAGGCGAAATACCCAAAAACACTCGCTTCGCTCGTGGGGCGGGCTCAACCTGAGTTTATACGTAATAAACAAGGTTTTTAAGCCTATTTTTAACAACCTATGAGTGAGCATCAGCCTAATCCTGTGGTCTCAAAGTATTTGTTAATTAAACTAGGGATACTCTATTGAAGTTTTATGACAAAAATATGACAAATAATAGGAATTAACACTGTCATATTAATGTAATATTGCCAGCTTATATTTTTATTGAGCCACCATAGTTAAAGATTGTGGTGGTCAATCTGATCTTACACTCCGACTTAATAGATTACTGGGGATTGAATATGAAAAAAACACTACTTTCAGCTGCCATATTGACCGCTATGGGAACTGCGCCCGCCGCGCTTGCCGAAGGACCCATTGATGGCAAGTTATATGGCAAAATTAATGCTTCATTAGTTAACACTGACGACGGTTCTAACGATACGTGGAAACTCAATAGCAATGCATCGCGCATTGGTCTAAAAGGCACCTCTCAGGTTGCCGAGGGTTTAGAAGTCTTTTATAAAGCTGAATTTGAAGTCTGTGTTGACGATGGAGTTTGCAAAGATCAAACCTTTAGCCAACGCAATATTTTTGCCGGCATTAAAGGTAGCTTTGGCTCTGTATTAGCCGGCAAGAGCGATACGCCCACTAAGCAGGCACAAAAGAAAATTGATCTATTTGGCGACCTAGAGGGCGATATCAAGGGATCTAACAAAACTTTTGATGGTGAGAATCGTGCTTCCAATATAGTTGCCTATAGCACACCTAAACTTGGCGCATTCTCTGCCACCTATGCTGTGATGCCTAGTGAAGACAATAATGGCGGCCTTAGCGATGCTAAATCTTACTCTGTAAGCTACAGCAAAGAGGGGCTTTATATAGCGGTAGCCGCTGATAGTAATGTTGCTGATACCGACGTTCTTCGAGTGGTTTCTCAGTACAA
>Ga0207964_1000375_pt1 | contig 12232 bp, 11 predicted proteins | sample Knorr_S23_td_250_FD_185608 | JGI IMG/M metagenome (GOLD analysis project Ga0207964, IMG submission 185608) | Marine microbial communities from Southern Atlantic Ocean transect - Knorr_S23_td_250_ad_251m_LV_A (SPAdes) (version 2) | ecosystem: Environmental > Aquatic > Marine > Oceanic | place...
GGGCCATTAGGACAACATGCTAAAGATGCTCACGGTTACTTTACATTCCCTAAACTGGAAGGTGAAATTGCCAGTAAGATGAAGTTTAGAGGAAAAGAAGTGCTAACATGGAGTATAAATAATTATTTGGGCCTATCGAATCACCCTGAGGTCCGGGAAATTGATGATCAAGCTTCAAAAGAGTGGGGACTTGGTTATCCAATGGGTTCAAGAATGATGTCAGGAAACACTGATTTTCATGAAAAACTTGAAAGAGAACTGTCTGATTACGTTCAAAAAGAAGATACAATCCTTCTAAATTTTGGCTATCAGGGTATGCTTTCCGCCATCGATGCATTGGTTGACCGGAAAGATGTTATCATTTACGACAGTGAATGTCACGCATGTATCATTGATGGTGTGCGTTTACACCAGGGTAAAAGATTTGTATATCCTCACAACGATATTGAAAATTTAAAAAAGCAATTAAGTAGAGCCGAAAAAATAATTACTGAAACAGGTGGTGCTATTTTAGTTATTACTGAAGGTGTTTTCGGTATGTCAGGTGACCTTGGGGACTTGAAAAGAATTACGGAGCTAAAGAAAAAATTTAACTTTAGAATCTTTGTTGACGACGCCCATGGTATTGGTACTATGGGCAGTACAGGAGGTGGTGCAGCCGAGGAACTGGAATGTCAGAGTGACATTGACATATACTTCGGTACTTTCGCTAAATCTTTTGCTTCTGTTGGTGCTTTTATTTCTTCCACTGAAGATGTTGTAGAGTACCTGAGATACAATATGCGCTCTCAAATCTTTGCAAAATCTCTTCCGATGCCTTTGGTTATTGGTGCCATTAAGCGTTTAGAGATCATGCGCAGAGGAACCGAACAAAAAGACAAACTATGGGCTGTAGCCAACGCATTGCAATCAGGCTTAAAGGAAGCAGGATTTGAATTGGGGAATACACAGTCTGCTATAACTCCTGTATACCTTTCAGGTGGTGTGGGTGAAGCAACAAATCTTACTTACGACTTAAGAGAGAATCATCATATTTTTTGTTCTATTGTAACGTATCCGGTAGTACCTAAAGGAGTCATCTTATTAAGGTTGATCCCTACTGCGGTTCACTCTATAGAAGAAGTTAAATACACAATTGATGCATTCTCCAAGATTAAAGAGAAACTTGCTAAAGGTGAATATATCTCTGAAGAAATAGCCAATATTTAAAATAAGTCAGATTTACTTATTAAATTTAAAGTTCCGTAGCAATACGGAACTTTTTTATGTTGTAAAATTATCAAAACAAATCGCAATAATTATTTAACTACTATTGTTAGTACTGATTTAAAGTCTAAAGAAAATTAATGGGCAGTTTTCGATTTAAACAATTTACTATTGAACAAGATAAAACTGCAATGAAAGTTGGAACGGATAGCATCTTGTTAGGTTCTTGGTTGGATGTAAAATCGAAATATAATTTCATGCTGGATGTAGGGACAGGAACAGGCTTACTTGCATTAATGATGGCTCAAAAAACGACAAACTCAAGCATCACAGCACTGGAAATTGATCTGGCTGCATATCATCAAGCTGAAATAAACATTAAAGCCAGTCCGTGGAAAGAACGAATTAAACTTATATCAACAGATGCCAGGCAATGGTCGTCTGAAGATAAATTTGATCTGGTCATTTCTAACCCTCCTTATTTTAGTGATTCAATCTTATCTAAGGATTCATCAAGAAAAAATGCAAGGCACCAGGTCGGTTTTGACTTAGAAGATTTAGTTAAAGTCTGGTGCATACAGGGGGCTGAGGATTCCGAACTGGCATGTGTTTTACCAGTTGATGAATCGAAAAAAATGATCGCATTGGTAGAATCTAAGAATTATTCTTTAAAAAACTATTTAGCAGTCAGATCTAAACCTAAGTCGTTACCAAATAGAGCCATCATGTTGTTTTCAAAAGAAAAAGCTCCAGCAATAAAGTCGGAGCTTTGCATTTATTCTGATAAGGGAGTTTATACGAAAGAGTACATCGCTCTTACTAAAGATTTTTATTTGGGTCTTTAGCGAATCTCTTCCTCAATAAATTCAATGCCAAATTGCTCTAATTCAGCAAGAACAGGCTTGTAAACATCTTTACTTACAGGAACCTTTACCCCCGATCCTTTAATAACACCATTAAGGATCAATTTGGTCGCTATACCTACCGGCAAACCAACAGTTTTAGCCATTCCTGTATACGTTTGATCCTCGCCAAGAGTCACAAAAGAAGAATGTAATTCATGTTCAGAACCTTCCAAATCGTAAACAAACTGATGTTGCATCACAATCATATCCTTATCTTCTTCCTCCAGTAACCACTTCGTTTCAAGGATTTTTTGCAAAACCTGTGCAGGAGTGGTCATCTCTAATCCAATCTCTGTTTCCTTAAAGAATCCTAACCACTCAACTTTAAACAGAACGATATCACTTACACCAAAATGAGATTTTAAATAATCCTTAGTACTGAGTTTTGTATCATCTAAAAATGAATGAAAAAAGTCATTATAGGTCATTCCGGAAACATTAATCTCAAAACTATCGTCCGTCATTCCCATTTGAACAAATAAATCCCAAGCTTCTCCGTATCCCGGTCTTCTTAATGTACCACGCAATAAGGTTGGAATGTTATCTAAGTTGTAGATCTCCCGATAAGAAAGAGAATCTCTGTTGGCATAAGCCTCAAACTCACCGTAATCCAGGACATTCAGAACGTCTGTTCTTTTAAACAACTGTCCGTAAGGAATGTATTTATACTTCCCACCTTCTACATATTGTGCCGTGCCTTGTCCGGCCAGTACAACATTACGGGGATTCCAGGTAAACTTGTATTTCCATGGGTTTGTATCAAATTCAGGAGCAACCAGACCTCCGCAGTAAGATTTAAAACTTTTAAGCTCCCCTCCTTTGGCTTTGATCTCATCAATCACTTTCATGGCCGACATGTGATCAATGCCAGGGTCAAGACCTATTTCATTTAATAACAAAACACCATTTTCTTTTGCTTCGGCATCAAGAGATTTTATTTCGTCTGAAACATAGGAAGCCGTTACTAAGTTTTTCTTGTACTTCACACAATCCTGAGCAACTTTAAAATGCAAACTCGCGGGTAGCATAGATATAACAATATCTGCATTTTGAATTTCCGAAATTCTTTGCACATCGTTAAATACATCAAAACTTATTGCTGAAGCTCTTTCATTAGTTCCTATTTTATCTTCTACCAAACTAAGATCTTTATCTCCAACTTTAATTTCGAAATTATTATCGATGGATTCGTTGATAAGATACTTGATGAGAGAGGAAGCTGAGCGCCCTGCTCCAATAATAAATATTTTTTGAGTCATAGTTTATTATTAAGTATTAGGCTAATATATGGCAATTTTTCATAAATTTGTAGTCAATAATTATTAGAAAACATTTTAAATATGAAGGGTATTTCAGTACTTATAACACTATTTGCGATTAGCTTTTCTTTACATGCTGTTGATTGTGAATCCCCTATATCAAAAGAACGATTTACTTCACTTTACGAGACTGTTCAAGTAGAAAAGGGTGATCAACAAAAATACATACTCATTACTACTTATGCCAGAAGAGAATGCATTAGTGTAATGCAACTTTCAAACTTTCTTGATCTAATTGGCGAACACAAGATAAAGGTGTCCATCGTGCAAGCTGCTTACAATCACCTATTTGATATTGAGAATATTGAAAAATTGACTTCCGACTTTACAGAACAGGAAAAATTTGTGATTCAAAAAGTAATTAAGAAATAATTGAAAAGTTCCATTTAAAGTAATTTTTTATAATCCGTAAATAAATTCTCTTCCTTCCCCTCGTTAAAAAAATAAACAGGTCATCCTGTTTACTTGTGAAAACAAAAACATTCTATAATGAATATTGAGAAAGGACTAAAAGCTTCAAAACAATCTATTTCCGATTTTGGGATTATAAATGCCACTGCTCACTGGAATTTAACATCTAAAACTTTGGCTGAAATTTCAGCAGAAAAAGACATGGGAATATTCTCAAATACCGGTGCTTTAGCCATTGACACAGGCGAGTTTACCGGTCGTTCTCCCAAAGACCGGTTTATTGTAAAAGATTCGATCACAAAAGACTCAGTTTGGTGGGGAGACATCAACATCCCTTTTGAAGCCGATCAATTTGATAAATTATATGATAAGATAACAGACTATTTATCAAACAAAGAAATTTATGCCCGAAATGCAATAGCATGTGCTTGTGAGTCACATAAACTTCCGTTAACAGTCATAAGTGAATATCCCTGGTCGAACCTGTTTGCTGATAATATGTTTATCCGTCCTTCGAAGTCAGAAATTGAAAATTTCGAATCAGAATGGACAGTTATCAATGCCCCGGGATTTATGGCTGATCCTGAGACAGATGGAACAAGGCAGCATAATTTTGCTATTTTAAATTTCACCAAAAAAGTAATCTTAATTGGAGGCACAGGTTATACCGGTGAAATTAAAAAAGGAATTTTCTCGGCATTAAATTTTATTCTTCCATTCCAAAAAAATGTTCTTTCCATGCATTGTTCTGCCAATGTTGGAAAAAATGGTGACACAGCCTTATTCTTCGGTTTATCAGGTACCGGCAAAACAACCTTATCAACCGATCCGGATAGAAATCTTATTGGTGATGATGAACACGGTTGGTCTAAGAATGAAGTATTCAACTTTGAAGGAGGATGCTATGCCAAATGTATCGATTTGTGCGAAGAAAATGAACCGGATATCTTTTACGCCATTAAAGAAGGTGCACTTTTAGAAAACATCACTTTTAAAGAAGGTACGAATGAGCCTGATTACACGAGTGGTGACAAAACAGAAAATACTCGTGTAAGTTATCCTATTCAGTATATCGATAATATTCAGGAGCCTTCTACAGGACCAATACCAAAAAACATCTTCTTTTTAACTTGTGATGCTTTTGGCGTATTACCTCCAATCTCGAAATTGACTCCCGGCCAGGCTATGTATCACTTTATTTCCGGTTATACGGCTAAAGTTGCCGGAACAGAAGCCGGAATTACAGAACCACAAACAACATTCTCAGCTTGTTTTGGCGCTCCATTTATGCCCTTAAATCCCATGTTTTATGCAGAAATGTTGGGTGAGAAAATAGCTTCCAACAATGTAAATGTGTGGTTGATAAACACCGGATGGTCCGGCGGAGAGTACGGTGTTGGTTCTCGCATAAAATTAAAATACACTCGTTCTATGATCAGTGCTGCTTTAAACGGTGAATTGAATGATGTAGCGTACAAAAATCACCCTGTATTTGGGTTAAACATGCCCGTTACATGTCCTAATGTGCCGAATGAATTACTATTCCCAAAAAATACATGGAAAAATAAAGATGCATACGATACTAAAGCAAATGAATTAGCAAGGGCATTTAGAGTAAACTTTGAGCAGTTTAATGATAATGCCAACGAAAAAATCCTCAAAGCTGCTCCCAGAACTACTGTTAACAAATAAGGGCAATATTTTACCTTAAAAAGGAGTTCAATTGAGCGCCTTTTTTTATTTTCGTTCCATGCAATTATTCTACTGTCCGGAAGTTTTTGAAGGGTCTTCACACTTAAGTAGTGAAGAAAGCAAACACTGTATAAAAGTACTGCGTAAGCAAGAAGGTGATACCATCCATTTAATTGATGGTCATGGAAGCTTTTATGAAGTAAAGATCACTTTAGCTTCACAAAAAAAAACAGGGTTTGATATCCTATCAAAATGGAATGAGACAACTCGTTCCTACAAATTACATATTGCAATTGCACCAACAAAAAACAACGATCGATTTGAATGGTTTTTGGAAAAAGCTACCGAGATCGGCATAGATGAAATTACCCCCATCATTTGTGAACGTTCAGAACGCAAAGTTATTAAGCATGAACGCATGGAAAAAATTATACTTTCGGCAACAAAGCAATCCCTAAAAGCAACATTACCCAAACTAAATCAAGCTGTTTCATTTGATGACTTTGTTAAGAAAAACCTGAATTCGGATTGCTTTATAGCACATTGTGAGGAGCAAAAAAAGATACGTTTACAAACGATAGCTTCAGTAAATTCAACCATACTTATCGGTCCTGAGGGAGATTTTAGCACCAAAGAAATTGAATTGGCTTTAGATCATAATTTTAAACCTCTTAGTCTGGGGAATTCAAGATTAAGAACCGAGACTGCCGGAATTGTAGCTTGTTGTAGCTTGTCATACCTTAGCATTACATCATGAAAAAGATTAAATATTTACTCTTGATGCTATTTCCAATAGCCATGGCTTTTTCCGGCTATAGCTGTAAAGTTGCTGTTTTAAAATACAATGGAGGTGGCGATTGGTATGCAAACCCTACTTCACTTCATAATTTAATCCAATTTTGTACGATTAATCTAAATATGGATATTGACCCTGTGTATGATGTGGTTGATGTGGCAAGTACAGATCTGTTCAGATACCCATTTATCCATATGACCGGTCATGGGAATGTAGTATTTTCAATTTCTGAAGCTGAAAATCTCAGACGCTATCTTGAGGCTGGAGGTTTTTTGCATATTGATGATAATTATGGGATGGATGCGTATATAAGACCTGAAATGAAAAAAGTATTCCCGGAACTCGATTTTATTGAATTACCCTTTAGCCATCCTATATACCACCAAAGCTATAATTTTGAAAATGGCTTACCCAAAATTCATGAACACGACAAACAACCGGCTAGAGGTTATGGCCTGATTTACGAAGGACGCCTAGTTTGTTTTTATTCTTACGAAAGTGACCTGGGTGACGGATGGGAAGACCCTGAAGTGCACAAGGATAGCCAAAACATTCGTATCTTAGCACTCAAAATGGGTGCTAATATTTTACAATATGTATTTACTAACTAAATATACAAAAATGAAAAAACTAGTTTTATTAACTGTAAGTTTAATCTTTGTGGGACAAGGATTTTCACAAATTGAATATTCTAACAACAATACCTCACCCAGTAATTTTACCCAAAATTTATCCGGCCCCAGAGTAGGTTTCACAATTCTGACTGAGGGTGAGTTAACAGATAACTTAGATGAAGATTTCGGTTTAAACTCTAATCTTATCACTCAATTTGGTTATCAGTTTGAAAAACAAATTATGGGTGATGATAAGGTTGCCGGATTGGTTGAAGGTCTCTTATTTATCGGAGGATTAGAACACGGACTTTTCCTGCCTAGCGTAAGTGGGATGTTTGGTGCCCGTTTTGAATCGGGCTACGAATTTGCTATTGGACCTAACATTTCTCTTTCCGGAGCTGCTTTGGTTTTAGGCTTTGGTAAAACCATTAAAGCAGGGAATTTAAACATTCCTATCAACTTTGCCTGGGTTCCCTCAACAAGCAGACAGAGAACGGATTATGATGATGATGATGATAATTATGTAAACGAAACAGAAACGTTTCAAACAGGTCATCGATTCACAATCACTGTTGGATTTAACTACAGATCGAGATAATGAAAAAGCTTATTTTTATTTTATTTCTGATCCCGCTGTGTTCGAAAGCTCAGATCTATGACCACCACAGGGTGTTTTCTGATTCTACGCAGTACAAAGACTTTAATCAGGGCGTATTAGACGCTAAGGTTTACTTTAGGGGTACAGGTGATTATTTTATAGGTTTAGGTAGTGCTCCCGCTTATTATATTCCGGCAGCCATTTGTTTTGCTATACCTCCTAAGGACAGGCGTTTCATAAATCACCAAAACCCGAATAATGAGTATTTATTTTCCAATGCTGATTATTATAATGGCTATCAATATGGTGCTACAAAAAAGAAAAGAAAACGATTAATACAGGGAGCTTTAACACCTGTAGGTATTAGTGTGGGAATGCTCGCTATTCTAGTTTCTATTATGTCCCACTAGTTATGTATTAAGTATGGATCTTAAACATAAAGAAATACAAGACTTTATCAATCGGCAGCTGCATTCCACAGCTGCCGATTTGATGTTGCAAGCTTCCAAATATCCTCAATGGGATATGAAAGCGATTGCTCAGCAATTGGTCGGTAAACAAATTGCAAAAAAAAAACTACCTGTCTGGTTTAAAAATGATGGTATCCTCTACCCTGCACGCATCTCCATGGAGCAATGTTCTTCTGAAGAAACAGCAGCATATAAAAGTTCCATTCTCAAGTCAGGGAAAGGAATCGATTTGACCGGTGGTTTTGGTGTAGATTCTTACTTTCTTGCTAAAAAATCGGACTCCCTTATTTATTGCGAACGCAATGAAGACTTAGCCACATTGGTTTCCCATAACTTTGAAACATTAAAACAGACCAATTGTGAGGTTTTTGTTGGTGATGGAATCGAATATTTAAAGACGCTTGATAAATTAGACTGGATCTTCATAGATCCTGCCCGGCGTAAGGATAGTCAAAGGGTTTTCAAATTGGAAGATTGTGAGCCTAATGTCATTGACTTAAAAAATCTGTTTTTTGAAAAAGCCGAACATATTCTCATTAAAACAGCTCCTCTTTTAGACATCCGGCAAACTTTAAGCGATTTAGAAGGAGTAAAAGAGGTTCATATAATTGCAGTGAATAACGACTGTAAAGAAGTGCTCTACCTTTTAGAAAAAGACTTTACAGGTGAAGCTCAAATTTTCTGTATCAACCTTAAGAAAGGACATAAAGAAGAATTTCGTTTCGCTTTTTCTGAGGAACGAGAAACAATAACTCCGTATTCAGAGCCTTTGGAATACATTTACGAGGCAAACGCAGCGATTATGAAAGCAGGAGCTTTTAAATCTATTGCCTGCAAACACAAGCTTTACAAACTACATCAACATTCTCATCTTTACACCTCAAAGCTTTTGATTTCGGATTTCTCCGGAAGAAGTTTTAAGGTAAAAAAAGTTCTAAATCCAGATAAGAAATTATTGGCGAAACACATCTCCGGTAAAGCCAACCTGGCTTGTCGTAATTTCCCGCAAAAAGTGGATGTGTTAAAGAAAAAACTCAAACTTAAGGATGGTGGAGACGATTATATTTTTGCCACAACACTTAGCGATGGTAAACCAAAGCTGATCCTATGCTCTAAGGTATGATAGTAGATTGGTATACAATTGATAATTGATAATTGATAATGGAGAATTGACAACTCAAAACTCATTTCACTTTAGGCACTTTAAGTACTTACAACTTATAAACTGCCAACCGGTCACTATTTAAGTAATGCCTTGTTGTAATTATCGATAGCAACAAAATAATCCGGATCCTCCAACACATTCACATCACATATCTTCTCAGCTTTCTTAACTAAGGCTACACAGTCTGCACTTAAATGACGTAAATGGATCGTCTTACCATTTGTCTGATAGCGTTCGGCCAATTTGTTGATCGCTTCAATAGCCGATTGATCCATAATTTTCGATTCTTTAAAATCGATAATAACTTCTTTAGGATCTTCAGCAATTTTGAATTTTGAATTGAACAACTCTACAGAACCAAAAAATAAAGGACCATAGATCTCATAATGCTTTACACCGTGGTCATCTACGTATTTACGTGCACGTATACGCAGCGCATTTTCCCAAGCAAATACCAAAGAAGAAACAATAACACCCGCAATAACTGCAAGTGCCAAATCAAAGATCACAGTTAATACAGTCACCAAAATGATCACAATGATATCCGGTAAAGGAATTTTATTCCACACTTTAAACGTATTCCAGGCAAAGGTTCCAATAACCACCATAAACATCACACCTACCAAAGCAGCAATGGGTACCATTTCTATGTATACAGATGCAAATAAAATAAAGCACAATAAAGACAATGCGGCCACAATACCTGATAACCTTCCACGCCCACCGGACTTGATATTAATAATACTCTGACCGATCATAGCACATCCACCCATTCCGCCAAAGAAACCATTTACAATATTGGCAGCACCCTGAGCAACACACTCTCTATTTCCACGACCATGCGTTTCGGTTAACTCATCAATAAGATTGAGTGTCATTAAAGATTCTATTAAACCAATTGCTGCTAAAATTAAAGCGTAAGGCGTAATGAATTTTAATGTTTCAAAAGACAAGTCGATAATTGGAACATTAAAACTCGGCAATCCGGCTTTAATACCATCTCCACCCCCGGCAACAATAAATGATTTTACCGTTTCTGTTTCTACTTCACCAAAAATTACAATTAAAGAAACGGTGATTATAGCAATTAAAGCTGCTGGTAATTTCTTTGTTAACCTGGGAAGCAAAAACATAATAGCCATAGTTAAACCAACGAAGCCCACCATAGTATATAAAGCTGTGCCCTGCAACCACGCTCCCTGAGTTTTAAACATACCCAATTGCGAGATAAAAATGACAATAGCCAAGCCGTTTACAAATCCCATCATGACCGAGTGCGGGATCATACGCACAAACTTTCCCATTCTAAAAAACCCCGCTGCAGCCTGAAATATTCCCGTTAATATTAATGTAGCAAACAAATATTGAAGGCCCATCATAGCACCTTCAACCCCCATAGCATTCCCTTCTTTCACCAGGTGAACCATCACTACAGCCAAAGCTCCGGTAGCTCCGGAGATCATTCCGGGTCTACCACCAAAAATTGCTGTAATCAATCCCATCATAAAAGCACCATACAAACCTACAACCGGCGAAATTCCAGCTACAAACGCAAAAGCAACTGCCTCAGGCACCAGTGCTAAAGCTACCGTTAAGCCTGATAAAACATCATCTTTTATACTTCCTTGTGTCTTATCAACAAATTCAAAAGTAGATTTCATTTTTTGTTTTTTTGAGGGTGATAATAAGCAGGCGAAGGTAAGGACATTATTAAGAGTAGAAAAGAGATTTCTTTATTGAAACGATTCATCCCTAAAATCAATTCAATTTCTTATTTTTGAATGCGATAGCTATAACGGAAACGGAAAATGTAGATTACAGAAAATGAATAGAACACAGATATTAAGTAAGCAACAGATTCAACAAAAGTTGAATCGCATGGCCTGGCAAATTTTTGAAGCCAATTATCAAGAATCTGTTATTATAATCGCCGGAATTAATGGTAATGGCTTTTTAATCGCCCAACGGTTAACTGCAATTATCAAAGAAATATCTGATATCAATGTTCTCTTAACAGAAATTAAGATCAATAAAAAAGAGCCTTTCAACTCTCCTATTGAATTGAGCCTTAATGAAACGGATTATATTGATAAGGTTGTGATTCTGGTAGACGATGTATTAAATTCGGGAAAAACCATGATCTACGGTGTAAAGCACTTCTTAAACGTTCCTGTAAAAAAAATCAACACAACAGCCCTTATCGACCGAAAACATCCCCGTTTCCCTATTCGTACCGATTATGCCGGACTGGTACTTTCTACTTCCATAAAAGACCATGTAGCCGTTGAACTGGGAGTTGATGAAGGTGTGTACATAGAATAAGGGATAAACAACAGAAAAAGTCCCCACAATAGCGTGAGGACCTTTGCCAAATAACTTAATATATGAATCGTTTAATTATATATCAACAAATTTAACACCTTATTACCCCACGATGCAATAGGTAATATCACTCAATTTTATATAGGTAACGTCACCTATATAAAAGAAAAAATCAATCATCATTTGTTGTCTGATCTTCTACAAGCCCAATAATTATTCGGATAGAATAACAAATCTATTTGTAATAAAAAAACTCCCGCAGAAATGCGGGAGTTTTTTATGTAATACGTTTTACTTTCTTCTTTCTCTTCTACTTCTAGATCCGGAATTACGATCTCTGGAACCCGACCCTCTTCGGTCTTTAGACCACTCTCTATTGCCACCACTTCTACGGCGATCTCTACCACCACGCCTATCGGGAGATTTAGATTTTTTGGTAATTTCAAGACTCACCTTTCTATCTCCCACGCTAAAGCCTTCAAAAGCTTCAAATACACCTTCTACTTTTGCTTTAGAAACATTGAAGAATGAAAATGCACCTTTTACATCTACGCCACCAAAATCATCATTAGATAAGGAAGTCTTCTCTCTCAATAGATCTTTTAAAGTTGCCCAGTCAAAACCATCTTTCTCTCCAATATTAATGAAGATACGTTCTGAATCACTTGATTTATCTCTACTCTTTCCTGAAGCATTCAAATCCTGAGCATCTTTGTAGAAATTCAAAATTTTAG
>Ga0207964_1000376_pt1 | contig 12231 bp, 14 predicted proteins | sample Knorr_S23_td_250_FD_185608 | JGI IMG/M metagenome (GOLD analysis project Ga0207964, IMG submission 185608) | Marine microbial communities from Southern Atlantic Ocean transect - Knorr_S23_td_250_ad_251m_LV_A (SPAdes) (version 2) | ecosystem: Environmental > Aquatic > Marine > Oceanic | place...
GAAATAACAAAACCAGAACCAGAAGAGTGGATCCTATGCTCGGGTGATCTGGGTCGATCGCCATATTCAAAAAGATCTCTAAAAATATCCGGTACCTGTTGAGCTGATCGCTGCTTTGCATGACTAACGGTATTGATTTTCACCACAGAGGGGGATACATCCTCTACCAAAGCAGAAAAATCAGGTAGCGCTGCCTGCGCGGAAGGCAGTAAAAAAATGACAGCTATAACACAGACAACAAGGTTTCTAAACACAGAATAATCTCCAACCTATAACAATAACTAAGACAGACTCACAGATTCTTGGACAGCGCCAACTTCAAATAACACGGGGTTAAATCTCGGGTCATTGCGAAATTTAGCGTTATATAGGCTTACCAACCCGCCACCGACAGCAAGGCCAAGGATAGCGCCAATAACACTGGAAATATCACTCGAGTCCATTATCCATAGCCCAATTAAACTGGTAGCCAACGGCACTAGGTAGGCGCAAACAGAAGCTATAACCACAACGTCTTCAGGAATGGCAATGGTTACTTGCTGGCCCACTTTAAATGACTCAACTGAGCCCTGTGATTTAAGTACCCGCAAGCGACTGGATCTGCCAGTTAATTTTGAGAGCACCGCAGTACCACAACCTTTTTGCGCAGTGCATGTCTCACAAGCCGATTTTTGTACCGCTTCTACCCAGAGCGCATCATTTTCTAAGGAAGTCACAGTTGCAGTCTCAAGAATCATGTTTCGGTCTCTTTATTCACAGTTACACTATGTCTTTGTACGGGAGCCACTGAACGCGCGATCTCATTGGCCGTCGCCTGTGGCAACTGACCGGAAACAGCTATTCTAAAATAGCTATCATTAAACGATTGATTGATAGCAACCACCTGGGTTGCCCCGATTTGTGCCCTGAGGCTAGGCAGGACATCTCGATCAATAATTTCATCTATCAGAACAGAAAATACCGCCAGACCATCAGTATAAACCATGGAATAACGTCCGCCAGTCAATCGCTTAGCAGAGACTTGAGTAAACCCCAACGGCAGCCAATTGACCACCCAATCATCAACGCTTTGCAGGCTATCAATACAGTCAGCTGTGTCGGTATCTTCCGCTGACAAATGCTCAACCATTGCCGCTAAATCATCTGGTGAAGATGCCATATGAATATCCACATATTTAAAATATTCAAGGGATAGATCCGCCTGACTCATTAGCCGAGACTCTAGCAAAAGGTCTGTTTGCTGATCGATTCCATAGATATAACCAAAGCGCAGTCTATCTTTGGGGCGCACTCTGACTTTATAGGCCGACCTACCGGCAATGCGCGTCTCTCCCAGCGTCTCAAATTGATAATAGTCGGCGGCATTTGGCGGGATATAGGTTGCTGAGTGACAGGCTGTAGCCAATGAAGTGCGTATCCGTTCATTGATGGGACCATCTTGATAACTAATTCGCTCATAGAGCCTACCCCGATCAACCTGATGGGATACTTTTACCGTTCGCTGGTCCTGCCCCAATTGAAAAATAAACACACCGTCATAACTCAGCTGCCGCGATGCGGCTTGCATTTTGGCAATCCATTGCTGGGCTAATTTAGAACTTTCGGCAAATGGCGCGGATGCCAGAGCAAACCCCACCAAAATCAGTAGGGTTTCAATTGCTATTTTTGACCATTTAGAGGGCATCTTGAATCACTGGGTTATTTGGCTTCCGAACTCTCACCCAAATTGAGATGGCGCGCATAGGGCAACATCCCTTGAATACCATTTTCTGTCTCGTTTAACGATTGATTGTCGATCACATCATTTAGGTATAAACCCAGCTGACGATTGCGAAGCATATCACTACTGGGAGAAACCAATTTGATTAATTTTACCGGATGCTGGGAGGTTTTTACCTTGCCCCCTGCATTCACCGTTCGCGCCTCAACCATTGGCTGAAAGCCAGAGGGAAACTGAATAGCCGGCCTTTGCAACTGCTCTGAATTTCCGACCTCAGTACTCGCAACCTGTAAGCTATCACCCTGTAGAGGGCTGAGATAATTGAGCTGCTGAACACCAATAATAGCGATCACTGCAACACTGGCAGCTATAGCAAAGCGACCCAGAGACCTGGCATGCGAGCCGACCTGTAGGAATTTGGCTTTGTGGGTCTTTTCTCGGGCTATAGCATCGGATACAGAGCGGGCAATATCCGCTGAGCCCACCGGCGCATCAGCTATCACTTGGGATATAAGATTATACCGAGACCATTTGCCAGCAACACCCTGACCATCAATCTCAGATTCAGGTCGATCGGCGTCCAGCTGTTTTAGAATACGATGCAACTCAAGTTCGCTGGCTTCACCATCGACTAGAGCAGACACTGATTCTGTTAGGCGCTTTTCACTGTCGTTCATGCACTTTCCTCATGGTTACAACGGTAGGTTAAAACTCTCAATCCGAAACCCTTATTCCTATGACCTATAGTTTATTGAAAGGTTCAACTTTTCTTTACCACACCCAAAACACGCTCATCTAAAAATTCACGTGCCCTGAATATTCTCGATCTAACGGTACCCACTGGGCAATCCATCACAGCGGCAATATCTTCATAGCTCATACCGTCAAATTCGCGCAATGTCAGCGCAGTGCGCAGATCTTCAGGCAATGCAGTGAGAGAATGTTTGATTATGGTCGCCAATTCATCGGTCATCATTGCATGCTCTGGGGTAGCTTCGTCTATCAGTTTTTCATTGTTGGCAAACTGCTCTGCATCTTGAATATCAATATCTGTATTAGCTGGACGGCGACTCCTGGACACGAGGTAATTCTTTGCGGTGTTAATGGCAATTCTGTAGAGCCATGTATAAAACTGGCTATCGCCGCGAAAGTTCGGCAGCGCACGGTATGCTTTAATAAAAGCTTCCTGCGTAACATCTGCCACCTCGTCGGTATCGCGTATAAAACGCCCCACTATGGCCTGCAATTTATATTGATATTTTAGTACCAGAAGATCGAAAGCCCTTTTATCACCTTTTTGCACTCGCAAGACGAGCTGATGATCTGTTGGCTCTGAGTTAGATTCCTTCATTAACTAATCCGTTATATTTTCTGGCTACTGTCTTGTGGACATTCAGTCTAGATACGTCGTTTATGGATAGCCTATCCCTACTTAGAGAAATCAATATGACAGTTTTAGCCAAATTGGCGTAGTCACTGGGCATCTCATATTATACTATCACGATAGTTTTATTATATGCGGTTTATTAATGATCAGAAACAATCTCTATGACGTTTTGATAATCGGCAGCGGAGCCGCCGGTTTAACTCTCGCGCTACAACTAGACGAACAGCTTAAGGTAGCTCTTATTAGCAAATCTACCCTTAGGGGCGGCGCTTCATGGCTGGCTCAGGGCGGAATTGCTGCTGTTTTTGATAAAGATGATAGCGCCGAGGCTCATGTTAAGGACACTTTGATCGCCGGTGCCGGATTATGCCATGACGACAGCGTTCGATACGTGGTAGAAAATGGCCCCTCAGCAGTTAAGTGGCTAATTGAACAGGGTGTGGACTTCACACTGGACTCTGATCAGGTTCACTATCATTTAACTCAGGAGGGCGGCCATAGCCATCGGCGTATTCTCCATTCTGCCGATGCCACGGGAAAGGCGGTAACTACCACGCTGGTAGATCAGGTGATCGCCCGTAAGAATATTGATATTTATGAACATCACTGCGCCGTTGATCTGGTGACTCAAGCGGATAGTAACTCCCGTAAAATTCGCTGTAACGGCGCTTATTTGCTAGATATTGAGAATTCACAAGTCTCTTTATTTCAAGCTAAAACAGTGGTTCTGGCCTCCGGCGGTGCCAGTAAGGCTTATCTGTATACCAGTAACCCAGACGGCGCCAGTGGAGACGGGTTGGCTATGGCGTGGCGCAGTGGCTGCAGAGTAGCCAACTTGGAGTTTAACCAATTTCATCCCACCTGCCTCTACCACCCAAAAGCTAAATCATCGCTTATTACTGAGGCATTGCGAGGGGAAGGCGCCGTTTTGACCTTGCCCGATGGCTCGCGATTTATGGATAAATTCCATGCTGATGGGGAATTGGCACCCAGAGATGTGGTGGCGCGGGCGATCGATTTTGAAATGAAGCGATTGGGCTGTGACTGTGTGTTTTTGGATATCAGTCATAAATCTTCTGAGTTTATTACTGAACATTTCCCAACGGTTTATGAAAATTGTCTTTCTTTTAATATCGATATTACTAAGGAACCTATACCTGTTGTACCGGCTGCCCATTACACCTGTGGCGGTGTTGTGGTGGATAAACAGGGTCAGACTGACTTACTAAACCTTTATGCAATTGGCGAAACAGCCTTCACTGGACTGCATGGCGCCAACCGCATGGCGAGCAATTCTCTTTTGGAGTGCTTGGTCTATGCTCAGGCTGCGGCTAAAGATATCAATAACTGCATCGCCAAAATTAATGACCCTGTTCTTATTCAGGAATGGGATGAATCCAGAGTGAATAGTTCCGATGAAGATGTGGTTATCTCTCATAACTGGGATGAATTACGGCGCTTTATGTGGGATTACGTTGGCATTGTGCGCACAGATAAACGCCTGCAACGAGCGCAGCATAGAATTAAGCTGATGCAGAGCGAAATTCAGGAGTATTACAGCAATTACAAAATTTCTCGCGATTTACTTGAATTGCGCAACCTTGCTACGGTATCCGAATTGATTATTCGCTGCGCTCAACAGCGCAAGGAAAGCCGAGGTCTTCACTATACAACGGATTACCCAGAGTTATCGCCTGTCGCTAGGGACACCATTATGGTGCCAATTAATTTTGCTGGGCAGGACGTGGTTATTCATCGCGATTAGTGGTTTGCGACCAGCCGATAATTAATTTTCGCAAGCGGATATGCTGATCTCTTGGCATGGCATCAACTGGAATTAACTGGGTTATTCGCCTGCCTGTATCGCTGGAAAAATACATAACAACCAAATTTCGCGTGATAAACTGTTTGAGTTGCAGGCCAACAGCTGTGCCGTTAAGCAGCCATTGATTGCTTGCCGGTAGGTAGCAAAGCTTATCGGGTTTGGCACGCTTGAAGCGGCTCACTGTTACTAAGCCAAACCAAACCACTAGGGTTATTGCAATTATTTTTACGCTAATAATAATTGGAATAATCAGTAGCATGATAAGTACAATACCAACTAAGGTAAGATCAAAAATAACAATCGATTTTGCAGGGGATATAATAAATTTATTGGGGCCGCTGTCGACTCTCATGAATAATATCTACAATCCTTTGGGTATGGGTGTCAGGTGCTTTTTCCTTTTTGATCAGCCATTGAAATAATTGCTGATCTTCCAACTCTAAGAATAGATGAAATTGCTGCTTATCGTCATCTGAAAGAAGATGGTAATGGTTTTCAACAAAGGGTTGTAGAAGCAGATCCAATTCCAACATACCGCGTCGACTTGCCCACATCAGACGATTTTTTTGCATAACGTAACCTGTAAATTAAAGCCGCCATTATAGGGAACTGAACGAAAATAGGCTAAACTATCTGCCACTGTGCCGGCAACCAACATTGGAAATTTTTATGAGTGATACAGATCGTGGCTTAATTGAGCTACGCGGCGAAGATAGCCTTAAGTTTCTTCAGGGTCAGGTCAGTTGCGATCTAAATCAACTGCGTGGCGATAAGATCATTCACGGCTGTCACTGCACCCCAAAAGGTAGAGTAATTTTTCTTTTTGCCGCTCAATTAAATGGCGATAGCGGTATTTTGCTGGAAACCCATCCATCCATCGTTGAGCTGGCTATTGCTAGTCTTAAAAAATATGCGGTATTTTTTAACATCCAAATTAATGATGTTAGTAATCAGAATCTGTTTGTTGAACCAACCTTAGATGCTTTGCAACGACTGCGGGCGGGCATTGCTGATATCACCTCAGACACTACTAATTTGTTTATTCCGCAAATGCTCAATCTTGATGCGCTGGACTTTATCAGCTTTAAAAAAGGTTGCTACACTGGTCAGGAGGTAGTGGCACGCGCCCATTATTTGGGCGCAGTTAAACGCCGAATGCATTACTTAACACTGGCTTGCGAATCTGTGCCAATATCGGGCCAAACGCTGTTTGACGCCAACAATAAACCATTGGGTACCATTGTTAATGCACAACCCAATGAAAACGGAAAAATAGAAGCTTTAGCGGTGCTATCTGGTCAAACTATGGATTGTGATTCTGTTTATATTGATGGTCAAAAAACAACCGTTGAGCGACTTAATCTCCCCTACGAACTGAGCTAAATAGGCCGCTGAATGATCGAATTATTTTATTCTTACGCTTCGATTCTGCCGTTAATTGGTGCTGTCTCAGCGATAGCTTTTGTATTCAGTCTACTTTTACTCCCCTGGTTAGTGGCTAAGATTCCTGAAGATTATTTTTTGCATGAAAGCCGCCAGCAGACAAATTGGCGTTCGAAATCACCGCCTATCATTCAAATATTGTTTAAGCTCGGCAAAAACTTTTTTGGCTTGATTCTTTTAGCCGGCGGATTTTTGATGTTATTTATTCCCGGTCAAGGTCTATTAACCATTTTTATGGGAATTGTTTTAATTGACTACCCCAAAAAATTCGAATGTGAAAAGAAAATCGTTAAGACTTCGGCAATTTTAAAGGGGCTGAATTGGTTGCGCGCAAAAGCCAAAAAACCACCCCTTAGGGTAAACTAGTGCGATTAGGCGCCACTGCCTGCCTGCAATTCTGCTAGCACTGCATCTCGATCAGGTAATTGCCAATCAATTGGCGCTAGGTCCTGTGCCTGCAAATATTGGTTGGCCGCAGAAAAATGCCGGCAGCCAAAAAAACCTCGGTAGGCTGATAATGGCGATGGGTGAACGGACTTAAGCACTAGGTGACGCGACGGATCAATCATGGCTGATTTCTTTTGTGCGTAGCTTCCCCAAAGCATAAAGACTACCCCTTTACGGTGATCATTGACGGTTTTTATAACCTGATCGGTAAATTGCTCCCAGCCTTTGCCTTGATGCGCGCCTGCATTGGCCGCTTCAACGGTCAATGTGGCATTTAGCAATAAAACGCCCTGTTTAGCCCAGCTGATAAGACAACCATGGTCGGGCTGTTCAATTAATAGATCCGATTGCATTTCTTTGTATATATTGGCAAGGGATGGCGGCACTTTTATATCGGGTCTTACCGAGAAACACAGGCCATGTGCTTGACCGGCACCATGATAGGGATCTTGGCCTAGAATCACCACGCGAACACGATCAAACGGCGTACTGTTAAGCGCTGAAAACCACTCGGAACCGGGGGGATAAATAACAGCGCCCTGCTGTTTGCGCTGAACCAAAAATGCACGCAGTGACTGCATATAGTCTTTTTCAAACTCTTCACCCACTAGCTGATGCCATTCTGGGTGTAGCTTGATCTGCCTTTGATTGCTCATACCTTTTTCCTATTTAACAACCTGTTTTGCCTTCATGTTATAATAGAGTTCCTTTGTGGTGCTTTCCATATTTTCTAACATAGATTGAAACAATCCGCTCAACTGAGGTTTGATTCTCTTCAATTTATGTCGAAAAGAACACCAATATTCAGACATTAAAAGAAATTGTTTTTAGGATTTTAAATGGTTCAAATAAACCCGCCCCTAGTCAACAATAATAAATTAATTGCCCAGTGGCTTTTGGTCTGCGCGGTGGTGATCTTGGCTATGATTCTGCTTGGCGGGGTAACGAGACTGACAGATTCTGGTTTGTCGATGGTGGAGTGGAAGCCATTAATAGGGATTATCCCTCCGCTAAACCAAGTGGATTGGCAACAGCTATTTTTAAAATATCAGCAATTTCCCGAATACCAGAAGATCAACTTGGGCATGACTTTGCAAGAGTTCAAAGTCATTTTTATGTATGAGTATTTACACCGCGTACTGGGCAGACTGATCGGCTTAATCTTTATAGTGCCCTTTGCTTACTTTTACTTCAGCCGTAGCATTTCACCTCAATTATTGCCCAAGCTGCTACTGATGCTGTTTCTTGGCGGATGCCAGGGTTTGATGGGCTGGTATATGGTCAAAAGTGGCTTGGTGGATGTCCCCCATGTGAGCCAGTACCGACTCACTGCTCATTTGGGGTTGGCAGTACTTATCTATGGTTTTATTCTGTGGACGGCATTGGCATTAATCAATCCCCCAACGGTACAACCCGCTGGATTGGCCAAACCCGCCTGTATTTTAAGCGCTTTGATTTTCCTGATGATTCTATCTGGGGGGCTGGTGGCGGGCACTAAAGCAGGTTATGCCTACTCCACTTGGCCACTGATGGGTGATAGTTTTATTCCCGCCGGTTTATACGATATGAGTCCAGCTTGGTTGTCAGCCTTTGAAAATATCACTACCATTCAATTTAACCATCGCATATTTGCCTATCTAATTGCGCTGTTAGTGGTGTGCTTTGCAATCTACGCTGTTAAATTAAAAGTTGCCGGCAAAGTGCGCACTGGTGTTTTTTGCATGCTATTTTTATTAGTAGTGCAGATAGGTTTAGGTATTAGCACATTGATTTTTTATGTGCCGATTGCGGTAGCTGCGGCCCATCAGATTGGCGCTGTGGCTCTATTGACCACCACTTTATTTGTAAGTCATTCACTGACTAATAGTACATCAACATCAAGTTAGATTTCCGGAGATTGCCGATGAAGACACTTTTAAACTTTGTAGTAGCCTGTATTTTTTCCACCTTAGCCACTACCAGCCTAGCTGGCGATGCTGTGGCAGGTAAGGCCAAAGCGGCCACCTGTGCTGGCTGTCATGGAGCCAAAGGTATTAGTAATAATGATATGTGGCCAAATTTGGCGGGGCAAAAGCAGGGCTACCTAGCCAGTTCCATAAAGGCCTATCGAGATGGCAGTCGCAACAATGCAATGATGTCGGCGATGGCCAAGGGGTTATCTGACAAGGATATCGCCAACTTGGCAGCTTATTATTCGAGCCTCAAGTAAACTATATAAGCCGCGGTGCGTGCGCCGCGGCCTTGTATTTTTCACTATAGCTAGGATAGAGGTAAGTTACTCTGGGCGCATATGTGGAAACAGCAACACATCCCTAATCGAGGGCGAGTCAGTCAACAACATAACTAGACGATCTATGCCGATACCCTCACCTGCCGTGGGTGGCATGCCGTATTCTAGGGCGCGAACATAGTCTGCATCATAGTGCATGGCTTCGTTATCACCCGCATCTTTTTCGGCCACCTGATGCTTGAAACGGGCCGCTTGATCTTCTGCATCATTAAGCTCTGAGAAGCCATTGGCAATTTCTCGACCACCGACAAAAAACTCAAAGCGATCGGTGACAAACGGGTCTTGGTCATTGCGTCTTGCTAGAGGTGAAACCTCGGTTGGATAACGGGTAATAAAGGTGGGTTGCTCCAATCTATGCTCTACTGTCTTCTCAAAAATCTCGATTTGAACCTTGCCTAAACCCCACTGTTCTTTGAGTGGAATCTCAAGGTCTGAAGCAATCTTTCTAGCACCCTGCTCATCGCTTAGGTCTTCGGCTTTGATATCTGGGTTATAGGCCAAAATAGAGTCAAATACTGATAGGCGCGTGAAAGGCTTGGCAAAATCAAAGGAGATTTCAGACTGAACCTCGCCGTTGGCGTCTTTGACGGTATTGGTTATCTCTGTGGTGCCCAATACCTGCTGTGACAGCTTGCGCAGCATATCTTCGGTAAGATCCATCAAATCATTGAAGTCAGCGTAGGCCTGATAGAACTCGAGCATGGTAAATTCTGGATTATGCCTGGTTGATAGGCCTTCATTTCTGAAATTTCTGTTAATCTCATAAACTCTTTCTAAGCCACCGACAACTAACCTTTTTAGATAGAGTTCTGGCGCTATGCGCATATACATTTCTATATCTAGGGCGTTGTGGTGGGTGATAAAGGGACGCGCCACAGCACCGCCGGGTATGGTTTGTAGCATCGGCGTTTCAACTTCTAAATAGCCGGAATTATTGAGGTAGCCGCGAATAAAATCGACCACTTTTGAGCGGGTAATAAATGTATTTCTTACCTCAGGGTTTACAATCAAATCTACATAACGCTGACGGTAGCGCATTTCTTGATCGGCTAAACCGTGGAACTTATCGGGCAGTGGTCGCAATGCTTTGGTCAATAGCTGATACTCATCCATTTGCACATACAGGTCACCTTTACCCGACTTATGCAGGGCTCCGCTAACACCAACAATATCGCCAAGATCTAATGATTTAGCAAAGGGACGCGCTTCTTTGGTGACATACAGCTGAATGGTTCCGCTGCTATCTTGAATAACAATAAAAGCGCCACGATTGCGAATAACCCGACCCGCTATACTGGTAGGTCGTGCTAGTTGCTCAAGCTGTTCTTTGGTTTTTTCGCCAAAGTCGGCTTGAAGATCACCCGCTTTATCGGCTGGACGAAAGGCATTAGGGAAAGTAACGCCACCCTGCTCTCGCAAATTATCTAGCTTGGCTCTGCGCTCGGCTATTAACCTATTTTCGTCTAACTTATTTTGGTCTTGTTGATCAGTCATGGTATGTTTCACTGTTATAAATTAGTAACTACAGCCCCGCTTTGAGCGAAGCAACAATAAATTGATCTAGCTTGCCATCCAATACTGCTTGAGTATTTCTGGTCTCTACACTGGTTCGCAAGTCTTTAATTCTGGCATCATCTAAAACATAGGAGCGTATCTGACTACCCCAGCCAATATCTGACTTACCCTCTTCGGTTGCCTGCGCCGCTTCTTGACGCTTGCGCAATTCTAACTCGTAGAGACGAGCCCGCAACATCTGCCAACATTTGTCACGATTTTGATGCTGCGACCGCTGATTTTGACATTGTACAACGATACCGCTGGGTTCATGGGTTAAACGCACTGCGGAATCTGTTTTATTGACATGCTGCCCACCCGCTCCAGAGGCGCGATAGGTATCGGTGCGCACATCGGCAGGGTTTATTTCTATCTCTATATTGTCATCAATTTCCGGTGATACATAAACTGCCGCAAAGGATGTATGTCTGCGATTACCGGAATCAAAAGGTGATTTTCGCACTAGCCTGTGAACACCGATCTCGGTGCGCAACCAACCAAAGGCATAGTCTCCACTCACCTGAACTGTGGCACTTTTAATACCTGCTACTTCACCAGCTGAACATTCGACAAGCTCTGCTTTAAAGCCCTTATCATCAGCCCAACGTAAATACATACGCAGTAACATCTCTGCCCAATCTTGCGCTTCGGTTCCGCCGGAACCAGATTGGATATCAAGGAAGGCCGAATTTTCGTCCATCTCTCCGGAGAACATTCTCCGAAATTCAAGGGTTGCCAGCTGCGCTTCCATGCTTGCAATTTCGGACTCAACCTCGCTGAGGCTTTCCTCATCGCCCTCTTCTACCACCATCTCAAGTAATTCTCTGGTATCGGAGACACCGGCATCTAAATCATCGATAGTTTTGACCACAGCTTCCAACGAGGATCGCTCACGACCAAGCTCCTGGGCACGGTCGGGGTTATTCCATACGTCGGGCTCTGATAACTCTAACTCAACTTCAGTCAGCCGCTCTTTGCGATTAACATAGTCAAAGGTACCCCCGAAGCAGCTCTGTGCGAGCTTGAAGGTCATTGAGGCTATTATAAAAGGGGTTTACTTCCATAACTGTTAATCTGTGCCTTTGTGTAAAGCGTGCATTCTACCTTAGCACTGAGTTCACACCAAGAAAAAACAGGCTTGATTAACCAACAGTTAGGCTTCAAGATAAAGAATTATCCCAAGCTATAAAGCGGTTTTTCAAAACCATTAGCTAATTGGCAATCAGAACAAGGCTGAAACGAAGTTCAATGGACAATCAAACCGTTCAACAAAGGCTAAAATGCCATTTTTTTGATCATTTTAAGACATCGGATATCCCCTTTTTTAGCGCTGTCTCACCCCAGCCTTTGGACAGCCCCTTTTGGATTAATTGCAATGTCGAATTAGCTGAAACACTTGGGGTTTCTGCTACAGAATTTGCAAGTAATCAATGTTTGCAACTTATGAGCGGCGGTCTGCCCGACAATGATATTAAACCTATATCCCTCGTCTACTCAGGTCATCAATTTGGTGTTTGGGCGGGTCAACTTGGCGATGGTCGAGCCATAACCTTGGGTGAACTGCC
>Ga0207964_1000378_pt1 | contig 12128 bp, 10 predicted proteins | sample Knorr_S23_td_250_FD_185608 | JGI IMG/M metagenome (GOLD analysis project Ga0207964, IMG submission 185608) | Marine microbial communities from Southern Atlantic Ocean transect - Knorr_S23_td_250_ad_251m_LV_A (SPAdes) (version 2) | ecosystem: Environmental > Aquatic > Marine > Oceanic | place...
AAAAGGTGGCGCAGCTGATGCCTCAGGCATTGTGGTTAATGACGAAATATTGTCAGTCAATGGAGTGGCGTTTGGAGATCAAAAGAAACAGCATAAAAAGTTCTATACTGAGGTTGACCGTGTACTTTCAGGAAGTGAGTCGAAGGCTGAGGCGGCTATAAGGCGCGGCGAAGAGGTATTAAATTTCGATATTGTTCTGGATCAGGTCTGCGGTTTTCCGGTTGTGCTTAGCGAAAGTGATCAGGTCAATGCCTATGCTAATGGTGAGCAGATTATTATCACTAAAGGCATGATGCGGTTTGCTCGGGATGATCAGGATTTATCTTTGGTGATTGCTCATGAGCTGGGGCACAACGTAATGGATCATATGGATAAAACCATGAGCAATTATTGGTTGGGATCAATTGTGGATATTGCGGCGGCGGCCTATGGTGTAAATACCCATGGACTCTTTGGTGGGGCTGCTGCACAGGCGTTTTCCCAAGATTTTGAGGCTGAAGCCGATTATGTAGGTCTTTACTATATGCATGCGGCGGATTTGCCGTTGCAAGGTGCGGCGGATTTTTGGCGTTCTATGGCGGCAGAGCATCCGGGTAGCATTGCATCAAATCATGCGGCATCTCACCCAGCGACACCGGAGAGGTTTTTGGCTATATCGAAAACTATTGATGAGATAGATAACAAGATGACTATAGGTGCTGAAATTAGCCCCAATTTATCTGAGTGATTTCTTAGGTCGTTTGACCTCATTTTTAAATGGCATTCTGGAAATAATTTTCATATGGTCTAGAATAGTAGTGACAGCTTGGATACGAGATTGTATCCAAGCTGTGTTGGTTTAGAGGGGCTGTCAGATCAGTAGGTGCATAGGATTTGCACCTGATTGTTTTGAAGCGCAGTAGAGTCTCCCTGATGTTTTCCCCCTGTGTATGTTGGGGTAGTTGATGTATGGAGTTGTATGATGGAAAAGGATGTTCAAGAGGTTTGTTTTAGCAGGGATGCGGGAAGATGATTTATTCCTATATAGTTTGCTCGTTAATTCTCTGTGTTTTACTGGTATTTGCCGCCAAAGAAATAGGGCGCGTAATTAAGGGAGAGCTAATCGTTTCGATATTCTTTGCCTTGTTGGCGATTTTGGGGTTATTTCACTATAGATTGTTTCGCGAAGCACAGGCGGGCTCATTGGTGCTTGATCCCGGTTTGTTGCTAGATATGAGTTCGCTACTTTTTTGGCTGTTTACGTGGACTGTGCCTCTGTGGGTATTGCGTAAGTCTATGGGTCGCCATTCTGATGTTGCTGGTGTTGTTTTGAGATAGATTTTTTAGGTGTAATTAAGGGTTTTTTTGCAATAATTACTAATTGACTAAGCGTTTTATCCGATTAATTTGTTGTAGAATGCGGCCTATTAGATCTTATTGTGTCAGTGAGTGCCTCCTATGAAACTTAATTACACAGAGCAGGGCGTTGGTGCGCCAGTTCTTCTTATTCATGGTATGTTCGGTTCGCTCAGTAATCTGGGAAATCTGGCTAGGCATTTGGCCACCGGCTACAGAGTTATTTCAGTGGATCTTCGTAATCACGGAGATTCTCCCCATACGGCGATAATGGATCTTTCATCTATGGCTTTGGATATGACTGAGTTGATGGATGATTTGGCTATTGCTAGCGCCCATTTTGTCGGCCATTCGCTGGGTGGAAAGGTGGCAATGCAGTTGGCTATGAGCTGTCCTGAAAGGGTGGATAGATTGGTGGTGGTGGATATAGCGCCCGTTAAATATAAACAAAGAAACAGTAATGTTATTAATGCATTAGATAATATATCTAATGTAGAATGTAAAGTTAGAAAAGATGCAGATACTGTACTTGCAACCTGCGGTATCGATTCGCCAACTAGGGCTTTTCTACTAAAAAATCTACGCCGCAATGATAAGGGTATATTTGAGTTAAAACTCAATATAGATTCTATTGCTGCCAATTATGAAAATAAATTATTGTTGGCACCTGAGGGGCGTAATTTCGATGGCCCTTGCTTGTTTTTAAAGGGTGAAAATTCGTCTTATATTGAGCAATCTCATATTGCTATTATTGAATCTCTCTTTCCCAATTCATCATTAAAGGTTGTCGAGGGTGCCGGTCATTGGCTCCATGCGGAGAAATCCGATTATTTTAATAGTCTGGTTTGGCAATTTATTGGCGAAAATTCCTGAACAATAGACTCAATCCATAGTAGAATTACCCCATTGATATATTTGTAGTTAGGAGCTACTGAGATGTTTGAGAGTTTGAAACCTGTTGCTGGTGATCCAATTTTAACCTTGATGGCGGCTTTTAGAGCTGACCCTCGACAACATAAGATTGATTTGGGTGTTGGTGTCTATCAGGATGATAAGGGTAAAACACCGGTAATGAAGTCGGTGAAGGCAGCAGAAGCGAAACTGATGGAGTTGGAGGATACCAAGGCTTATCAGGGTATTGCCGGTGATGCCAACTACAATCATCATATGATGGCGTTGTTGTTTGGTGAGGATCACAGCATTCTCGATTCGGGTCGTTTGGTAACATTACAGGCTCCTGGCGGTTCTGGCTCTTTGCGCGTTGGTGCCGAGGTGGTGCAACGGGCGCGACCCAATGCCAAGCTTTGGGTGGGTGTTCCCACATGGCCAAATCATGTTCCACTGATGGGCAGTGCCGGTTTTGAAATTGAGCAGTATCCCTATTACGATCTCAGTACTCACCGCATTAATATCGAGGCGATGATGGAAGCCCTGTCAGCTGTTCCAGCCGGCGATGTTGTTTTATTGCACGGCTGTTGTCATAACCCTACAGGCGCTGATCTAACACGTGAGCACTGGGATAAAATTGCTGATTTGGCGTTAGAACGAGGATTTATTCCCTATATTGATATTGCCTATCAGGGTTTGGGTGAGGGTCTTGATGCTGATGCTTACGGGGTGCGTATGATGGCAGAGAGGTTACCAGAGTTGTTGGTGGCTTCTTCATGCTCTAAGAATTTTGGTCTTTATCGTGAGCGCACGGGTTCAATCACTCTGATTGCTGAGTCTGCTGAGCAGGCCAAGGTTGTATCTGCTCAATCTATGTCGATTGCGCGTCAGATTTACTCTATGCCTCCAGCTCACGGCGCACTTTTGGTATCGCTGATTTTAGGTGATGATAAGTTGCGTACTGACTGGCAGACTGAATTGGAAGAGGTACGACTGCGTATTCAATCCATGCGCACCTTACTGGCCGATGGTATTAATAATAATGCAGCTGGTATGGATTTTAGTCATATCAAACAGCAGAGAGGCATGTTCTCTTTCTTGGGTATTACCTCTGATCAGTTGGAGCGATTGCGCGAGGAGTTTGCAATCTATATTGTAGGTTCTACACGAGTTAATCTAGCCGGTATCAATTCTAATAATATTGATTATTTAACTCAGTCGATACGTACTGTTTTGGATTCTTAATAACTATTTTTCGAAAAAACTATCTAGCTTAAATTTCCAATTGATTTGGTGCGACTCTCTCAGTGCTGACTGAAGAGGGTTGCGCCTATCAAAAAATACCCTCCATTGTATGAGATGTGCAACAAAATAGGCGCCAGTACAGTTTTGTGGCGCTCCTTAGTAATAAAAATGTAGTTAAAATTAGCGAAGTAGACGTAAAAAATGCTGATATTCGATTGGACGAGAGATTCAGCTATCCAGATGGATTGTATAACTTTGCTGTATCTGGTCAAACTCCTGGTAGTTCTTACTACTTGGTTCTTCCGCTTAATATACCTTTGGGAGAAGAGCCAGTCTTTAGAAAATATATGGGAGCACTAAGGGGTTGGCAAGATTATAGTGAAGACGCTAATAATGCCCTGTTTAGTGCTGCTGCGGAAGATGGGGCATGCCCTGAACCAGGGAGCAGTTTATTTATCTCTGGTTTACATGATGGCCATACTTGCGTTCAGCTATATATTGAAGATGGCGGCCCTAATGATTATGACGGTGTTGTTGATGGAGTGGTGACAGATCCCGGTGGTGTAGGAATTATTGATAATAAAGTTATTGCGCCATCTGCCAATAAAAGTACGATTGAGATAAATCGTACTTTTATAGCCAACCGAGAAGATGGTGCAATTATTACTGTTAGAGCCGTAGGTGAGGATGGCTTGTTCCTAGAAGACGTGACTGTAGTGGCGGGTTGTAGAAAATGTTCTGATGTCACTTTTAGTCATTTTGTTGAACAGGGGCAGGGTGTCTATAGAGCCAATATAACGTTTGGTAATTCCTTTAGTCATGGGCTGATTGAAGCTGTTATAAGCAATGACTCCGGTAGTGCAACGGTTGGGCCTATCAGAGTTGTTGCGTTGGAATCCAGTGGTGGCGGGTGCACGATTGCCGGAGATCGCTTTGATATTTCACTGTTTGTAATGATTATTATGATGACGTTATTGCGCTACCGAAGAAAACCCCATTAAAGCTCTATATAGTCGCTGTTTTTTCGATAATCTGATCTAGGCATTGATCAATGCTTAGATTGTTGCAATCAATAATAACGTCTGCATATTGCTGATATAGGGTTTTGCGCTCGGCAAATAGTTCTGCAAAGCTTTGATTTGGATGATGTGCTATACCACGACTATGGTAATCAACCACTCTTTCACTGAGCTGCCCAAAGGCCAGATCGAGAAAAACCACCTTACCATTGGTTTGTAAATGCGTCATACCAGCGTCTGAATAGACAGCACTGCCACCAGTGGCGATGACCTTATTTGTGCAATCCAAATTTAATAATACCTGTTGCTCGTAGTCGCGTAATGTTAGGTAATCAGAGTTATTGATGATTTGTTGCAGAGTTTTACCCCAGTTGACTTGAATTAGAATATCCGTATCCACAAAGTCCATGCCCAGCTTTTTTGCCAGCAATAGTCCCAACGTACTTTTCCCTACACCGGGCATACCGATAAGCACTAAATTTTTTGCTTTCAATATTAAGGAGCTCCCTGATGGTTAGTTTTTTTAAAGTCAATTTAAACTATTATGCCTGTTTATTGAGCTAGACTGTATAATCAGGTTTTTTAATCGGTACCATTAAAAATTATGCCTTACTTTCAGCGTATTGGGTTGCTTAGCAGCCTTGATATTACAGAGGTTAAGCAATCCATACAAAAATTGGATGCCTTTCTGCGCATACAGGGATGCGAAGTTATCTATGAGCAGCAAACCGCCTTATTAGTTGACTGGGACGTTGATGCGCCGTTAGCTCTAGAGCAGTTTTTAAAGGCAATTGATTTGGTTATCGTAGTAGGTGGTGATGGCAGCATTCTCAGCGCCTCGCGAAAAATAGCTGCTAGCAAAATACCTCTATTGGGAATCAACTTGGGGCGTTTAGGTTTTTTGACTGACATTTCACCTGATGAAATAGAAGCCCGAGTAGCCCCTGTATTGGCGGGTGAATTTAAGCAAACAGAGCGCTTTATGCTCACGGCCAGAATTACTCGTAACAACGAATCTATTGGCTCTGGAACCGCCTTAAATGACGTGGTGCTGCACCCTGGCATGTCAGTGCGTATGATGGAGTTTGAACTCTATGTAGATGGTGAATTTGTCTACAGCCAGCGCTCTGATGGACTTATTGTTGCCACGCCCACAGGCTCTACAGCCTATGCGCTGTCAGCCGGTGGTCCGCTGTTGAACTCAGAACTAGATGCTATGGTGATTGTGCCACTAAACCCCCATACCCTCAGTAGTCGACCCATAGTGTTGCATGGCAATGCTAAGATTGAAATTAAGGTCAGCTCTAGGCATGAATTACATCCATTGGTTACCTGCGATGGCCACGATGATTTTGCCACCGAACCAGGCGATATAATCAGTATTGAAAAACACAGGCATGCTATTTCATTAATACATCCCAAGGACAACAACTTCTACAGTGTTTGTCGCTCTAAATTAGGTTGGGGTAGTCGTTTAGGTGTAAAGAAAAAAACTAATAGCTATTAGTTATCTCAAATAGGGATTATTTGAAATCATGAGTTTAATAAATAACCAAAATTGGATCTCAATGGCTAATCGTAGTCCGATAACCTTGTTGCTAATAATAGCTTCTGTAATTGGGGCTATTATCGTTGAGTTCAATTATCCACCCACATCTCTGCTATACGCTGGTATAGAACAGGGACAGTACTATAGATTGATCAGTCCAATTTTTCTGCATTTTGGTCTATTGCACCTAGTCTTTAATTGTTTGTGGTTAAGTATGCTGGGTTTTCGTATTGAAGCCATAGAGGGATCATTTCACCTACTTATCTTGGTGATAATCTGCGGAATAGTTTCAAATATGGTGCAGTATAATTGGTCTGGCTCAGTTTACTTTGGCGGTATGTCTGGGGTTATCTATGCGCTACTGGGTTATGTGTGGATTAAACATAAAATTGCACCACACAACTTTCCAGCATTGCCTCAGGGCTTAATGGGTTTTATGGTGGGTTGGCTAGTGCTGTGTATGACCGGAATACTTGAGGTTACACTGGGTATGGCGATTGCCAATGCCGCACATTTAGGTGGATTGATTATAGGGCTGATACTAGGGCTAGTATTTGCTACTCTTAACCTGTCCCGCGATACTTAAATATGGGTTAAATTTGAGATTAAGTATGGATTTGCAACAGCTGTTAAACAGCATCACACCAGAAATATACAAACAACTACAAAAGGCCATTGAGATTGGCAAATGGTCCGATGGTCGACTTTTGACAGACCAACAGCGAGCACTCTGCATGCAAGCCATTATTGCCTACGATCAGCGCAAACCTGAACATGAGCGCACTGGCTATATAGAAACCAAGAAAACCGAGTGCGCGCCCAAGGCTGCCGAAAAACCTTTGAAGTGGCAATCCTAATGTCAATTGCGGTAACAGGCCATCTTTCGAAAATGCAGGTACAGCTAGATCAGCAGGTACAGTATTGGCTTCCCTTAGACGATCATAGAGAACCTTTAAATAACCTATTGGGTCAACCTATTCGCTTGGAATATTTGGGTGATATACATTGTATCCACTGTGGTCGTCGCTCCAAAAAAAGCTTTAGTCAGGGTTACTGCTACCCCTGTTTTACCAAATTACCCCAATGTGATACCTGTATAATGAGCCCAGAAAAGTGTCATTATCATCATGGAACCTGTCGCGACCCAGCATGGGGCGATCAAAACTGCTTTACCGATCACTACGTATATCTCGCCAATAGTTCTGGGGTTAAAGTAGGTATTACTCGTGGCTCACAGGTGCCGACGCGCTGGATTGATCAGGGTGCCACCCAAGCACTGCCCATCTTTCGGGTAAAGACCCGTTATCAGGCCGGGCTTATCGAAGACTGTTTGCGCGAGCATATTGCCGACCGAACACATTGGCAAAAAATGCTAAAGGGCAATTCACAGCCAGTAGATCTGGCGGAAATTCGCGACTCATTGATGGCGCAATCTGAACAGGGACTCAGTTCGCTCGAGCAACAACATGGATTGGCAGCACTTCAACGCCTCTATGATCAAGCAGTGGTAGAAATTAACTTCCCAGTGCTGCAATTTCCGCAAAAAGTAAAAAGTTTTAACCTCGATAAACAGCCAGTGGTTGAAGGGGTACTTCAGGGTATAAAAGGCCAGTATCTAATTTTAGATACTGGAGTGATTAATATTAGAAAATACACTGCCTACAATGTGCAGTTTTCAGCTTGATTGAAGGATATCGCCAGTGAAAGATGCGACGCCGCAGACCATATATCTCAAGAATTACAGAGTTCCAGATTTTTTAATCGACAATACAGATCTGGTGTTCGATTTACATAAAGACTACTGCAGAGTCACCAGTGCCTTGACCCTACGGCGTAACCCCGACAGTCAAAACCAAACAGCAGCTCTGACCCTCAATGGTGGTTCAGGCCTAGATTTACAACGAATAGAAAGAGACGGTCAGGCGCTATCGCAGGAACAGTATGTACGCACAGAAGATGCGCTTACTATTTCTCAGATGCCCGACAACTGTGTAATAACGACTGAAGTGTTGATTAAACCCCATCTAAATACCACCATGATGGGCCTGTATAAATCGCGCACCCTGTACTGCACCCAATGTGAAGCCGAGGGTTTTAGAAATATCACCTTTTACCTAGATCGCCCCGATGTTATGTCGGAATTTACCAGCAAACTTATTGCCGATCGCCAACAGTACCCAGTTTTACTCTCCAATGGTAACGCCATAGAACAGGGCACTGTAGATGATGGTCGTCACTATGTGGTGTGGCATGATCCCTTTAAAAAACCGGCCTATCTATTCGCACTGGTAGCTGGTGATCTCAGTGTTGTAGAAGATACATTTACCACCCAGTCGGGTCGCGACATTCGCCTACAGATATTTGTTGAACAAAAAGACCTTAACAAATGCGATCACGCTATGTTATCCCTAAAAAATGCTATGGATTGGGACGAGCAGACCTACGGTCGTGAATATGACCTCGATCGATTTATGATCGTGGCTGTAGATGACTTCAATATGGGTGCCATGGAAAATAAAGGGCTCAATATATTTAACACCTCAGCGGTGCTTGCCAATCCACAAACCACTACAGATGCCGCTTTCCAGCGCGTTGAGGGCATAGTGGCACACGAATACTTCCACAACTGGTCCGGCAACCGCGTTACCTGTAGAGACTGGTTTCAGCTTAGTTTAAAAGAAGGCTTTACCGTCTATCGCGACGCCCAATTCTCCGCTGATATGAACTCCTCAGTAGTCAAGCGTATAGAAGACGTAGTCTATCTGCGCACCTACCAATTTGCCGAAGATGCTGGCCCCATGTCCCACCCAGTGCAGCCAGACTCCTATATGGAGATCAACAACTTCTACACATTGACCGTCTACGAAAAAGGTGCCGAAGTAGTGGGCATGATCCACGCGCTATTGGGCGATAAAAAATTTAGGCAGGGCAGTGATCTATATTTCTCCCGCCACGATGGTCAAGCGGTCACCATTGAAGAATTTGTCGGTGCAATGGAAGAAGTTAGCGGTACCGATTTGCAACAGTTTAGACGTTGGTATAAACAGTCTGGCACCCCAGTGGTCGAAGTGCAAAGCACCTATAACGCCGAGGCCAAAACCTACAGCCTAACATTTACCCAAAGCTGTCCAAATACACCGGGTCAGAGCCATAAAAAGCCCTTTATAATTCCTATAAAATTGGGCTTAGTGGGCGCTGATGGGCAGGATTTGCCACTTAATAGCAAAGGTGATCAAAGTATCGTACACCCCTTAAGTCAAGCCACAGAGACATTAGTGTTTGAGAATATCTCAGAGCCTCCAGTACCCTCATTGCTCAGAGGTTTTTCCGCACCCGTTAAACTTAACTATGCCTATACCAGTGATCAGCTAGCTCATCTAATGACCCATGATAGCGATGGGTTTAACCGTTGGGATGCAGGGCAAACACTCTGCTTTTGCGTACTTCAACAGCTAATCGAAAATCAAATAGCCGGCCGCGAACTGGTTATGGATAAGCAACTAACAGAAGTATTTGCCAGCTTGCTATCCGATCACAGCTTAGATCCAGCTATGGTCAATTTAATGCTACAACTGCCTAGCGAGGCACAACTACACGAACGTGCGGATATAATCCATGTGCAAGCAATCCATCGCGCGCGTCAGTTTGCTAGAAAATCCATAGCTCAGGCCCTACAGGAACAGCTACTGCATACCTACCAGCGGTTGACCGAGACTGAAGACTACGCTCCAGTGTCACAACAAATAGCGCGACGCGCACTGCGCAACACAGTATTAGGTTACCTAATGCAAATTGACAATATAGGTGTAGATCTGGCTTGGCAGCAATTTAACAGCGCCAACAATATGACCGACAAAGCGGCGGCGCTCACTGCATTAGTCAACTGCCCGGCGGCGCAAGATAAGGCGCAACAGGCGTTACAGGCATTTGAGCAACAGTACGCAGAGGAAACGCTGGCGATCAACCTATGGCTACAGATTCAGGCCACCAATGCCCAGCCCGATGGATTGCAGAGAATAAAAGCCTTAATGGAAACCTCGGCGTTTAGTATTAATAATCCTAATAAAGTACGCAGTTTGATCGGTGCATTCTGTGCCTCAAATCCGATTAACTTCCATGAGCTAGATGGCTCCGGTTACCAATTTTTACAACAGCAGATTATTCAGCTAAATGACCTAAATCCTCAGGTTGCGGCGCGTTTAGTTACGCCCTTAACGCGCTGGAAAAAACTTCCCGAACCCAATCGCCGTTTAATGCGCGATGCGTTGCAACAGATTGCCAATCAAGATGGGTTAGTAAAGGATGTGCGCGAGATAGTAACTAAGTCGCTATAAATTGGTTAGATGTTGATCTGAGGTAGAGCTCTGGGAAAATTTTCACGGAAAAAAAGAGCTAAGTGAGCCACAAATGGGACCCAGTTGCTTATATCAAGAGAATATTGGTATATAAATAGACTCTTATCAAATTATAGATCTAATTATTTTTAGAGGTTACTTGCCCTTTGTTGCATAACAGCATGATTAAACCCATTCCAATAATCAGCGCGCCCTTGACGCCAACCCGAACACCATTGAAAGCCTAAATTTGATGCGGTTTGGTAGGGGCAGTTGGATAGCGACCGCTCTTTGATGGCAGCCTGATAGCCTCTTGTATATGCGCGATGGGATAGGTCTTTTTTATGCTTCTTCATATTCATCTCCGTCAGTAAACTCTTCGCCTGTATTTGTTGGTAAAATAACCAATTGTGGCGATTAACAACAAAACAAAGGCAAAGAGCGTTAGAATAGCTGTCTTAATCGGTGTGGACAGAATATTATTGTAGTCACTCTACCTCATTTTGACATCCCCATACAGGATTAGTTCCATCAATTTCTAGGATTCGCAAACAGTGTCGTTAAATAAAAAACAGTTAGATTGGTTGGCTACATGCCCCAAGGGAATAGAGCCATTATTGGCTGATGAGTTGCAGGTACTGGGTGCCGATCAAATAAAGCAAACCGTGGCGGCTGTGCATTTTCAGGGAAATCTTGAGCTAGCCTATAGAGTTTGTTTATGGACGCGGTTGGCCAACCGTGTGCTTATGCCCCTATGCCAATTCAAGCTCAATAGTGCAGATGATTTATACAACCACTGCGGCGACATTGCCTGGGAAGACCATCTGTCCGCAGAGCACAGCATAGCCATTGATTTTATCGGCACCTCGCGCCATGTTGACAACAGTATGTATGGCGCACAATTGGTTAAGGATGCCGTAGTTGATCGTATTAGAAGACTCCAAGGTGGTCGTCCAGACGTCAATACTAAATCGCCTGATATTCGCATACAGGTGCGCCAGCACAAAGGGCAGGTCACAGTCTCGCTGGATATATCCGGCGACAGCTTACATCGCCGAGGCTATAGAACAGGTCAGGGCACTGCGCCGCTTAAAGAAAACCTAGCTGCCGCGCTATTATTGCGTGCCGGTTGGCCGGATATAGCCCAGCGGGGTGGTGGATTAATAGATCCCATGTGTGGCAGTGGCACACTGCTAATTGAAGCGGCGATGATGGCCGCCGATATAGCTCCAGGATTGGCTCGACAAGATTATGGTTTTAGTCGTTGGCTTCAGCATGACAGCGTTGTCTGGGAGTCTTTAGTCGATGAAGCGCAGGCCAGAAAGGCATCTGGCTTAGAGGCGTTTAACGTGGATATCCGTGGTTATGATGCCAACCGACGTGTATTGGAAGTTACAGCAACCAATGCCGAGAATGCTGACCTCGATGAACATATTCGCATAGCACACAAGCCCTTGGATCAGTTTGGTAAAGCGACAACGGAAACCGGTCTACTGATTACCAATCCCCCCTATGGCGCGCGCCTAGGTGAAGTTGATGAATTGATTCCCCTTTATCAAAAATTGGGTGTGGTATTGCAGAAAAACTTTGTCCAGTGGCGTGCGGCGATATATACCGGTAATCTCGATCTGGCGCGACAATTAGATTTATCACCCAGTAAGCAATACAGCCTATTTAACGGCACTATTCCCTGCAAATTGCTGGTGTTTGACAATATGCAGTCCAAATCCGAGCAGATAGCCGAGCGCCTCAGTAAAC
>Ga0207964_1000379_pt1 | contig 12109 bp, 11 predicted proteins | sample Knorr_S23_td_250_FD_185608 | JGI IMG/M metagenome (GOLD analysis project Ga0207964, IMG submission 185608) | Marine microbial communities from Southern Atlantic Ocean transect - Knorr_S23_td_250_ad_251m_LV_A (SPAdes) (version 2) | ecosystem: Environmental > Aquatic > Marine > Oceanic | place...
CTACCGGTGAATTTGTTATTGTTGCACATGGATCTCAATTGGTACAGGAAGTTTCCGATAGTTTAGGTAACAATGATGTTTTTGATGGTTTATCCACCACAATTACTGATGCTACTTATAACAATGGAACCGGAGCTAATAATGCTACTGTTGCCGGGCATGCAGACTTACCGGGTTTATTCGGCATCATTACTCCTGCCCCTTCTGCTACACCTACTATTTGTGGATCCCAAACAGTACAAGGTGCTCCCTGGGATTGGTGGGATAATGCTACCTATGGAGCTGTAGCAGATGCATATCAAGGAGTTCCTTCTGGTACTATGGGTTGCTTAGCTTTACTAGGTAACCCGGATATGTCAGAAACCAAAGGATTGGCTTTTGCTGATATGCTTTCTGATTTCTTTACTCCTCGAGTATATGCTGCTTTAAATGCCGATGGTAACATTGAAACTGAAACCGTTGGGGCAAGTGAAATAAAAGAATTTCACCTTTCTATCTATCCTAATCCGGCAAAGGATGAAATGAGAATTTCTACAAACATTGAAATTAGCTCTTATGACTTATACGATCTAACAGGGAAACTTATCCTTACCAAATCGAACATTGGGTCTAATACAACAACAATTACTAGAAATGGCTTAAATAGTGGTTTATACCTAAGCCGAATTACTGATATTAAAGGAAACTCAGTGGTTCGTAAAGTTATTTTCGAATAAGACCAAGATACACTTGATAAAAAGGCTGCCAGTGGCAGCCTTTTTTTTTATAAATACCCACACAGGATAAAATATTTATAAGCTATATTTATAGCCGTTCGAAAAACTCAAAAAAACAATAGATACAGCTAAAAACTATGAAGTTATTATTCATGCATCCGGTAATAAAATTCACATTATGATAAAAAACATATTCAAGAACCTCTTTTTTATCACATTAGGTGTTGTTGCTGCGGGTTTTGGGCTTAAAGGCTTCCTCCTGCCAAATGGATTTATTGATGGAGGTGTTACGGGGATTTCGCTTCTGGTTGAGGCTTTAACAAACTACCCATTATCTCTATTAATTGTTCTCATAAATGCTCCGTTTATCATTCTTGGATATTTCCAGTTGGGAAAGCTATTTGCGATAAAAAGTATTGTTGCCATTGTAGGACTTGCCATTGCCTTATTGGTCATCGACTACCCCATAATTACTTCTGACAAACTACTCATAGCTGTTTTTGGAGGATTCTTTTTAGGTAGTGGAATTGGACTTACGATCCGTGGTGGCGGAGTACTTGACGGCACGGAGGTTTTAGCCATATACTTAGCAAAAAAGACAGGTTTTACCATCGGTGATCTCATTTTGATCTTCAATATTATCATTTTTGCCGTGGCTGCTTACCTTCTATCCATTGAAACAGCACTGTATTCGATCCTTACCTATCTGGCAGCATCCAAAACTGTAAATCTGGTTGTTGAAGGTGTTGAAGAGTATATTGGTGTAACCATTATCTCTAAACATAGTGAAGATATCCGTATTATGATCATTGAAAAAATGGGTAAAGGAGTAACCATTTACAATGGAAAAAGAGGCTTTGGGAAACGCGGAGAAAACCTGAATACAACAGATGTTATTTATTCCGTGATCACAAGACTTGAAATGAGTAAACTACAAAACGAAATTCAAAAAATAGACGCTAACGCCTTTATAGTAATGAATAAGGTGATGGACCTACAGGGAGGTCATCTTCCTAGAAATAAATATTTTAAGAAGAACGAATCTATTATCTAATACAAAAAGCAAACAAAAAATCCCTGCAAATTTTATTTGCAGGGATTTTTTTGTTCAGTCGGGGTGGCAGGATTCGAACCTGCGACCTCCTCGTCCCAAACGAGGCGCGATAACCGGGCTACGCTACACCCCGAACAATTTCGTGCAAATATATACAATAGCCTCAATAAAACAAGATTCTGTGAAAATATAATTCCAGATCAATTTACAAACCATTCACAATCAATTATCAAATTATTCCATTCTTGCAAAATTTTGTGTGCAGCGAATCAAAATTGGCACCTTTTCAAAATCAACTCCGCAAGCACATCCTAATAAATTGAAACGTTCATCTAAAATATTGGCTCTATGTGGGGGAGAATTCATCCATTGTAAAACCAACCTTTTTGCAATTGACAAATAGCTGGCATACCTTATTAACTCTCCTTTATGATCCAAATAAATTAAAGTCCCACCTGATGTAAATTCCGTTCGATATCTTAATACGCTCCCTTCATGATCTAAAAGGTTATTCTCCACAATATTCTCAGCAATAGCACGGTAAGAATCATCGAAATAGAATATTCTATCCGAGGGCTCACGCCATTGCCGCTGCTTTTTATTTAAATGATCAAAAAAATCGTGTTTGATCATCATTTCAGAATGCAGTGAAGCTGATCTGTATAATTTGTCATAAAACCCCAACACAGATAAAGAAGCCTTAACTCTTTCGATATTTGTAAGATGGAATATGGCTGCATTCAAAAAATGCATATCAATATTTGCAACATCTACCTGTTTTTCTAAAAGCTTATCTGACAAAAATTCAGTAGAAATAACATGGGTATAATACTTGTTGTAGTGCTCCTGGGCACAAATATGAGAGACTCTAAGAACACAGAGTATAAAAATTGGTAATAATGCCTTTAATTTAATGCTCATTGTTTATTTTTAGCAACTCAAAATACAACAAAATGTCTGAAGAAACAGAAAAAATTAAATGCCTAATCATTGGTTCCGGACCTGCAGGATATACAGCAGCCATATATGCATCAAGAGCCGATTTAAAACCTGTAGTTTACACAGGGTTAAAGCCCGGCGGTCAGTTAACTGACACGACTGACGTTGACAATTTTCCGGGATACCCGGACGGAACAAATGGTCCTGACATGATGGTTGACCTACAAAAACAAGCGGAGCGTTTCGGTACAGATGTTCGTTTTGGTTATGCTACTAAATGTGAGTTTTCTACAAATGGAGAACCTCATAAAGTTGAAATTGATGGTTCTAAAACTGTTTTAGCTGATACGGTAATTATCTCTACAGGTGCTACTGCCAAATGGTTAGGCTTAGAGTCTGAAGAACGTTTAAATGGTTTTGGTGTTTCTGCCTGTGCTGTTTGTGACGGATTCTTCTACAAAGGACAAGAAGTTGTTGTTGTAGGTGCCGGAGACACAGCAGCTGAAGAAGCAACCTACTTATCGAAACTTTGTACTAAAGTTACCATGTTGGTAAGAAAAGATTACATGCGTGCTTCAAAAGCGATGCTACACCGCGTTGAAAACACTGAAAACATTACCGTGATGTACAATTCTGAAACAGATGAAATTCTCGGTGAAAAAGGAGTTGAAGGTGTACGAGTAAAAAATAACCAAACAGGTGAAACAAGTGAAGTTCCTTGTACCGGCTTCTTTGTTGCTATTGGTCATAAACCAAACTCTGATTTATTTACCGGTCAATTAGATATGGACGAAACCGGTTATTTAATTACAAAAGCCGATTCCACACAAACAAATATCAAGGGAGTATTTGCAGCCGGTGATATCCAGGATAAAATATACCGTCAGGCAGTAACTGCAGCAGGTAGTGGCTGTATGGCAGCCCTTGAGGCCGAAAGATATCTAGCTGAATCAGGTCACTAAACCTAGGGTTTAAACCCTAGGTTTAGGAAGGTGCTCATAGGTGTAAAACCCTAGGTTTAGCAAGGTGCTCATAGGTGTAAAACCCTAGGTTTAGCAAGGTGCTCATAGGTATAAACCCTAGATTTAGGAAAGTCATGTAATATTCCCCGAGTGACACTTTAATTTGAAGATTTGAATCCCGATAGCTATCGAAACAAAGCTTAAAACTTTTTGACAGCAAGACTGCAAGGCAATAATCGCTTGTGGTAGCTATTCACAATTTTTTAAAACCGTCTTAGGACGGTTTTTTTTATTCTAAACCCAATCACGCTCTTATTTAAAATAATTTACCGTTAACTAAATAATCTCTACCGCTTACTCAATTAATCTTGTGTAACAAAAAAAATAGGGCTAAGTTTAACTTTAATGTAAGTATAAAGATTCTACACCACGTGGGCGGTGTAGAGAAAAAGAGTCTATAAGGCTCTTTTTTTTATGCCCCCCATTCCCTATTTTTAAAAGATGAAAAAAAACATAGAAAGGGCTACTTTGGGTGCCGGATGCTTCTGGTGTATCGAAGCCATTTATAAGCGTTTAAAAGGCGTTGAGAAAGTACAATCCGGTTACTCCGGAGGAGCTGTTAAGAATCCTGCTTACAGAGAAGTATGTGAAGGTAGAACCGGTCATGCAGAAGTATGTGAGATAGAATTTGACCCTGAAATAATTTCATTTCAGGAAATTCTGGATGTCTTTTGGAAGATCCACGATCCTACTACATTGAACAGACAAGGTAATGATGTAGGAACACAATATAGATCCGTTATTTTTTTTCATAATAATACACAAAAAATTCTTGCAGAAGAATCAAAAAATGAAATGAACAACAATAGTTATTACGAAAACCCGATTGTCACGGAAATTAGTGCCTGTAAAGAATTCTACCCTTCGGAAAGTAATCACAATTCATATTTCGAATCACATCGAGAAGAACCTTATTGTCGCTTGGTGATACTACCTAAAATTGAGAAATTTAAAACCACATTTGCAGACAAATTAAAAAAAGCCGAAGATTAATCTTCGGCTTTTTTCTTTACAGTCTTCTTTTTAGCAGCGGGCTTTTTTTCTACTGCTTTTGTTGTTGTTTTCTTTGGAGCAGTCTTTTTTTCTGCTGCTTTCTTTACTACAGGCTTCTTAACTGCTGCTTTCTTTTTTGGGCTCGCCTTTGGTTTTTCAACCACAGCTACCGCAGCTGTCATTTTTTTCTTATATCGACGTACACCTGAAGTCCCTCTGTTAATTTTTCCTCTTTTCGTTTTTAGATCTCCTTTCCCCATTATTTCTATATTTATAATTACAGGTTTAAGTTAAGAAAAAAAGTTAAAAAGACTAATTATCAAACGCTTTCTTATTACCTGTCCATAACTTAAACCCTTTACCTCTGATTGTAACTAATTCTACGTTTAAATCATTTTTCAAATACTTACGTAATTTCGTAATGTACACATCTAAACTACGTGAATTAAAAAAACTATCGTCACCCCATACTTTGAAAAGCAAAGAACGTCTATCGGTAATCTGATTCTGATTTCTACAGAGCTCAGCTAAAATCTCCGATTCCTTATCAGTCAATTTAATTTCCTCTTTATTCGTTTTCAAAATAAGAAAATCACTATCAAAAGATAAATCCCCAATTTGGAAAACACTTTGCTGATCCTCCTCAGACTTACCTGCTCCACTCCTTCGCAAAATAGCGTCTACCCGAGCAATAAGCTCTTCAACACTAAAAGGTTTCTTCACATAGTCATCAGCTCCTATTTTAAACCCTTTAATCACATCCTCTTTCAAAGACTTTGCCGTAAGAAATAAAATAGGAATGGTTTGATCTATCGTACGAATTTCTGCGGCTAATGTAAACCCGTCTTTCAAAGGCATCATCACATCTAAAATGCATATATCAGGCTTAAACTCTAAATAACATTTAAGTGCTATATTTCCATCCTCACATAGAGATACTTCAAATCCCCGGCTCTCAAAACATTCTTTAGTAATCATCCCTATAAAAGGATCATCCTCAGCGATAAGAACTTTAATTTTTGTATTCATAGGGCAAATAGATTATAAATTTTGTTCCAATATTTTTCTCACTTTCTACGGTAAGTTTTCCTCCATGCATATCAACAATATCTTTCACATAGCTCAAGCCCAGCCCGTATCCTTTAACATTATGAACATTTCCTGTAGGGACGCGATAAAATTTTTCAAATACTCTGGATAGATCCTCCTTAGAAATACCAATTCCTTTATCTGAGATCTCTAAAACAACTCCTTCATCAATAGTTTCAGTCTTGATCGTAATTTCAGGCCTTTCTACAAAATACTTATTCGAATTGTCAATTAAATTATAAAGTAAATTATTGATGTGAACTTTATCGACAAAAATAAGATCCGGATCGGCATTTAACTCACAATGCAATATTCCGTTTTTCTTTTGAACCTGCATAGAAATAGTATCCACAACATTTTCTATAAGTTTATTTAACTCATGATGTTCCTTCTTCAAATTAATCTCACCTCTTTCATGGCAGGCAATATTTAAGACCTTTTCGACCATGGTACTTAATCTTCGGATTTCCCTACGAGAAACGTCAAGATATTTTAAACTGCGCTGATCATCATTTCTTACATCAAAATTCACAAGAGCTTCCAATGCCAACGATACCGTGGATATAGGTGTTTTTAACTCATGTGTCATATTATTGACGAAATCATTTTTAATTTGGGATACTTTCTTTTGATCAAATATGATGTGTAAAGCATAAGCAAAACAGGCCAAAATAATAACAATAAGTAAGAAAGAACTAAAAAGGACAAGCCAGGTCTTTTGAAATAGTAGTTTACCTTTATTATAAATAAAAAGATGTGTAAAGTAAGGCTTTGATATACTACTCAATATCACAGGGCTTTTATACCCAAGCATTATCGTAGACTCTAAGGACTCGGGGTCTTTATAGTAAATGACTTTATTATTGATATTAGAAATAGCCAGATTATATTCATTATCAATGCCAATTCTATCGAGTTCATCATCCAATATCTCCAGTAATCTGTCAAAATTAATGATCTTAGTATGATTAAGGTTTGTAAGTAAATTATTAATTAAGCCACTCACCTTATCCATATAATCAATTCCCATAGACTGGATTATATCTTCAGTTGAACCTGATATGCTATCTATAATGGGGTTTTGACGATTACTATATAAATTATAGGTATTCTGAACTGTATTCAAAATAGGTGGTGTTATTGAATCCGGCAGCCACGAAAAACCATTAAAACTTTCAAGACTTTCATTCAAATATCTATCTGAAGTACGTGCCAACACTCTATTGATCTCCCAATCAAGCTCACGTTTGTTGGCCTCAAAATAGTTACTCATCCAATACCATTGAAAAGCAATAAGCCCCAACAGTGAAAATGTCATTAAAGTAACTATGATGTATAAATTCCTTTTCAACATGCTCAAAAATACAGATTATGAGCTTGCATCAACAACAGTTAACAATCTTTAACCTATTCAATTAAGAGTCATGTTGTCTTTCTTGCACTCATGAAGTTGTATTGAACAAAATGACCACCCTTTAACAGGCTGACGACAACCAACAACCAAATGATTACTGTTAAGTAAAAATTCGTAAATTGCTGTGAATCATAAAATTTAAATTGTCATGAGAAAATTAATTGGAATACTAAGCCTTTTTGCTATTCTAGCTCTATGTGCTTGTACTCAAAATTCAAAATCAAGTGCACCGGCCGAAGTTCCGGCTGCCGTAGAAGCCCCTGAAACTACTCCTACTGAGGAGGTTCAATATGTAGAACATGTATGTTCTGATAAATGTACTGCTGAGGGCTGTTATCATGCGCATGGAGAAAAAGACCATGTATGTGATGAAAGCTGTGAACAGTGAAGAGTGAAGAGTGAAGAGTGAAGAGTGAAGAGTGAAGAGTGAAGTTTTAAGATTTGAATTCATTTTCAAATTTTCAAATCTTTTTAGTGATCAGTAATTTATGAAATTGCCACACTGCGCCATCTAAACAAATTTATTTGGACGGCGTGGTAATTTTATTTTGCTAATTACCGGTAACAGTATGCTGTTCACTATTCGCAAATCGAAACAAAGCCAACCAACCCAATATAAAAAGTACACCGCCGACCGGGGTAATTGCCCCTAAAATTGTATAATTTGTTATAGATAAAGCATAAAGGGATCCTGAAAAAATAAAAACACCCAATACAAAAAACCGAGCCGACCAGTTTAAATACCTACTTTCATTAGAACGCATCAAAATTGCTACGAGCAATAAAGCTAAACTGTGATAAAATTGGTACATAACCGCTTTTTCAAAAACATCTAATCTATCATTCTCAATAAGTAGATTATGTAATCCGTGTGCTCCAAAAGCACCAATAATTACGGACATGGCTCCTAATAATGCCGCTATTTGTAAAGTAAGTTTAGGTGTCATCGTTGTGGTAAATCCAATTTGTAAAATAATGAATATTGATCAACACCAAATTTAGTTGAATTTAAAAGAAGAATAAGACATATCTATTCATTGATTAATCACTTTATTCTCACATAAAATGATAAAAAAACAACTAAATTTGCACCCTCAAAATTAACACTATGATTACTGCAACTAATGTTTCCATTCAATTTGGAAAAAGAGTTTTATTCGACGATGTAAATGTTAAATTCCATGGCGAGCGCTGCTATGGAATGATTGGCGCGAACGGAGCCGGAAAATCTACTTTCCTCAAAGTATTATCTGGTGAAATGGAGCCAAACACCGGTCAGGTAAGCTTAGAAGCCGGAAAACGAATGGCTGTATTAAGTCAGGATCACTTTAAATACGACGATGTATCGGTATTAAATACGGTCATTATGGGGTATGAAAATTTGTGGAACCTCATGCAGGAAAAAGATGCTATTTATGCCAAACCTGACTTTAACGAAGAAGATGGTTTAAAAGCTGCTGATCTGGAGGTTAAATTTGAAGAAATGAATGGCTGGAACGCAGAATCTGATGCTTCCAACATGCTCTGCGGACTAGGTATTCCTGCAGAAGACCACTACAAGTTAATGAAAGACTTAGAAGGGAGTATCAAAGTAAGAGCCCTTCTAGCACAAGCATTATTTGGTAATCCCGATGTCTTAATCCTCGATGAGCCTACAAACCACCTTGACTTAAATACAATCGAGTGGCTGGAAGATTTCCTGTTAAACTTTAAAAATACGGTTATTGTCGTTTCTCACGATCGTCATTTTTTAGACACGGTTTGTACTAATATTGCTGATATCGACTTTGGGAAAATTAAATTGTTTACCGGAAACTACTCTTTTTGGTACGAATCAAGTCAATTGGCACTTCGTCAGCGTTCATCAGCAAACAAAAAAGCTGAAGATAAACGTAAAGAATTGCAAGAATTTATCTCTCGTTTTAGTGCTAATGCTTCAAAAAGTAAGCAAGCCACAAGTCGTAAAAAACTACTAGAGAAAATAAATATTGATGACATTCAGGCTTCAAGCCGTAAATACCCTGCTATCATTTTTAATCAGGAGCGTGAAGCAGGTGATCAGATCTTAGAAGTTGAAAATTTAAGCGCTCATACAGATAATGGAGAAGTTCTTTTTGAAAACCTAAACTTCAAAGTGAACAAAGGTGATAAAATTGCACTTTTAGCAAATAATATATTGGCTCTGGAAGCATTATACAACATTCTTGACGGCAAACAAAAACCTACAAGCGGAACGTTTTCTTACGGACAAACCATCACTCAGGCATACCTTCCCAACGATAATGCAAAATACTTTGATACTGATGACAGTCTTATTGACTGGCTGCGTCAATTCTCTGAGATCAAAGACGAAGTATATGTACGTGGATTTCTGGGTAAGATGCTTTTTAGTGGCGAAGAAACCTTTAAATCTGCAAAAGTATTATCCGGAGGAGAAAAAGTAAGATGCATGCTTTCCCGCATGATGTTAGCTCAGGCAAATCTTATCATGTTTAATGAACCTACCTCTCACCTGGATCTTGAATCTATTCAGGCATTAAACAATGCCCTAAAAGATTTCAAAGGCACCATGCTTTTCTCTTCTCATGACCATACCATCACACAGTCGGTTGCAAATCGTATTGTAGAAATTAATCCGGGTGCACAGCACGATAAATTAATGGAGTACGACGAGTTTATTCAGTTTAAAAGAGCCCTGAATAATTGACAATGGATACCTGAATAATTGACAATGGATAATTAATAATTGATAATGACTAATGATGAATTAGGGATTAGAAATTACGAATTGGAAATTGGAAACTGCCAACAGAAAACTATCAAGTAGTCATTCTGAACTTGTTTCAGAATCCCATAGATAAGGTACACTGCCAGTTTGGTTTGAGAGCTAAAAACTGTCATGCTGAGCTTGTCGAAGTATGTCATCCTGAGCTTCTCGAATCGCAGACAACAAGACTGAATAATAAAAAAAGGTGATCTTTTCAGACCACCTTTATATAATTTTAAGAAACCCCTTATTTTCTTTTCTTAGCTTCTTGTTGCTCTTTCATCATATTCTCTAAACGTGCCTGAAACTTAGACTTGCCTTTGACAGGAGTTTTTTGCTTCTTCTCTTCCATCTTAGCCAATAAAGCTGAATCATCTGTCATACGCTCAATGATCTTTTGCTGCCCAAAAGTGATTAAGTTGGCTAAAAAGTAATAGTAACTCAGTGCAGCAGCATAATTATTCATTACCCCTAAAAAGATCACCGGCATGAAATAGATCATGTATTTCATTTGTGGCATTTGAGCATTGGAAGCAGACATGCTGTTGCTATACTTCATTTGCAGTACCGTAGTCACCGTCATCAATAGGGTAAATAAACTTACGTGATCTCCGTAGAAAGGAATATTAAATCCCAGATCAAGAATAGAATCGTAAGTAGATAGATCGTTTGCCCAAAGGAAACCTTGCTGACGCAATTCAATGGAAGACGGGAAGAAACGGAACAATGCAAATAAAATAGGCATTTGAAATAGCATTGGAATACAACCTCCCAAAGGGCTAACACCGGTTTGCTTATACAATGCCATCGTTTCCTGTTGACGCTTCATTTTATCTTCATACTTCTCATTAATAGCGTCAATTTGCGGCTTTAATACACGCATCTTCGCCATAGAAGTATAAGATTTATAAGTAAATGGAAACAATGCTATTTTAATCAGTAAAGCCATCATGAGGATGATCATACCATAACCAAAACCCCAATTTTCAAAAGCATTAAAAATATTAATAACAATATACTTATTGATCCATCCAATAATGCTCCATCCTAATGGAACTAATTCCTCCAGACCAATCCCATAAGATTTTAAAGTTTTAACGTGGTTAGGCACAAAATACCATTCCATGGCATAAGAATGCGTCCCTCCTTCATAATTAAGATTTCCGGAAGCATTGATCGTCTTTAAATAACGATCAGAACCCGGATGAGCCTCTGTACTCAACTCAATCTCTTTAGATAATTCTTTAGCCGATAAAACTGTTGAGAAATACTGAGATTTAAAAGCAATCCAATCCGGATTTAAGACTCTTTCAGAATCATCTGAAGTAGCCGACAAATCATCTATTTCTCCATCTACAAAGTAATATGCAGAAGTATTCATCGCCTCATTATCTCTGTTTAATTCCTGACGAGGAATGTTTACAGACCAATCTAGTTCTAAAGGAGTCTGCGACTGAATAAGACCGTCTAAACCTACAAGGTTTACGTTATAATCAACCTTATAAGAATTAGGTTCTAATGAATAAGCAAACTCTAAATACTTTCCTTCCTGCACATTTAAACGCATGGAAAGAACCTGCTTGTCACCAAATTTAGATTCAGTAGTTTCAAAAACAAAATCTGAAGTCTGTAAACGACGATTTTGAGACCAGAAAGTCAAATTAAAAAGCGAAGAATCTTCACGCAGTAAGTTTAGAGGAAGAGAGTCGTAAGTTTGGTACTCTTTTAAGAATACACTTGTTACACGGGCTCCTTTAGCTGCCAGTTCAACTTTCACCAAATCGTTTTCTAAGTAAAACTTCTCGGAAAGATCTTCCTTAGCTGCTGCATTGGCAAAGGCTCCATAAGCCTCCTGCAAATGGGCTGAAACGACCGAATCAGACTCAAAATCGCTTAAGGAAACTTTAGCGTCTGAAGCAACTGTATTTACGGTTTCATCAGAACTTGAAATTTCTTCTGTATTCGTTTGAAGCTGAGTTTCTTCTATCCCTGCCTGGTTATTTAAAAACCAAAAAAGTACAATACCTATTAAGGCAAATCCAATAATCGAATTAAAATCGGTCTTTTTTTCTTGTTGTAGCATTTACTTAAGCTTTATTCTTTAATACTGCCTTA
>Ga0207964_1000381_pt1 | contig 12079 bp, 13 predicted proteins | sample Knorr_S23_td_250_FD_185608 | JGI IMG/M metagenome (GOLD analysis project Ga0207964, IMG submission 185608) | Marine microbial communities from Southern Atlantic Ocean transect - Knorr_S23_td_250_ad_251m_LV_A (SPAdes) (version 2) | ecosystem: Environmental > Aquatic > Marine > Oceanic | place...
TTGTCATTGGTCAACCCGGTTTTATATATGGTGAATGCCTTTAGATATGGGCTAGCAGGGATTACTGATATTAATATTGTGTGGTCATTTTCTATGGTTGGACTGTTTTCACTTGTGTTGTTTTTTAGCGCTCTACGCCTATTGGAAAAGGGCTCAAGGCTGCGTAGCTGATGGCTAACTATTTCGATACAGGATTAGGCAAACATACTGTTTACAGTGATCGATACGATGCATCGCTATTGCAGCCAATTTCGCGCTCCAAAGCTCGGCAACAAGAAGCTGGGGGAGAATTACCATTTGTTGGTAGTGATTTTTGGACAGCGTTTGAAATATCCTGGCTGAATTCCGATGGCTTGCCGCAGGTAGCAATTGGGGAGTTTTCCTTCCCTTGTACTAGTGATTCGATTATTGAATCTAAATCCTTCAAGTTGTACCTTAATTCGCTGATTCAAACAAAATACCCATCCAAACAAGCCGTTACTGATTTGCTTACGGTTGATTTGTCGCATGCTTGTGGCGAAGCTGTTGGAGTGGTTCTTTATGAACTCTCAGAATATGCGGGCTTCCACATGATTTCAGAGCCTGCGGGTATCTGCTTAGATCAACGCATGGTCAGTATTAATACCTATGAACCTGATAACCGATTTTTGCTAACTGATAAGCAAGAAGTAATAACGGAGACTCTCTATTCTCATTTGCTGAAGACAAATTGCCCAGTCACGGATCAGCCTGATTGGGCATCGGTTTATGTCAGTTACTCTGGTCCCAGAATTGATAAGGATGGTTTGTTGAAATATATAGTGTCTTATCGTCAACACCAAGATTTTCATGAGCAGTGCGTTGAACAGATTTTCACCGACATAATGCAGTGCTGCGGCCCCTCTGAGTTGAGTGTTTATGCACGTTATATGCGCAGGGGAGGACTTGATATAAATCCTTTTAGAAGCACAACATCAACAGTTCCACCAGTTTGGCGTCAGGTTCGTCAATAAAGAGCTATTAAGCTAGGCTGGTTTTCAGAAATTCGATTAACAGACTAATTGCTTGGTCTTCCTTTTTAGTGCGATCGCAGATCAGATTAATACCAACTCTGCCGAGATCAGGGAATCGAGATGAGTCGGGAACAACTTTCAGGTTAGTGGGAACAGTACTCTTAGCAAGAACAGTGACTCCAAGATCCTCTTGAATGGCATATTGGATACCCGTTAAATCTGGATTGGTGTAGACGATCTGCCAAGGTAACTCAGATTGATCTAGGCGTTGAATTGCTCGTTGACGGTAGATACAGCCCTCTGCGGCAACGATTAAAGGCATAATTTCCACTTTCAGTGGATTTCGATCGCTGTTAGCTACCCATACGAGGTCATCGGTTTTAACCAAATCTGAGTCTGCATCGGCTATTTCATCCCCAAGAGCTAAAATCAAGTCATGCTTTGCTTTACCCCCTTTGGTAAGGAGATGTTTACTCAACTCACAATTTACTTCTAGGGTGATGTTTGGGTAGGCTTTTGCAAAGCGGCTAACAATTCTAGGAAGCAGAACTGTCGCAAATTCACTAGGAATACCAAGCCGAATCTTGCCTGCTACCGCACTCTTTGCAAATTGACTAATAGCTAAGTCATTTAGAGAGAGTATTTGATTAGCATAATCGTAGAGTGATTCACCGGACTCTGATAAATCGAGATGCTTTCCTGTGCGAATAAATAACCGTTCGCCGACTAAGTCCTCGAGTCTTTTGATTTTAAGCGTTACGGCAGGTTGTGATCTGCCCAGCAATTCGCCAGCTTTAGTAAAGCTGCCAAGTTGCGCCACCGAGACGAAAGCACGCAATAGATCCATCGATAAATTCTTCATAAATTTATCCTTACATTGGTATTTATATTATAAATACTAACATTATAGCTATTAATTTAACATATTAAGGTTATCCTATTATCATGGCCTTCTAGATATCCCAAATTCGCTCTATGGAGTCGATGAAATCCATGTCAGATAGCGCAGAATATCAAAAAACCCAGTTCTATGATCACCATGTTGCAGCCGGCGGGAAGATGGTACCTTTCGCGGGTTATCTGATGCCGGTTCAGTACCGTGCTGGCATTATGCAAGAGCACCTCCATACGCGAAATAACGCAGGATTGTTTGATGTGTCCCATATGGGACAGATTTTAGTCAAGGGGGCTGGTGTGGCCGTGGCATTGGAGAAACTGATGCCAGTAGATCTTGATACTCTGGCTATTAATCAGCAGACATATGCGACATTTACATCGCCAGATGGCGGTATTCTTGATGATCTTATCGTTACCCGTTGGGCTGAGGATGCATATTTTTTGGTGGTTAATGCAGCCTGTAAAGATCAGGATATCGAACACCTAAAGAGCTATTTAAGCGACTTTACAATTACCCATCTAGATCAATACAGTCTGATTGCTCTTCAAGGTGTGAAAGCTAAGGATATTATGTTGGAACTAGCTCCTGAAACCTATGATTTGATTTTTATGCATGGATGTCCTGTGCAAATTGATGGCATTGAGTGTTATGTGACTCGTTCTGGCTATACCGGCGAGGATGGCTACGAAATTTCAGTAGCCAATGATCATGCCGAGGCTGTAGCCGATAAACTACTGGCGTACGACTATTGTCAGTGGATAGGTTTGGGGGCGCGAGATTCCTTAAGATTGGAAGCGGGTTTATGTCTTTATGGTCATGACATGGATCAAAATACATCTCCTATTGAAGCTGGTATAAGTTGGAGTATCAGTCACTCCCGACGTGTTGGTGGTGCTAAGGAAGGTGGTTTTTTGGGTGCTGACAAAATTTTAATGCATTTGACTGATGGAGCGCCAAAAAAGCGAGTAGGTTTTCTGGTTGAAGGCAGGGCGCCAGTACGAGAGGGTGCTGAGATAGCCGACAACGATGGCAACATTGTTGGCGTTATCACCAGTGGTGGATTTGGGCCAACATTACAAGCCCCTGTGGCCATGGGTTATGTTTCAACCGCTCTGGCTACTGTGGGAACCCAGTTAAACGCAATCGTTAGAGGCAAGCATAGGCCGATGACGGTTACAAAAATGCCCTTGGTCCCACAGCGATATCACCGCGGTTAGTAATTCACTATAAGGAGCTAATAATGACCCAGACGTTTTACACTAAAGACCATGAATGGTTGAGTATTGAAGACGATATTGTAACCATTGGCGTGACTGACTTTGCTCAAGATCAGCTTGGGGACGTAGTATTTATTGAGCTGCCAGAGGTTGGAGCTGATTTGGTTGAGGGTGATGAAGCTGCAGTAATCGAATCTGTTAAGGCCGCAGGTGAAATTGCGGTACCAATCAATGGCACTGTGGTCGCAATCAATGAACATTTGGCTGATCAGCCTGAGCTACTTAATACTGCACCAGAGGGTGAAGGTTGGATATTTCGCGTGTCTCCCCGCGATGATTTAGAGACGGCAAGTTTTATGAATACTGAGCAATACCAAAAATATATTGATAGCGGAGAATAATGAGCACCGCATATGGAGATAATCTAATGCTTAAAAAGAAACGAAGTCTTGGGGATTTAGAGAATTCTGCTGAGTTTGTCGCTCGCCACGTAGGGCCAAATTCAGCTGACCAGGCTGCTATGCTCAAAACTCTGGATTGTGCGACACTCGAACAGTTAACTCAACAGGTTGTCCCCAAAGCGATCGCTATGACCAGCGATTTGGATATTGATGATGGCTGTACGGAAGCGCAGGCTATCGCTGAATTAAGGCAGATTGCTCAGCAAAATAAAGTACGTCGAAGTTTTATAGGGCAGGGCTATTACGGCACAATCACACCAAATGTGATCCAGCGGAATATTTTAGAGAACCCGGCTTGGTACACGGCTTATACGCCGTATCAGCCAGAGATTTCCCAAGGCCGTTTGGAAGCGCTAATTAACTTTCAAACAATGATCACCGACCTCACAGGCATGGAAATGGCTAATGCTTCCATGTTGGACGAAGGCACCGCTGCGGCAGAAGCTATGGCTTTGTGCCAGCGAATGTCAAAATCAAAATCCCTACGATTTTTTGTTGATAATGATTGTTTGCCTCAGACCATTGAGGTGGTTACAACCCGCGCAGAACCATTAGGCATTGAGGTTGAAGTCGGTGACCCAGATAGTTTCTCCGGTGAGGCTTTTGGTGTCTTGTTGCAGTATCCCGGTGTTAGTGGAGAGGTAACTGACCATCGATTGGTGATCGAGAAAGTTCAGTCTCAGCGTGGTCTGGTAGTGATGGCAGCTGATATTCTTAGTTTAGTGATGCTAGAGTCCCCTGGTTCCTTGGGGGCTGATGTTGCAATTGGGTCAAGCCAACGTTTTGGTGTTCCTCTGGGTTTCGGGGGGCCTCATGCCGGTTATATGGCGACACGAGAGGCCTATAAGCGTAACCTTCCAGGACGCTTGGTGGGTGTGTCTCAAGATTCAACAGGAGCCCCAGCTTATCGCTTAGCGCTGCAGACTCGTGAACAACACATACGTAGAGAGAAGGCGACGTCTAATATCTGTACCGCGCAGGTATTACTTGCGGTCATCTCGGGTATGTATGCGGTGTATCACGGTCCTAAAGGTTTATTACGTATTGCTAATCGAGTGCATACACTCACCTGTGTGCTGGCTGAGGGATTGCGGCAATGTGATGTCAAAATTCAAAATAATCATTGGTTCGATACACTCACACTAACCATCGGAGAACGTATAAAAACGGTTCTTCAATCTGCTGCACAACAACAGTTTAATCTCCGTTTAGTCGACGAGGAAACAGTGGGAATCTCAATCGATGAAACAACATCGGCAGCAGATATTGCAATCCTGTGGGATATCTTGATCGGGCCAAATGATTTGGATGTGGATGTGATAGCTCAAGATACTGGAGAAAATCTACCTAGCGGTCTAATAAGAACCACTGACTTTTTGAGTCACCCTACATTCAGTCTTTACCACTCTGAAACGGAAATGCTGAGGTATTTACGCAAGCTAGCTGATAAAGATATAGCTTTAGATCGCGCGATGATTCCTTTAGGTTCTTGTACTATGAAGTTAAATGCGACGGCGGAAATGTTGCCGATCACATGGCCTGAATTTTCAAATATGCATCCCTTCGCGCCGTCGGATCAAACTAAAGGCTACTCAATAATGATAGAGCAGCTCGAGGAAATGTTATGCGCAGCCACTGGATATGATGCGATGTCATTGCAGCCTAATGCAGGCTCTCAGGGAGAATATGCTGGTTTATTGGCGATTCGGGGGTATCATGAAAGTAGAGGCGAGAGTCACCGTAACGTATGTCTGATACCAAGTTCGGCTCATGGTACAAATCCTGCGTCAGCCCAAATGTGTGGTATGAGTGTAGTGGTTGTTAAGTGTGATGATCAGGGAAACGTGGATGTGGATGATCTTGAAGCTAAGGCGCTACTCCACAGTACAAACCTGTCAGCGATTATGGTCACCTATCCTTCCACTCATGGAGTATTTGAAGAGCGCATAACAGAGATATGTGAAATTGTTCATCAGTACGGCGGGCAGGTATATATCGATGGGGCAAATCTCAATGCCATGGTTGGTGTTTGTCAGCCAGGTAAGTTTGGGGGTGATGTGTCCCACCTTAATTTACATAAAACATTCTGTATTCCTCACGGTGGCGGAGGACCGGGAGTTGGTCCTATAGGTGTCGGTGCGCATCTAGCACCATTTTTGCCTAAAGAGTCTAGGGACGGAGCGCGTCAGGGTGCTCAGGTATCTTCAGCACCTTTTGGAAGTGCAAGCATTTTACCAATCACGTGGATGTACATCCGAATGATGGGACGATATGGCCTAAAACAGGCGACAGAAGTTGCTATTTTGAATGCAAACTACATTGCAGGTCGACTTCAAGACCATTATCAGATTCTTTATACAGGTAGTCAGGGCCGTATAGCCCATGAGTGTATTCTAGACGTGCGAATGATAAAAGATGAGGTTGGAATATCTGTTGATGATATAGCCAAAAGATTAATAGATTTTGGTTTTCATGCTCCAACTATGTCTTTTCCTGTGGCTGGAACATTGATGATCGAACCTACCGAGAGCGAGTCTAGAGCTGAGCTAGATCGTTTCTGTGATGCAATGATCACGATTAAATCAGAAATTAATCAAGTGGCTGAAGGTAATTTTACCGCAGAAGATAATCCTCTAGTAGGCGCGCCTCACACCGCAGCCATGGTCAGTGCAGATGAGTGGGGTCATGCGTATACACGAGGTCAGGCTGCGTATCCAGTGACGTCTTTAAGGGATAATAAATACTGGCCGCCAGTGGGGCGGTTAGATCATGTCTATGGCGATCGGAATTTAATATGCTCCTGTCCGTCTATATCCGATTACGAGTAAGTCTAGGACTTTGAGGGTTGTTTATTTCTCTTGTTTGATCATATCGAAGACACTATATGCAATCACTGGCTTAGAGAACCCCTTCACCGGTATTTCTCCCCGGTTAGTACAATTAATACTATGCTTAACCAACTCGTAGGTACTCAAGGAAATTAATATTTCCTCATTGTAGGCAGCCGACTCAAGCCGGCTAGCTAAGTTCACTGAACGACCGAGTAATGTGTAATTAAGATGGTGCTCAGTACCAAAGTTACCCACCTTGCATAATCCAGTATTAATTCCCATTCTAAGCGAGGGAGGTTCTTTGATGCCGTCTGATTGCCATCGTTGTTGCAGTTTTTTCATGGCCTTACGCATTGCAATGGCCATCGATACACAGCTAATAGCATCATGTTGAACGCCGCGGCTTACCGGATCGCCAAAGAAAACCATGATTGAATCCCCCATGATTTTATCGATGGTTCCGCCAAAGCGAACTGCAATTCCAGACATTTCTGTGAGATAAGTATTCAGAAATTCCGTAAGTTCATCACCATTAAGTTGTTCAGCAAGTTCTGTAAAGCCAGCCATATCAGAAAAGAATATCGTAAGCTCCTTCTGTTGGGGTTCTTCCATGATTCTTTTGCCAGAGAGAATTTCGCGCCTTATGCTCGGAGAAAGATATTTAGCAAGATGGAATGATTGATTTAAGAGGCGTGTATTAGTTTGATTTTCTATATCTACTTTTATTTCTAACTTTTTATTTCGGGTATAAAGCATATGGATATAAATAAAACAGTAGATTGATACTAGCACCAAAATAATTCCCTTGGTGAAGTCAGTTAAGGTAATAGAATGGGGCGTCAGATAGCCAAAAAAGCATCCGATTACAAAGAGCAATAAGGAAATTGGTAAATAGCTACGGCTTTGCCCTATCAATGCTAGCCCATATAAAAGACTAATTACTGTAGTAATTGTAAAGTCAAAACTAGTATGGCCAATCAGGGACCCAGCAATAAAACTATCTCCAGCTATTAGCCCTATATTTTTTGCACTATTGAATTTATTTTGATCAGACAAATAAATCGTGATGCTTGCATATAAAAATAATGCACAAAAAGATATTGCAAAGAAATGGCCATAATCAAATAAGGTGGGCTCATTTATAATGGTCAGCAGAGCAATTAGGAAAACCATTAGCCTAAAAGAGTTTGCCTGTAAGGATACACTTTGTGCCTTTTTAATTATACTCATTTGCATAGTCTAGCATCCTAATTTAACTTTCGCCTCATTGATGTTTTAGATTGACTGCCTTCGTTGCTTTTAACCTCTTTGTTGTGTAAAGTTCCCGCGCCTTAGTCAGGCTGAAAGCTAAGGCAATAATCAGGCCGTGCTTCTGGATTTTTCCAGTAACATAAAAACGGCAAGAGTTTACGGTGAGGTGTCCGAGTGGCTGAAAAAATACAGAGTATTTTAGGCGCCCATAGGGCGATCTCGCAGAGACAAGAGGCATGCTTTAGTATGGCTCGCAGCAACGAGCACGTCGTGCTCCTGAATAGTTTCAAGAACAGTAAAACGGCAACAGTATACGGTGAGGTGTCCGAGTGGCTGAAGGAGCACGCCTGGAAAGTGTGTAAGCGTTAATAGCGTTTCGAGGGTTCGAATCCCTCTCTCACCGCCATATATAGTTATCTAAGTAATTGATAATAAACATAATATATAAATTGAAAAACCTAATAAATCATTTTAGGTACAATATTAGGTACATTTTATCTGGTGTATCAAGGGTCTTTTCTCTTGGTATAGACACCCCCCCTCCCGAAAGACCTCGTTCCTAGTATCTATATACCCGCCTCAAAAAAATCTTGGATCAACTAAAGCACCTCTGTAAACTGCTCCAGACAACTTAGGAGGATAAGGAAATGGATGCAGACATCGCTGCGGTCAAGAAAAAGTCACAAGTTTTACTCGAAAAATCATGGGCAAAAATAGAGTCTGACTTTAAGCCTTTTAATCGAAAAGTATCAGTAGCACATAATCCTATCAGCGCGTTCACCTATTACCTTGAAATGGGTAAATATCCTCCGCCTGAAATCATGGTGGATGTCATGGAAGGATTCTTGAATTATTTTGAATCTCACGGAGACAAATCCTTAGACGAGGCATTGCTGGGAACTAAACATACAAAATATGGAAGCCTTAGCTATAAACAAGAATATTCCCTGCGCTATTCTGCTTTTGAGTGGTTCATCTTCGAGGGCGAATTTACGTCTTTAGATGATGCTGCCGAAGAATTCCTAAAACCACTTGACGAGGAGATGGATCAAGATACCTTTTTGAGGAATTATCGAAGGTGGAAATCAAAGAAAAAAGAATAGCGGACAAAAAGTCGGACCTTTTGTCCGTTTCATAGATATAAATACATGACAGGATACAGCCATATTAATTAGTAACCCAAAGGACTTAATATGGACATCACAACAAAGCGTATTTTGCGTTTTAAAGACGTACAAAAACTCATTCCTTTCTCACGCTCATATATATACAACCTCATATCCCAAGGTCGCTTCCCCTCCCCTGTAAAACTAGTCGAAGGTGGCCGAGGTGCTGGATGGTGGGAGCATGAGATTCAAGACTATGTAAATCAAAGGTATACCGAACACGTAGCTGACTAATGGCCAAGCCAAAACCATTACTGGCGCGAAAGCTAGTAACTCCTCTGGCGGCTCTTGTTGATGATCGACTAAGTCATTCAGAACGCATGGTTTTACTCGCCCTATATTCCTACCTAGGCAAAGCAAGGAGTGTTTATCCAAGCAGGGAGCAACTGAGCGATCGTTCTGGGATTAATAGTATTCAGCGCATATCTGTAATGACCTCACGCCTTGTTGAATTAGGGTGGCTGGTTAAACAAAAAAAAGGTTGGACAGGCAGGAATCAGTATTACCTACAGATACCCATGTACATGATCTGGAAATCATTTGGAGAGGCTTTAGTTACGCTAGATGTAACCGTTACGCCAGAGGTAACTGTTACGGGAGATGTAACCCAAATAGTTACGCCAGAGGTAACCCCAATAGTTACTCCAGAGGTAACCATTAATAAACAGACCATATTAACAAACCAAATAAACAGACCACTTATGGGTGAGAGCGAGTTATTTAATTTTTTCTTTGAACAATATCCAAAACAAGTTGGAAGAAAACAGGCTCTTACTCAGTGGAACAAGTTAAACCTAAAAGAGAAAGACCTTAACAAGATAATCATAAATATCACTGATCGTCTTACTCTAGGAGTCTGGTCTCTAGAAACCAAACAATTCATTCCACACCCTGCAAATTATCTGTCAGGAGAGCAATGGGATGATGAACTTATATCAAGGAGTAACCATGAGCAACATAACAAACTTACACCAGCAGAGCAGTTCAGAGCCAACGCCGCTAGTAATAGAAATATGGGCTAGGCTTATAGAACTTTATGCAGTGCTATCAAATCGTCATGGCGTTGCAAGAGTACCAATAGACTGGAAAGAAGCCATCGCACCTTTGTCCTCAAAAGATATACAACGTGGGTGGCCGCGCATGAAAAAGGAGTTTCCTGATTTCCCCCCAACACCTATGCGCTTTGCAATTCTCTGCCAGCCAAGGGGTGAGGATATTGGGTTTCCTGACGATGAAACAGCTTACCAGCAGGCTATTGGCAATCTCCCTAAGAAACATCCTGCGGTTGCCTATACTCGCTCTTTGATGGGTTCGGTGGCATCTCTTTTAACGCAGATGAATGATAAGACTGCTCGATCAACATTTCTAAGCTACTACCATGAAGTAATTATTAAGGTAGACGGTGGGTTCGAGATTCCATTAGCTGTAGCTGGGACAGTATCAGAGGTAGAAAACAACAAGTCGCCAAAAAACCTTCGTCAGAATGAGATTTGTATGGAGCTGATGGCTAAAGTATTTGAAGTGAATGTATGACTGGCAGACCTGCATGGATACCAACTGACTCTATCTGCGAACAAGCTCGTGAAATGGCTTCTCGTGGCCTTACAGTGTCTCAGATAAGTGATTGCCTAGGCATCTCGGAATCGACCTTATACGGCAAGCAGAACGAGTATAAGGAGTTTATGGATGCTATAAAAAAGGGACGCGCTGAGGGCTTAGATCAGGTCTCTAACGCTCTCTTTGAAAAGGCTACCCAAGGTAATGTCACAGCAATGATTTACTACCTAAAGGTCAGAGACAGAGAGAACTGGGGCGAGAATCAGCCTGAGCCTTTGAGAGAGATTCCACCTATGCAGATTATTGTGGATTCTAGGGCTGTGAAGGGTTAAGTCGATTCCTTGACCCCAATTTCGATGGAAACTAGAAGGCATCATGTCCTTTCGATTAGCAAACAAGTAGCCCTCTTTAACGTTTTCAATTTGTCCAAATATTATTGGTCTAGGCATCTCTAATTCCACTCCTAGGGAAACTCATTTTTTGGGATTCTTATACAAACACGTTTAAAGTAATTTAAATGTCGCCACAACTCAGAAAAACTCCCACGGCCTGTTACTTTCTAACAGCAACTGTTATGCCACTTCAACCCCTGATTCCGACTGCGGATCGCCGGCAATGCGAGTATGGATCATTAAACGGGGTTCTGACCGATCAAATGTTCCTGCTTTGTGCAGCATGCACCGGTTGTCCCAAATCAGCAGGTCGCCAACGTTCCAGCGATGGAAATAAACTCGTGGTTTCTGGCAGGAAAATTCTATCAGGTCGATGAGCAACTTTTCGGACTCAGCTTCGGATAAACCTGGAATGCCATACGCATGCCGTCCGACGAAGAGAGACTTTTTCCCTGTTTCAGGATGGACTTTTACCAGGGGGCGCAAGGGAATCTGATGACTGTTTAGCCCACTTATTACCCCTTCCAGTTGGCCTGCTTTAGCTTCGTGACCCACTTTGTTTTGCGAGTGATAAAGTGAATGGTAAGCAGATAGCCCTTCTATTTGTTCTTTTATAGTTTCATCCAGGGACTCGTAGGCCGCGCGCATATCTGTAAATCCTGTCCTCCCTCCGTCGACGGGAATCACATGGGCGCTAAGCACAGACGCCTTCGCTGACACAGGCATATAAGAGCTGTCAGTATGCCATCCTTCGTTGCCATTCAAAATGAGACTCATATCGTCATTTTCGTCTATCACGCCGCCATCTTGCCTCATGTTAGTAAGGGGGACTGACTTGAGGCCTTCAATGCTAGTGAGTTCTTCTATCTCGCCGAAGCGCGCCGCAAATACCGCTTGCTCATCGATGCTGAGATGTTGTTTCGGGAAAATGAGCAATCCATATTTATTAAATGCTCTGTTGAGGGATTGCCAGGTTTCACTGCTCAGCTTTTTTAAATCCACGTGGCTAACCACAGCGCCAAAGGTAGCATCTAGGGGAGTGAAAACGGGGTCCATATAAATCTCCTTGTATACAAATTAAAAGTAGACTGCCCTTACCCTCAGACAGTACCAACCGGCAAGTCGGGGTGCGTGACACGATCGGAATATCTCAGTAAATCTGTGCTGTAGGCTTCTTGAATTTTAAAACTACTAACTCTGCCATCTAACCTCTCCCTTTCTTGATTACTTAATCATAGCTGAATACCCCATTCAGTCAAATCAGGTGAGGGCCATAGTTTCTAAATAGAGTACTTTTTTGTGTTTTCTAATTTG
>Ga0207964_1000384_pt1 | contig 12036 bp, 8 predicted proteins | sample Knorr_S23_td_250_FD_185608 | JGI IMG/M metagenome (GOLD analysis project Ga0207964, IMG submission 185608) | Marine microbial communities from Southern Atlantic Ocean transect - Knorr_S23_td_250_ad_251m_LV_A (SPAdes) (version 2) | ecosystem: Environmental > Aquatic > Marine > Oceanic | place...
AGGATAGCTCCATCCTCTCTGTACAGAGCTCTAAAACAGGTGGCGTGCCACCAACCAATGTGAATTGAGGAGCAAAATATGACTAATAAGATCGCTATAATAGCTGCACTTGAAAAAGAGCAGATGAGCAAACAAATCCCCGAGTTTAGCCCCGGTGATACAGTGGCAGTAAAGGTTAAGGTTAAGGAGGGCAGCCGAGAGCGACTGCAGACATTTGAAGGGGTGGTTTTGGCTAAACGCAACCGCCAGCTAAACTCTGCCTTCACTGTTCGCAAGATCTCCAACGGTATTGGTGTTGAGCGTACCTTCCAAACCTACAGTCCTCTAGTTGATAGTATCGAGGTCAAGCGTCGCGGTGCTGTGCGTCGAGCCAAGCTCTACTATCTTCGGGAGCGTTCTGGAAGATCTGCGCGAATTAAGGAAAAGTTGGCAAAATAACAAAGACTTATTAAGTTTTAAAAAGGCGACCATCGAGGTCGCCTTTTTTTGTGCCTCTATTTCTGCAAAGCTGATTGGCAGGGTCTATTATTAATTTGGCAAACTTGATTGTGGGTTCTCCGCAACCTGAGTCTCAAGGCGGTTTTGCTTTATTTTTAAAGTTCCAAGCTAATCTGATGCAAAAAAGGAATAGTTTTGTTATTCTTAAATGAATAGGGAAGATGATGGGTGCCACAGGTAAAAAGCCTCCTATCAAATCCCAGATGCTTGGGCATTAAAAGAGGTGCGAACAGTGCGTATTCTAATTGTTGATGATCACGCCTTTGTTTGTGCCGGGCTTAAGGCCACACTGATCGGTCAGTTGGATGACGTGCAGGTGACGACTACAGTGCGCGGTGGAGATGTACTTTCGATTCTGGCTGATCAACAGATTGATTTAGCGATTCTGGATCTTTTTATGCCCGACGGGGGGTTTGGTCTTATCGGATTGCTTCGTGATCGCTATCCGCGCCTACCTTTAGTTGTGCTCTCTGCTTCAGAAAATCCAATACATATTAGAAAATGCCTAGGATTAGGGGTTACTGGATTTGTCACCAAATCGGCACCCAAAGAGGTGTTGCTCGAAGCGATCTCCAAAGCCCTTGATGGTGAGCAATACGTCCCAAGATATTTAACTAAGTCTATGCCAGAGATGGGCAGAGCGATTGATGAGGTGGATCCAGGGGTAAATATAGACAGTGTTTCAGAGCTAATCACTGGTCGGCAGATGGATATTTTGCGCTGTGTCAGTCGAGGTTGTTCAAATAAGCACATTGCCCGTGAATTAGACCTCTCTGAAAATACCGTCAAGGTTCATGTTAGTGCGATGTTGAAATCACTAGGTTTAAGTAATCGAACTCAGGCGGGTATTTTGGGGCAAAGGTTGGGCCTAGCAGAATCTTCAGGTCTAAATTAGCAGTTCTAAGAAGTAATTTTCTAGTCTGACAATAGATGTATGAAAATCATTAGCAAGCCCTCATGGAATAGCGGGCACTTTTTTAAGGTGGCAGGTAGATGAAATTAAATAAAAAAAAATTACAAACTCTTGTAGCATTTTGCTCGATTGCAGTTGCACCGGTTATCGCAGAAGAGTCGGTGATTACTGAACATGACCTGTTTGCGGAGATCGACACAGTTTCCGGCGTTATCCATATGCGTCAGACATTACAGCAGGTACCGGCAGCGGTAACCATTATAGATAGACAAACCATAGAGGCTTCCGCGGCGGTTGATGTGGTGGATTTATTCCGTCTAGTGCCGGGATTTCAGGTGTACTTTCACCATGCCAATAAACCCGGTGTTGCCTACCATGCATTGGGGGGTGAATATTCTCGAAGGCTGGAAGTAAAGGTCGATGGGCGCTCTGTATATGAATCTATTTTATCTTCGGTAGAGTGGAGCACACTGGGAATTAGCTTGGATGATATTGACTATATAGAAGTGGTGCGCGGATCCAATGCGCCGGCGGATGGCAGCAATGCATTTTTAGCATCTATCAATATTGTGACACGCTCTGCATTAATGCAGGATGGCGTAAGAGCTCGCTTTGATATTGGCAATCAGGGTATTCGAAACAATTCATTCTCGCTCTCGGGTACAACAGGATCGTTGCAACACAATATCTCGTTGCAGAGTAGGCGCAATGATGGATTTGCAGATTTTGCCGGCATTTATAACGGTCAAGATACAACGGTTACAGTGGATGATGGGGCTAAAACAAAAAACCTGAGATATAGGGGATTGTGGACACCCAATGCCTCGGATAGTCTGGAATTACAACTGGGTATGGGTGATACGGATACCACCAATTCTCCCAAAGATTATGAGACACGTCTTTTTGATTCTTCATATCAGCACCTGCGCTGGAAGCATATTAGAAACAATTGGAGTGATATTGAATTTGTACTCTATCATAATTCGATAGACCTTGAAGACCAAGCTGATGAAATGAAATTTCAAGATGCCTACGGCATAATGTATGCGAAGGATCTGGAATTACACGACAATGGTATTGCGGATGGGACTACTGTAAGAGCGAGCTTTCTGCAAAGTTTGAAAGGGCTTGAAGAGTCTCAGAAAAATGACTTGTTTAATGCGTTGGGGTTAGGGGCGCTGGGCATGCCCAACTTTGATTACGCACTTGATTATGTGGGTGGTCAGTTGCAACCAGCATCTAGCTGTGATTTGTCAGATCCCGCAAGTTGTTCTTTTACAGAATACGAGTCTGGTCTTGTGATGGCACTGCCCAATAATACAGTACGCGCTTCTGAGGGCCGGCATTTTTCCGATCGATGGGATGCTGAACTTAGGGGGAATTTTTATCATTGGGACAGTTTGCGTATCGGTTTGGGACTGGCAGCCAGATATGATAGCTCCACGAGTGAGCTGTTTTTTGGAAGTCCAGATAAAATCAGCCAAACGGCCTACCGAACCTATGCCAATTTAGAGTGGACTGCCAGTGACAAGATCACATTAAATTCCGGCCTTATAACCGAGAAGGTTGAGCAAGGCGGTAGCAATACTTCTTATCGGGCAGCGGCAAATTACCAATTGGCAGAACAGCAGACCATCAGATTGGCAGCAAATCACGCCTATCGAGCGCCAACAATGCTTGAGCGTTTGCATAGCACTGATTATAAGTACAATGAGAATATCACTCTCGATCTCAGTGTGAAACCAGATCCCAATATTGTTGCAGAACAATTATCCAGTTATGAAATAGGCTATGGTGGCTCTTTCCTAGATAGAAGCCTGTTGCTTGATGTGCGTATTTTTAAGGAAGATTTTTCAGATATTATTGATCAAACTAGACGGGATTCTGTTTATTTTGGGATTGCTTTTGATTACGATCAACAGGTTAATATTTATACTAACGCCGCCAGCCTACAGGTTCGCGGGATAGAATGGCAACTGCAGTATAGACCCACCGATAATATCCTTTTGCATGCCAATCATAGTTATGCTGATGTTGAGGGAACGACTGTTTATAGCCTGTCTCCAGAAAGGATTGAGTTGCCTCTAAAAGATTCTACTCCCGACAATATTCTGACGTTTATGGGTAGCTATACTAGCCCTGGTGGGGTGAGGTGGGGAGCTACTTATTATTACAAGTCGGCTTATTTGAGCAAGATTAGAAAAACACTTGTTGGTGGTGATATAGATCTCTCTCATCTTACAAAGCCATTTTCTCGGGTTGATTTAACAGCTGCGAAAAAATGGCAGCTTGGAAAGCATTCAATGGAGTTATCCTTTACGGTACAGAATGTGGGTGATGACTATCAGGAGCACCATTATTTTAATCGTTTCAATAGCAAATATATTCTGGGATTGAAGCTGGGTTCTAACTGAGTTGTAGATATTAAAATAGATTTATTGGAGGGATAAGCTGTTAAAAAGACGCGAAATTAATGGCAACGTAAAAGTAATTGGGCAGAATTGTCTTTGATCGCACAGAATGCAGGTAATGACTATCAGTACAGTAGTATCATTTTTTTAATGGACTTAATGCAAAATGTATTTTGCAGTTAAGGATAAGTTCTAACCGATCTGCAGACATTAAAGCAGGTTTGTTAGAGGGGTCATTTAAATGAGATGTTAGATGTCAAACCAATGGCGAATCAGAATTCGAGGGTAGTTAAGAAACTTTTTCACTTGGTTTTCTGTTTTGGCTTACAGTGCCTTGCTACTAGCAGTATTGCGCAGGATCTTGAGCATGTGCTTTTTATCCTCAGTAGGGATGCTCCCAACTATACTAAGATTGTTGACTTGGTTCGGACGGGTCTGTCCGATAAAAAAAAGGACTACTCGTTTACTACAGTGTCAAAGGATGCGGATACTGAAATTGATAGAGCTATCAAAGAAGCCACTATCATTGTGACTTTGGGAACGGGGGCGGCGGATGTTGCGATAAGTAGAGATTCGGATAAACCTCTGATCGCGGCACTGATCACCGACAGTACCTTTACTGATTTGGCGAAAAAATATCGGGGTTCTACGTCTAAAGCATTGGCCTCAGGCATCAATGCGATCCTCTTGGATCAACCTTTGGAGCGCAGTACAAGCTTGGCTTCGTTGCTGATTCCAAAGTTGAAAAAAATTGCCATAATGCTGGGGCCCTCCTCCGGAACCAAGGCGCGTGACCATCGTGATCGATTAAAGAATGCTGGAATAATACCGCAGATTCTGTCTATCACTGCTGCAGATAATCCCATTCATAAGATTGCTCCTATTATAAAAAACACTGATGTTTTTATTCCTGTCCCCGATAGCCGTTTGATCAATGTAACTACCGCAAAATGGATATTGCAGTTGGGTTATAAATACAGCGTGCCTGTCATAGGGTTCTCTAAAAACTACGTTACTGCGGGAGCCCTGGCGGCCGTTTACTCATCGCCTGAAAATGTTGCTCGACAGACCATAGAAGTTATTCGCGATCAAAATCTTCGAGACTATAGCCTCAACAGGATTTATAGACCGAAATACTGCACGGTGACAGTTAATACAACAGTAGCTTGGCATCTTGAGATACAGACAAGGGATGAGCGATTCTATCAGGGAGAACTGTGCGAGCTATGAAATCCCTATTACGCTTCAATAGTATTCGTGCCAGACTTCTGATTACCAGTTTGATTCCGCTGGCCTTACTCAGTACGGTCATTGGCTGGTATATGATCTTTAGTCAGCGCGCTGAATTAGTCGGCAATCTGCAAGATACCGGCAGGATCGCTGTGCATCAGGTGGCAGAGAACGCGGCGTTTGCCCTGTATTCTGGCGATCGCGAGAGACTTGACGCTCTAAGTTATGTAGCACTTGAAATTCCATCGGTTTCTGGGGTGCTGTTCTACAACTACAAGGATGATCAAATAATAACAATTGGAGATATTGGCTTTCCAGTTGGGGCTATGCCTGAAGGTTTTGATCAGGGACCTCCCTTGCAAGTGGATAATCATTGGTATTTCTACTCTGACATTATTTCCGATCTCACTACAGTTATGGATTACGATGAAATTGATCAGCACGAGTCCGAGCGAATCGGATGGGTGTTGCTGGCACTTACTGATGAAATTCTGTTGCAAAAAGAGCGTAGTTTCATTCTGACCACATTGACCGTTATTCCTCTGGGATTGTTACTGGCTTTTTGGCTATCTATTCGAATTGGAACGGCTATCTCGCGTCCTTTGGAGGAGCTCACAGAGGTTGTCGAGGGAATGGAAGCTGGTGATCTGGACAAAGTTGCTCCTGAACAGGGGACCATTGAACTTAGCAAATTGACCCGCGGTATTAATGGGTTGGCAACCAGCGTTCGCGAATCCAATATACGTATGCAAAGTGAGATTACCCGTGCCACAAGTCAATTGCAGGATACTCTAGCAGAGCTGGAAAAGGCGATGAAAGCTCAGGATCAGTTTTTGGCACGGATGAGCCATGAGTTGCGGACACCGCTAACCGCTGTAATAGGTTTTTCTAATTTACTGTCCAATGAAGAGAGCGAATCAAAGCGGCAGGATCATCTGAGAATTATCCAGAGAAGTTCCAATGTTTTACTGACTATGATCGATGATATTCTGGACTTTTCAAAAGCTGATGTAGGCGGATTTACCCTAAAAAATACTGACTTTGATCTGGATAAATTAACCGAGGATCTCACCACTGTATTCCGCAAACAATCACAGGAAAAGGGTCTGGAATTTAAGGTTGCGGTTGCCAAGGATGTCCCCCAAAAAATCCACGGAGACTCAGTTCGCCTAGCCCAAGTTTTAGCCAATTTATTTAATAATGCGATCAAATTTACCGATCGGGGCAGTATCGATTTCAATATTAGTTATATCGGCAAAGAGAGTGATGTAATTACTCTACAGTTCTCAGTTACAGATTCTGGGAAAGGTATTGCCAAGGCGAAAATCCCTACTTTATTTGATGCCTTTACTCAAGAAGATATCTCTATTAACCGACGTTTTGGTGGCAGTGGTCTCGGATTGTCTATTGCCAAAAGATTGGTGCAGGCCATGGGGGGCGATATCCAAATCACTAGCGAGGTCTGTGTGGGATCGACGGTGACTTTCACCTGTAAGTTTTTTACATATTGTGCCAAACCTACTCCAGAGGCCACATCGGCAGCAGAGTCCAAGTCAGAAAATGTTTTGTCAGGGGTGTCTGTTTTGCTGGCGGAAGATAATCCTTTTAATCAGAAACTACTGCTTAAACTATTGGAGCGACATGGGGCCTCATGTCTGGTTGCCCAAAATGGTTTAGACGCTATAAAAATATCTGAAAATCTGCATGTTGATGTGATATTAATGGATTTACATATGCCGGTGATTAATGGCATAGTTTCCTCGGAGACTATTATTCAGCAGGGCGGTGATAGCCCTCCTATTATTGGCTTAACAGCTGATATTACTGAGTCAGAACAGCAAAAGTTTATTGCGGCTGGCGCGGTGACTGTGCAGCTAAAACCAATCGATGAAGTCCAATTAATCAATGCTATTTTAAATGTATTGAACGACCAGCATGAGATATCTGAGTTGTCGAGCGTGGGATTGCTAGCATCAGTGTTACCTGCTAAAGATCTAAAGATAGCTCTCTATGACTGTTTAGATCAACTGGAAGAGCGTTTGCGAGCTGATGAGAAAACCAGTCTAAGACAAATTATTCACGACTTGATGGGTCTCTGTGGCCTTTATGGGATGTCAGAATTGCGGGAGTTAGTCTTGGATCTCAGGGCTTCTTATGGGAGTTTGGATGCTGAGCAGAATTTGCAAAAGGTCAAGCAGATACGCAGTCATATCGAAGAATCTATGGTTTTTCAATAGCCTAATTGATGAGTCTAGGCTGCTAATACTTTGGTATTAATGCTTTGGTATTAATGCGTCAGTGTAATTTAAATTTACCCGCTATTATTTTAGATTAGTCATGCGGGATCGACTTTCTAGCAGGAAGCTATTAAATGGACTTGCATCGGTGGCAATAGTCACCTGATGTATTTAAGGCGACAGGGTAGTTGCTAAATGCCAGTGATGGCGTCGGTCGGTTTTGTTATTTACTCCCTCTTTTAAGCCTCGCCCATGCGAGGTTTTTTTTGCGCGCTGCTAATCTGGCCCTGATTATCGTCTTACCTCTAATGCAATAGTCTCCTAATGCAAAGGTCTCTGTTGTAAAACCCAAAGAATATCTTTTCTCGCGAGCTCATACATCATAGACTGTCAGAAATTTCAGGTTGGATATCAATGCATAAAGCCAAAGATATAAAGGATAGTTTCGCTGATCGCGAGGCGGCCAAGTATTTAAATCCAGTTCCCAGTCGAGAATTTATTCTTGATTATCTGGAGCAGAGCGTGGGGCCGTTAACTCACGAGGCAATTTGTGTCGCATTAAATTTAGAGGATGAAAATCAGATTGAAGCCATGCGCCGCCGGCTCAGGGCTATGGAGAGGGATGGTCAACTGGCCAAAAATCGTCGCGGAGGTTATGGCACCTTAGAAAAGCTCAGTTTGGTCAAAGGCCGCGTTATAGGGCATTCTGAGGGATTTGGTTTTGTCTCTCCACTGCGCGGTAATGGGCAGGATGTATATCTTTCCAGTACACAGATGCGCCGCGTATTTGATGGCGATATTGTACTGGTGCGCATTGCCGGCTGGGATCGCCGTGGGCGACCGGAAGGCACGCTTGTGGATATTGTGGAGCGCGGCACTAAACAACTGGTTGGACGTTATTTTCGTGAAAGCGGGATAGATTTCGTAAGACCTGATAATCCGCGTATTAGCCAGGATATTCTTATTTCTGGGGAACGACCCTGTGCAGCCAGTTCGGGGCAGATTGTAGTAGTGGATATTTTAGAGCCACCCACCCTAAATAGTTTGCCGGTGGGCCATATTTCAGAGGTGCTGGGAAAGCATCTAGATCCTGGTATCGAAATAGATATGGCAATTCGCAACTATGGTATTCCCTTTAGTTGGTCGGCTGAGGTTGGGGTCGAGACCGATGCAATACCCTCTGAGGTTGAAAACCAGGACTCAAGAATTGATTTGAGATCCACGCCACTGATTACCATTGATGGTGAAGATGCACGGGATTTTGATGATGCGGTTTTCTGTAAGCCACGACTGCGGGGTGGTTGGACATTAATTGTCGCTATCGCCGATGTCTCTCACTATGTAAGCGTTGGTTCAGCGTTGGATAAGGAGGCATATTCCCGAGGCAATTCGGTCTATTTCCCCGACTATGTGGTGCCGATGTTGCCTGAAAAGCTCTCAAATGGGCTCTGTTCACTGAATCCCGCAGAGGATCGTCTGTGCATGGTCTGCGAAATGCAGATTAGTGGGCAGGGAGAAATAACCGGTTATCAGTTTTACGAGGGGATTATGCACTCTCATGCGCGCATGACCTACACTCAGGTCGCGCATATTATCGCTGAATATGGGCAGGGCAATGATTCGGGAATTAGACAGCAGTTTTCCGCAATTCTGCCGCAGATCGATGCTTTGCAGAATCTCTCAACGGTACTTCAAAAGCGTCGAACTCAGCGTGGTGCCATAGAGTTTGATAGTCAAGAAACACGCATTCTTTTCGATAGTCAGCGTAAAATAAACCAGATTATTCCCGTTGAGAGAAATGATGCTCATCGCTTAATCGAAGAATGCATGCTATGCGCCAATCTGTGTTCCGCAGAATTCTTAAAAAAAGCCAAACTACCTGCGCTCTACAGGGTTCACGAGGGTCCAAGTGAAGAGCGATTGACATCGGTTCGCGATTTTTTAAGCGAGCTTGGTATAGGTCTTGGGGGCGGTGATGATCCACAGCCAGCGCATTACCAGCAGGTTCTGAAAGCGGCAGAAAATCGAGAGGATGCGCATATTATCCACTCAGTTCTATTGAGATCTATGAGTCAGGCTGTTTATCAGCCAGAAAATCTAGGTCATTTTGGCTTGGCATTTGAAGCCTATACTCACTTTACTTCGCCGATCCGTCGCTACTCTGATTTACTGGTTCACAGAGCAATTCGCAGTCTTATTAGAAGCGCCCAAAAGGTGGCCCATGTGAGGCGAGCTAAAGAGCATGCCGTTGTCGATAAAGCCACTATTTACCCCTACGAGATTGGGGCGCTAGATGAGACTGGACAGCATCTATCGGTGACTGAGCGTCGCGCTGATGAGGCCACAAGAGATGTTGTGAATTGGCTGAAATGTGAATATCTTATGGATAGAATTTCAGAGCAGTACAGCGGCGTTGTCAGTGCAGTCACCGGCTTTGGGTTATTTGTAATGCTGGATGAACTGCTTGTCGAGGGCCTTATTCACATCACAGGTCTTCCCAAGGACTATTATCATCACGAGGCCGCTCAGCACCGTATGGTGGGTGAGCGCTCTGGCAGGAGCTTTAGGTTGGGGCAGAAGTTATCCGTAAAGGTGGTCAGGGTAAATTTGGAAGAGCGAAAAATTGATTTTGAACTGGTTGATAATTTAGCGACCAAGGGTAAGCCCGGTGCATCAGATAAGCTGAAAACCCCCAGTAAACGAAGTGGAAAAAGATCTAAAAAATCAACTATCAAAGCACAGGCAACGCCGAGCAAGCGCAAAAAATCCGCTTCCCAGCGTAAATCCAAAACCAGCGCCAACAAAACCCCCAAGCCTCGTCGTTAAGATATTACTGGCTAGCCCATATGCTTGGGCAACAGTTCGTTCAGTAATTCGCCGATATAATCGATAAACAGGGTGCCGATATTTCTCGAGTAGAATGTGCGGTCGCGATGGCCCAGAGCTATAACGCCGAAGGTATTTTCATTGCCCAGCGGCAGTGCCACTACAGATTTGACGCCTGCGCCTCTGCTGCCAAATAGGAATGAAAGTTCTTTATCAGGGATAACCCCGCACACCGCTTTCTCGGCTAAAAGTATCGCGCCTATCTTGGCTTTTGCCTCTTTTTCAGCCACTAAATTAGCACCTGTTTCAGGTTGTATAGTGCCGTTGTTTAGCAGAGTAAGGCTATAAAACTCGGTCGAGAAATCCTCCTCTAGACTGCTATAGAGGGCTTTCACCAGGGTGGAGAGATCACTGGCTCGCAATAGATTGAGAACTAGGCGGTTGGTTTTTTCGAACAGCAGTGCATTTTCATTAGCTGAGGCGACCATTTGATCAACCCGTGCGCTCATTTCTTTATTGCGGTCACGCATCACTGCCACTTGCCGCTCTACCAGAGACACAGCCTTGCCACTGTTGTGGGAAACATCGATGATTTCTAAAATATCGGGATTGCGTTCCAAAAAACTTGGGTTATCTCGAAGGAATTCGCGCACTATTTCTTCATTGGGGCAGGTCTGTTCACTCATAGTTTTATTTGTCCCTGGAAAACGCTGATTGCGGGTCCGCTCATAAGCACCGGTTGAGAATCACCTCGCCACTCAATGCGTAGCTCTCCCCCCAGTAACTCAACTCTGATTGAATGGTCTACCAGTTCCTGCTGTATGGCTGCTACTGCAGCTGCGCAGGCCCCAGAGCCACAGGCCTGTGTTTCGCCTACACCGCGCTCAAATACCCGCAGTTTTATATGCTGTCGATTTACAATCTCCATAAAGCCAACATTAACGCTTTCGGGAAATCTTGGGTGCGCCTGTAGTTGAGATCCCAATGCTTCCACAGCTACGCTATCAATATCCTCCACTTGGATCACGGCATGGGGATTGCCCATTGAGATTGCCGAGATAGAGTAGGGCTGATTATCTATATCAATTGTGTACAGCTTATCTTGCTGTTCCGCAACAAAGGGGATATCTGCCGGCTTAAAGACCGGCGCGGCCATATTTGCGGTGATTAAATTTTTGGAGTTGGATTGTATCTCCATAACCCGATTCTTGGTTTTTACCAGCACCGATTTTTTGCCAGATAGACGTTGATCAAAAATATAGCGGCCCAGACAGCGAGCGCCATTGCCACATTGTTCTACCTCGGCGCCATCACAGTTAAAGATACGATAGTTAAAGTCTATATTTTTCTCTGACGGGGGCTCGATCACCAGTACTTGGTCGCAGCCTATGCCAAGATTGCGGTGCGCCAAACGCTTAACCATTTCGGGAGAAACCTTAACATTTTGCCTGACCGCATCAATCACCACAAAGTCATTGCCAAGGCCGTGCATTTTTGTAAATTTCATCAGCATAGTCGAGGGTTCCGTTATTTTTCCGTTATCAGCTGTTCGCCTCTGACGAGATCCTCAAAGGTTTCCCTCGCCCTAATAAGATGTAACTGTTCACCATCCACCATAACTTCGGCCACTCTGGGGCGGCTATTGTAATTTGAACTCATGGTAAAACCGTAAGCTCCCGCCGACGAGAGGTATAGATAGTCGCCCTCGGCAATAGCCAGCAGCCTATCTTTGGCTAAAAAGTCGCCAGTTTCGCAAATTGGACCCACCACATCGTAATTTTTTTCTGTTCTATCGGCTTTGCTCTCAACAGGATGGATATGCATCCACGCATTGTAAAGCGCGGGCCGCAACATATCATTCATCGCCGCATCAACGATTGCAAAGTTTTTTTCGCCATTGCTTTTTATCACCTGTACCTGC
>Ga0207964_1000386_pt1 | contig 12010 bp, 9 predicted proteins | sample Knorr_S23_td_250_FD_185608 | JGI IMG/M metagenome (GOLD analysis project Ga0207964, IMG submission 185608) | Marine microbial communities from Southern Atlantic Ocean transect - Knorr_S23_td_250_ad_251m_LV_A (SPAdes) (version 2) | ecosystem: Environmental > Aquatic > Marine > Oceanic | place...
GGCGGGTCTATCTTTGTTGCCCAATCCGGTTCTAAAAACATAGCAAGTGACATCCTGCTTTCGCCATCACCAACAACGCGATGACGTGCAGCATTAATCACCCCATTAGTTAACCTATTAAAAACATCGCCGCAGTGAAGAGATAAACCACCTGGAACCACAGGTACATCGCGCCAGTAACCTTGTGAATCCTTCATTTGAAGGCCCTTCTTGTTCTGCCACAACAAAGTAAGAACGGTTGTATCAACATGCTCCTGGCCAATAATCCAGCGCCGACCGTCATCTACCATTTCTAGGCTTGAGACATATGCTTTCGAGCCCGACCTACTTGATGGCGAAAGATAATTCAACAAGCGAACCGTACCGTTTCGACCGTGATAAAGCCTTTTGAATTCTATATTGTCCAACCCTAACCCTCTCGCTATGGCATCCATTAGAACCACAGTTATCTCTCGAATCTGTGCAAAATGGGCAAGACACTCTCGGCGCCAGCCCTCGTGGGGCTCTAGCACCGGCCAACGATTGCTTTCTCGAAATATCGCCCCACCTTGAAGCAATGGAACTTCTAACGGAGGTTCTGGCCCAATATCTAGTCGCTCTTTATCAGACCAACCTCGTACTTTAGGAGGCGGATAATAACCACGATACCCGTTTGAATTAGACGATGTAACTTGTTGAGTCGCGATAGAGAGCTTCATCTCATCGGGCAGGCTAAAGAATTCTGTAATACATCGCGCCCGTTGCTCAAGCCCTTCCCACCCTGGGTAACCAATGCAAACAAAACTACCTTGATGCCGCAGTGCATCAACAATTTTCTGATCTAATTGAAAATCAGCTGGTGCGTCAGACTCGAATAGCCGAGAAATATTGATCACAGAAGTCTGTGAGATGTGCGCATCCATCGGATTGTTTGACATTAAGTTGGCAGTTAACGGCAGCAACCTTACCTTCGATTAACAAATTTCGTCAGTTAGTATTAAATCACCTCATAATAATTTTGCGTCGAATGAATAAGTGGAGAGCGGAACAGCACCGTCTGCAGTTACAAGAACCTGATCTTCCAATTTCACTCCGTAGGGCGCTCCATCCCTGCCGGCATAGCATTCCAGACAAAAAACCATATTTTCCCGAATAGAGCGATCTACATAATTGGTGGGTTCTCCCTTGCGGTCATCGTCCGGGTAAGGTATCCCTGGGCCTTCATCTTCCAATCCTGCCTGGTGAGCCATGGCTCCGTAGCGACCATTCATATACCCAGGAGGTAGCTTTGGTGCCACATGCCCGAATTCTTCAAATGTCATCCCAGGTTTCATCAGCTCGCGCATACCGTTGACACAATCATACGCTATCCGATAGGCCTCTTTTTGACCCTCTGTAGCAACATCACCGCACAAGAACGTACGTGAAATATCGACAACATAGCCTTCGTATACGTTGGAGTCTGTATCAATGCCCACCAGGTCACCAGGTTGGATAACCTTGTCGTGGGCCTCTGACATCCATGGGTTCGTGTTCGTACCCGAGGCAACCAAGCGAGTAAACATGAACTCTCCATGATGATCGAAGAGCGTCTTGTTCAGAACGCCGAGCAGCTCATATTCACGGACGCCGGGCCGGATTGCCGCCTCAAAATCGGCCAGCATTGCATCACCCGCGGCGCCATTCAAGATCATGATTTCAACTTCTTCTGGCGTTTTGACCTCACGGGCATCCACTGTCGCCGGGCTGGGGTCAGTTACCTGGATACCGGCATTTTGCAGTGCCATAAACCCGAAGCCATCTAGTTTATCGACTGCAAGTGGTTCCCCCGCACAGCCGAGCTCTGCCATCACCGATTTGACTTGATCGGCCCATTTATTTGCCGCCGCTAATCCCTCTGTTGCCTTGTACTGCCAGGATGGAGCTGGACGCACGTCATCAACGAATTTTTCGGATACGTGCATTGAATTCATATATTCAAACATAACTGGCGCACCTTCTGCTGGCACAACCGAAAAACGCGCAAGTGTCGTCGCTGTCCAAACACCCATGACTTCTGTCCCTGTTGCATAGCGGATGTTGCCCGGATTGTAGAAAAGACAAACCGGTATTCCATGTCGTTTCATCATTTGCTGCAAACGGGCGAGACGCCCTGCGCGTAGAGCCAAAAAATCGATCTCACTCAGATTGGGTGCCCGTAACGTCTGGATATGCGGGCTTGGATCTCTATAGTGATTGCCACCAACTTCCATCGATGATTCTCCTTTGAATTACGTGTCAGTAATTTTCAGATACACAACAAACCATTTAGCCTCTTCCACAAAAACCGAGCAGGCTAGCTAATGTCCAATCGACATAAATTTTCTTGGAACCTTATGAGTGTTAGCTCGAGGGCAGACGGGTTGGAAGAGCGTTCCGCAATGGACGAATGTATTCAATCTCAAATCCGCAGCAGCCACCAATAATCTGCACGCCTTGATCCACCCACTTACGAGTAATATCCACGTATGCTTGGGGCTGAACCTTAGTATCCGTTTTTGAATCACGATAAGTCGCCACATAATCGCTGCGATCTGCATCCGGATAGAGGCCAATTGGGCCCTTCCAGTGTTTTTGCATAACTGGTAAGGCGGCTGAAGTTGCGGCCACATTTGAATGGAATATCGTCACAACATCTGGTCCTAACGCCAACAAATCATCAATGGAAGATTCAAAATCATCCCCTGAACGATAACCGACTTTCAACTGAGCGTTGTCGTCCAACCGACATTTGAAACCGGCCCAAACAGGCAGTCCAGTAGAGACACAAGCTTCAATCACCCAGTGTCGTTGTTCCGTACTGCCTGTCGCTTCGGCGAGCAACAGGTCTACGCCAGCTTCGGCGAGTACTTCTGCTTGCTCCCGTAAGTTATCTTTGGCCTGGGCATCCGAAGTCTCGGATCGACCCGGTAAAAACGTCCCACTTCGAACGAACTGTTTCCACTCTGGCTCCGCACCTGCTAGCAGTCCAAAATTAGAGACGGAGCCCGCGACGTAAATTGGCCTTTCCTCGGCACAAGCATTCCGAGCATCCTGAGCCAGCATGACCGCCCGTAGGTTCAACTCCTCGAATCTATCACCCAAACCAAGAGGCTCCAGATTGTGCCGTCCTGCGGAATAGGTGTTAGTCGTAATGACGTCGACACCAGCCCTAATGTAATTCTCGTGCAAGCGTCGCACGGTAAAAGGATGCGTATCAAGCGCGGCTGCCGCCCATGCCTGATTGTTCATTGGCGCGCGCATGTGCTGGAGTTGCGTACCAATAGCACCGTCGAGCAAGATGATTTCATGAGCATCAAGTCGAGACTTCAGTTGCTTGTAGTCAGCCATCTATAATTTTCCCCTCTTATCTGTCTTCCATACTTTCAGTATATTTGACGATCCTCATGAGCACAGCAGTATATTCTGGCAGGCTGTCATACGAAATCTGAAATACTCGGTTTAACACCACCCTCTACATCGACTATCGACGTCGCCTGACACTAGGCCAAAAAAATACGGGGCCCGAAGACCCCGTAGATCGTAGATCCTCATGAGGATCTTGTCTTTTACGAAACCACTTAGCTATTCAATGCCAGTTCATGGGGAAAGATATATTGGGTTGGATGCATGTTGAAACCCACTACCTTTTTGTCCCAGGGGCTGAATCGCCCCAGCCAAATGGGTTGCACAATCGGACCACGTTCCTGCATGATGGTCTCGAGCTTTCCAATCAGTTTTGAGCGCTCGCGGGCATCGGCTATCCCTTCTGCCTGCGTTAGTGTTGAATCAAACTCGGCATCGCTGAAGTGGGACTCGTTCCATGGCACACCACTACGATAAGCAAGACCCAAAACCATAAATCCCAGAGGTCGGTGCGCCCAAGAAGTAAATCCCAATGGAGCCTTATCCCAGATACCCCAAAATTCAGACGATGGCAGGAGGTCGATCTCCGCTTTTATACCCGCTTCCTTCATCTGTTCAACCATGACCTCGACAGCTGCCAACTCCCAGGGCGGATCTTTCTTACAGGCTATTCCACCGATTTCGACACCGTCGGGGTAACCCGCTTCAGCCAGCAACGCCTTGGAAGCTGCAACATCTCGTGCCATAAATGGCAGTTCGTGGTAGTCAGGATGAATTGGACAGACATGGTGATGTTCGCCTGCGGAACCCACACCCCGATGCGCTACTGCCAAGGCCTGTTTTGTATCAACCGCCAGACGCATGGCTTTTTGGACCCGCGGATCATTGAAAGGCGCTACATCGCACTGACCCCGTAATACACCCGTACCAGCCGTAGAGGCTGACATTAAGTTGTAGTCCGCCAATGTCGCATAGGCATCTTGCTGCCCAACGGGTGCGTCATAGGCCCCATGGACCTGACCGGATGCACACGCTGCGAGCTGGGCTGATGGATCATCACCCAGGTCAATCCACTCAATCGAATCAAGGTAGGGACCGCCATTCCAGTGCTGGGCTCCCTTGCGGGCTTTCAGTACAGCCTTTTCACCCAATTTAAACTCGACCAAATCGAACACACTGGTTCCATTGGATCCCACGCCAAACTTGCCACCTTCGTCGGGATCGATAATCGCCATCGGATAGTGGAACAGATGCTCAGGAATCGCGACGTTGGCAGTCTTCAGATTCATCCTGACGGTATGGTCATCCACTTTTTCGATCGCATTGGCATCCCACAGGTTCTCGCCAGCGTCATCCATCATGTAGCCCTTCATCAGACCCAATACCGAGGAGCCCGTCGCCGGGTCCAGACAGCGTTTGATGTTCCAGATCACATCATCGGCTGTGAAATCACGTCCGCTGTGCCACTTCCACTTCCTAAGATTTAACGTCCAACTCCGGATATCGTCACTGACGTCCCAGCTTTCGACCAGCGCCGGATGGGTGACGTTCTGATAATCCGTGTAGGTCAGATATTCGTTCGATCCTCGAAAGATATTTGACTCTGACAACCAGGAAAACGTGTGTGGGCTGTGTATTTCTTGCACCCGCATAGAAATACGTAGGGTGCCACCCTTCGGCATATTTCCCGCCTGCGCGGTCGGCATCAACAATGGCTCTCCACTGTTTACCGTATTGGCCAATTTATAGGCTGCCGTAGTGGACACTCCAAGCAGGGTTGCATAGCGAAGAAAATCACGTCGCGTTATACGACCTTCCTGCAGGTCATCCTTTAGACCCGGCATCGCGGCATGTTCAACCGGGTTCCGTCTTTGCTTAATCATTATTATCCTCCAATTAGCTGGTTTGATTTACCCTAAAAAGTCACAAGAAACCACCTTACCACCGACCATCAACTCGATTAGGGCTAAACAGTAGCCATTTGAATCGCCAGTAAGCCCAAACTACCTTATTACCATCAGATCATCAAGGCCTTTTGGCTAGAAACGTGGGTATCGGTTACGCCTGCAAATCGGCATACAAAAATGGCCGGTATGGGGGGATAGCCCATCAGGCGGGTTTGGAAGATGAGGGTCCAGGGATACCTTATCCGGATGATGACCGCAAGGGAGAACCCAGTTCTTATTTAGATCGAAAAATCTAGGAGAATATGGTTTTCTGTCTCGAATGCTATGCTGGTAAGGACGGCGCTCCGTATGGGGTAAAACTCGAAGATCAGGTCCTAGTGACTAAAGACGGTGCGATACCACTGAGTACCTATCCATTTGAAGAAAAATTGTTGGTCTGACGTCGCCAATCTATTCGATTTGCTAGCATACCTTAAATTAAACTCCTGGATTTTGAGTCTTTGGTTGTTGGCCCTAGTCACTTCCTTGGGAAAGTTGGTAACAAATAGCTGATGCATTAAGTACAGAGGGAGGATTCATTGCGGTTGGATATCCTTCCATGATGGATCAATATTCTTGGTGTCTCCGAATCGGAGATTACTTCGAGTTGGATAACGATGGGGCGCCGAGTTCATGTATGACCTGTGCTCTCGGCATCTGTACCACTGCCTTAATTGAACAATGAACTCACTTTGACACTTCGGGACACTTGTTCGGTCACCGGGTTAATAACTGTCATCGGTGGTTGTTCTTAGATACGTGGGGGTCCCTGCTGAATGCGCCAACGAACGGCGTCTAACCAGGATGTTTTGCTTGCCCGGTCAATCAGGTCGGGACGACTCTCATTAATAGCTTCCTGCCACCAAGTAACCCCCGCATCGGCGTACTCGCCAACGACCTCAGCGGCGTGCATTAGATCGTTGCCGGGTGTAGTCCCCTGCACCGTGACATCGAATGGGTCATCACTTTCCCGGTGATCAAGTAAAAACTGCATCATTTCTTGAATCTGTGCTGGGTAAGTCTTTACATCAGTGCCACTTAGAATCGGGAAGACTCCATCCCACCGAGCGGCGCGCCGGAAAGGCGCCCTGTTTGGCCATTTGCCCCCGACCCAGATTGGTATGCGAGGTTGCTGTAGTGTCGCGGGAATAAAATGAGCATCTTTGACTGTGTAATGTTCTCCCGAAAAACTAAATGGTTTGCCGCGCCATAACCCGCTGACCACTTGGAGCCCCTCATCCAACATAGCACCCCGTGTTTTGAGGTCTGCTACCTCTCCAAGAGATTTGAATTCAGCCAAAGCATCCCCGATACCGACGCCAACTATCATCCGGCCAGACGATAAATGATCAAGCGAAACTGTTTCACGTGCAAACTTCCAAGGCCGACGACGAGGTAGCGGCGTGACCATAGCGCCAATGCGAATTCGATTGGTACTCGTTGCAATCGCGGTCAAAGCGACCCCTGGATCCACCATCGGCATGATCCGCCCATCCCAAGCAATGTGATCCCATACAAAGAATCCATCCCAACCGACTTCCTCTGCAGTTCGCGCCAATTCAGCAAGCGTCAAGGCATCCCCACAGTCACCGAAGTTAATAATATTGATAGCAAATTTCATTAGGTGGATAGTCTCATCTGTTCCAGCCCATCTGTTTCGGTAGTAGATACACAGATGCTGGACAAAGTTCTTGGTTCCCTATAAGGCCATGGACGACCTCGGTGTAGAACTGCTCGCTGATCCCAAAGCAGCACATCTCCCACCTTCCATCTGTGGGAGTACACAAAGTGTGGCTGCGTACAAAATTCAATCAATTCGCTAATAAGGAGTTCGCTTTGCGCACTGCTGTAACCATCGACTTTATAGGCATGACTGGCAATGTACAGCGCTTCCTGACCATTAACAGGGTTAGTCCATACGGACTTCCAGTGCTGGTCTTTCCATTTATGAAACATGGACAATTTGGCTAAGTTTGGATCTACTTTAGCGCGGGAGTGAGCATATCGATGCCAAATTCCACGACCGCGAATACTCTCTTTCAATTTTGTCGGCATTACTGACCAACTGACACGTGTCGAAGCTAATTCAGTCTCGCCGCCAGAACTTGTAACCAGCTTGGCGATTAAGATGTTTGTTAGGGCGGGTGAAGGCATGAAAGTACTGTCCGCATGCCACTGAAAATTGGCTTTAAGGTGAAGGGCGTGCTCGTCCAATTCGTCAATAATTGAACCATCTTCACGAACGTTTGATACCTTGGGAATCGTATATGTATCGCCTGGTTCTCTTTCATCCACAAGCCGATCTTCTATCGGGCCGAATAACTGACCAAACTTCAGATGTTGCAGTTCGTTGACCTTCTGGTTACGAAACAAAAGAACAGAATGTTCCTCGAATAACCTCCTTACTTCGGGAAAATTCGTCGATTCAGTCACTTCTGGTAAGGTGAGGTCAAGAATCTCCATACCAAATTTTGGAGTGAGTGGCCTAATCCTCATCACCAGGCCTATTTAAGTTGATACCGCTAGGAGCACCATGGTTGCAATGCCCCAAAGCAACAATTGGAAATGACTGTTCTGCGCCCACTCATGACACATCCACAAGAGAAACCAATTGCCAAAAACCAAGAATGCAGCCCAAATTAAAGTAAATCCAAGCACGCCTATGAGTGCAATAGTCCGCGCTGAGTCTGGATCTACTAAACCGAACAGCGCTCGGAACATCATTACGATGGCAACAAACAGTACGGTACACACCAGGGTTTCAGCAGCCACAATGACTACAAATACCGCACGGTGAATGGCTGGGTTCTTGATCTCACGGTAACTCACACGGGCGTAGTCTTCCGGATACATATCCTTAAGTCTTTCAAATGTCAGTACCGAGCCGACAAACCCACGATTGAGCGACGGTGTGAGATAGTTATCCAGCACACCAAAGAGTAACCACCCTGCCAGAGATGTCGTCATTAATGTCTGGGCGAGTAGTATGACGGTATCCATCGTCATTAATTTACCGAAGGCGGATTTGTGCCCTGTATTTCTTTAATTAACTCGCAGAATCCTTGCGTCATTGAGTCGACATCACGTGTTCCAAGTTCTGCAGTCGCGGCACTGGCATCACCGACCACACCTTCAGTATTAAGGTCTTCGGCAAGCCAGGCAATATTTGCATTTGAAGAATGGAGTCCCAGGTGATGGTTAACGGCCTTCAGCTCCGACTGACGACTCAAGAAATTTCCCGCCTTTGAAAGATCGACGAGTTCGGGACGCAATGCCAGCATCACGGAGGTCTCATTGAGACCTCCATGGATATCTGTTACGGGTGTTTCGAAGTCGTATATGTCCTCCCAATCACCTAGGCTACTCCAACTAGTCGTCACGACGAGCATGTTGAATTGCTCTCGTAATTCTCGGGCAACGATCGCCATTATCGGATTGTTGCCACCATGGCTTGTAATTATTACGAGCTTGCGAACCCCGGCTTTACAGACGCTTTGGCCAATCTCAACCCAGCTTTCGATCGCGCTGCGCCAGCCGATGGTAAGCGTACCTGGATAATTGACATGCTCGTTAGACTTACCAATCGCTTGCACCGGTAAGAATACCGCCTGACTTGATTCAGGCATCTTCGTAGCACACCTTGACACCATTTCTTCAGCGATAATCGTATCAACACCAACCGGCAAGTGCGGACCATGTTGCTCAATAGCCGCAATAGGCAGTACAGCAATCCAATCACTGGTGTCACCAGCGAACAGGGTGGTAGGTATTTCATACCAGTAATGGGCCGGTGGCATTCTAAGCCTCCACGATTGCCAGCGCTTCTACCTCAACAAGAAACTCTGGTCTGGTAAACCCGCTTACAATCATCAAAGTGGAAGCGGGTTTGCAATTGAGTGCCGCCGTAAACCTATCCCGCACGCTCATATATCCCTCCATATGTTTTCGATCGATAACATAGGCATTCAGCCTCACAATGGAATTGCGAGATAGCCCAGCTTCTAGAAGAATAGCTTCAATATTCTCAAGGCAGACACTTGTCTGGCTTTCGATATCTGCCGGTATGGTACCGTCTGCCCGAACACCCAGTTGGCCGGAAGTTACCACCATGCGCCCTGGCTGTACTTCGATTCCGTGAGAATAATCAGCAAAGGGGGGGTGAATGGTTTTGGGATTGAGTGGTTTCACAGCTTGTTGCTCTGTAATCCTTCATAAGGATAGTGGGTAGATAGGTCATACTCGTAGTGTTCATTTTCCCAAGCAATCATCTTTCCCGGATTAAGCAATCCTTTGGGGTCATGATCTTTTTTTAGTTCAAGTTGAGCTTTATTAACACCCCTGTGACTACCTTCTTCCAGCCTATACGTATGGGGGTTGTAACACGTACAACCTAAATCCTCGAGCATTTGTGAAATCTCCAATAATCGCTCGGGGCTTTTGTAATGGAGTAGAGGAAGCGAGGTCGCGTAGACTCGACCAGATGCACGAACAAATTCAACATGACCAATTAGCTCATCTCTAAATAGTTTGGAAATCTGACCTAGCACATCAAGCGGATTCTCGACGGGGATACCAACCTGAAGATAGGTCACATCAGGATCAACTTTTCGAGCCTGAAGGGTTGTGTGGTTCCATGTTAGATGATGTAGCCGGGTTAGACCTTTTCGATCTGATTCCGTCAATTTATCCGATCGATAGGCCACCCGCCCTCCCAGTTTCTCAAGATTAGCCAACAGGGGGGATACTGCATTTGGTGCCACAAGGATACAGAGTGTGTTGTCAGTCGGCTCAAGATATTCTCGATACCGGGTAAAATATCTGTGTGGCGCAGGTTGTTGAACGGCTGCCAACTCCTTTAACCATAGGCCTTCATGATGGGTAACCGCCCAGCCAGCCTCGAGCGCTGCATTCCAATCTCGATAGCTGACTAACATTTCGACCCAGTCATAAGCGGGTGCAAGTGACAACTCGACTTCTGTAATTACTCCATTCACACCGTACGCATGTGCCGCGGCATCAATGGCATCGCCTGTGAGTTCAATACAACGAGGTGTCTGCTCCATTGTCGACAATCTTAGTTTGAGAATGTTGCCCGGCTCACGAAGCATCCCCCATCGAATAGACCCCACACCACCCGACCCACCAGCAATGAAGCCACCGATGGAGGCTGTTTCAAGAGTTGATGGATACATTCGCAGTTCAAGGCCATGTTGTGGTCGAGTCACCTCTTCAATAACGCTTAGCCGGGTACCCGGTTCAACCACTGCAGTACCCATCCCCACCGATTTAATCCGGTTCATATTCATCATGTCCAGGACAACACCACCGTTAAGCGGCATCGCTTGCCCGTAGTTGCCAGTCCCCCCCCCTCTGGGTGTGACCGATATATCAAGTTCCCAGCATGCTGATAGCACTCTGCTTACATCCGACTCATCTCTTGGCGACACAACAGCATCGGCGACGATATGATCCAGTTTCTCCTTCAATATCGGTGACCAGAAAAAGTAATCCCTGCTCTTGGTACGAAGTGACTTTGCTGTTGTATTCACCGGAATGTCCGGAATCATTCGCATTAGGTCATCGATGCGGGTCATATCGAAAACTCATGTAAGTGATCCAGTTCAGAAAATTCTGGCGGTGTCGTGTCGATCATACGTCCTGATCGTAATACGATCCGACTAGACTGCGGACGAGCAACAAACTCACTCCAGTTCCTCGCTTCAAACAGTACCAAGTCAGCTTGAGAACCATTCCTGATTGTCCCCAGTTCGGGCTCACCGATCAATTTCGCAGCAGTTGAGGTTACAGTCCCTGGCCAATCACCAACAGGATGGTCCAACTGCATCATTCTTATCGAATCTCGAAATAGTTCTGGTACATCGAGGTCCCCATATGCGTAGAATGCATCCCGCACGTTGTCGGATCCGATAGCAACTTCAATGCCTCGACTACGTGCTTCATGTACCGGTGCAGTACCACGATGCCGTGGTGTTTGCGCTTGATGCCGATCCATGAGATAAGCATTACAGAGTGGTAGTGCCACGATGCCGATGCCAGCTGCGGCAACAAGGTCAAGTGTTTTGCTGACTTCCTCCGCTGGCTGAATGGACAGTGCACAACAGTGCCCGACCAAGACCGGGCCATCAAATTTGTTGCGAAGTACGGAACGTGCAATAGCACGCAAGCAATGAGATTCTTGATTAAGGATCTCATCGGCATGAAAGTCCAGCGCCAACCCTTTGGCATCCGCAAGCTGGACCACACTATCAAGTTGTGCATCCAGGCGTGGTGTTGGGTAGACAAAACTGCTAAGCACGCCATACGGTTGTTTCGCAGCACGTGTAGCCAGGAAAGATAACCATTCGATACTGTCCGATACGTCAGAAAAAGGACAAAGCTGTAGTATTATGCGATCGGCCCAGGTATTTGAAAGTTCCGTGAGCTGGTCAAATACTTGACTAAAATTATTAGAATTTCCATCGACGTGAGAGCGAATTGCACGAGTGCCATGTGAATAGGCTGTGCGTAGCGAAAAATCAACTCGTGTGTCCACATCGGCTGTGAATGCCGATCCCATAGATTCCCTGTATGCCACCCGGCTGGCTCCATCAAAACTCCCATCAGTATTTTTACTGCGCGGCCAGACCTGACCTTTGTCCAGATGGGTATGACAATCAATCGGGCAAGGCCAGGCCATAGCG
>Ga0207964_1000387_pt1 | contig 11992 bp, 8 predicted proteins | sample Knorr_S23_td_250_FD_185608 | JGI IMG/M metagenome (GOLD analysis project Ga0207964, IMG submission 185608) | Marine microbial communities from Southern Atlantic Ocean transect - Knorr_S23_td_250_ad_251m_LV_A (SPAdes) (version 2) | ecosystem: Environmental > Aquatic > Marine > Oceanic | place...
TTGTTAAAAAGCGTTACGGTATTCCTGTAAAAGTTGAAGAGATCAACAAAATTCTTTCTGATTCTATTACGAAGTACATCGTTGATGAAAAGTTAGACATTTTAGGAAATCCACTACCTAAAGAAGCCGAGCAGATTGATTGGGACAGGCAAGAAGATTTTGTATTTGAATACGAATTAGGTTTGGCTCCAGCCTTTGAGGTGAAAATTTCAAAAAAGAATAAAATTGACTTCTATAATATCAAAGCCGATGATGCTATGATAGATCGTTATGCGGAAGATATTGCGAAGCGTTACGGTAAGATGTCGAGCCCGGAGAAGGTGGAAGAGAAGGACCTTGTTTATGGTACTTTTCAAGAATTAGATGCTGATGGGCTTGCCGTAGAAGGTGGTATTACAAATCAGGCTTCTGTATCGCTTGATTTCGTGAAAACGAAGCAGTTGAAAAATGAATTCATTGGTTCTGAAAAAGGTGCTGTCATTGTTTTAGACCCTAAGAAAGCTTTTGAAAACGATACGGATACTGCTGCCATGTTGAATATCGATAAAGAGGCTTACGCAGATCTGAAGGCGAATTTTTCTTTTACTGTTGACAATATTAGTCGTATGGAACCGGCTGAGTTGAATACGGAATTGTTTGATAAAGTATACGGCGAAGGTGTTGTGAAAAATGAAAAAGAATTCCGTGCGAAGATTGCTATCGAAGCAGAGAACATGTTCGTAGGGGAGTCTGATCGTAAATTCCAAAATGATGCAGTTGATTTCTTGTTAGAGAAAACTTCATTTGATTTACCGGAAGAGTTTTTGAAGCGTTGGATGCAAACCGTATCTGAGAAGCCTGTTACTTTAGATGAAATTGAAAATGATTTTGAAGGTTATAAGAAATCTTTGAAATGGCAAATCATCGAGAATAAGATTGCTAAAGACAACAATTTAAGTGTTGGAAAAGAAGAGGCTATTGCAGAGGCTAAGAAATTAATTGCTGCTCAAATGGCTCAGTATGGTCAACTTTCGCCGGAGGAAGAGCAATTAGAGCAATATGCTCAGCAAGTTCTTGCAAACAAAGAAGAAGAGAAAAATATTTATGATCGCGTATTTGCATCTAAAATGACTGCTTTCTTCAAAGAGGCTTTTAAAATGATTGAGAAAGAAATTTCTTACGAGGACTTTATAAAATTAGCTCAAGCTTAACTGCTTAGATAATATCTATAAATATATATAAAAAAAGGCTCGTGTTTCACGAGCCTTTTTTTATTTTAGCTATTCAATAATCTTAAAATACAATTAAAGATGTTTTCAAAAGACGAATTTCGTAAATATGCTGTTAAGCACCAGGGGATCAGTAGTACTACAGTTGATTCTTTTACTTCAATGATGAATAACTATATTTCACCAACCATTATTGAGGAGCGCCAAATGAATGTGGCTTCGATGGATGTATTCTCAAGATTGATGATGGATCGCATTATCTTTTTGGGTGTTCCTATTAATGACTATGTCGCAAATATTATTCAGGCACAGCTATTGTTTTTGGAGTCTGTTGATGCCAAAAAGGACATTCAGATTTACTTAAATTCTCCGGGTGGAGGTGTTTATGCAGGTTTGGGTATTTATGATACGATGCAGTACATTGCTCCTGATGTTGCTACCATTTGTACGGGTATGGCAGCGAGTATGGGTGCAGTGCTTTTATGTGCCGGTGCAAAAGGAAAGCGTACGGCACTGAAACATTCTCGTGTAATGATTCATCAACCTTTAGGTGGAGCGCAAGGTCAGGCTTCGGATATTGAAATTACTGCCCGTGAGATCCAAAAATTGAAAAAGGAATTATACACGATTGTTTCTGAGCATTCGGGTAAATCGTATGAAGATGTGTGGAAAGATGGTGACAGAGATTACTGGATGACTTCTTCCGAAGCTAAAGATTACGGAATGATTGATGAGGTTCTCGTTAGAACGAAATAGAAGAAAAAGCCATCGCGAAAGCGATGGCTTTTTTTAGTCATAAAAATTCCAGATCAGGCTCAGTTTAAAAGTGGGTTTAGCCATTGGGTAAGGTTTTAAGATATACTGCTCTCCTTGCCAATGTGAATTGAAATGTTCGTAAGCTACATACACCTTTATCGTTTGAATTTGGAAGTTGGCGAAAAGATCACATCTTAAACTTGCATTGGTTTGATTCAATGGATTTATGTAGAAATCACCTAAAATAGGGGCGTAAGTCATCCCGGGATGAGCTGATCTGTACAAAGCTCTCACACCAATTTGTGCTTCGGTAGCTTCTTTAAAAACCTTGCCTTGCCAGTAAACCTTTTGGTTGAGTAGTAAGTCTGCTAATGGGATGCTATCGCTTGAGCTATTCTGGTAGGCCGCATCTCCTCTCCAATGCCATTTTCCGGCAGTAAGATGATGAATTAAACGACTTTGAAATACTTGTATTGTTGTTTCAGATGTTGCCGAAATAGCTTCTGCATTAAAATAATTGTAGTTGTCAATATTATGGTAGGAATGATGCAGGGATAGATTTTTTCCAAAATTCATATCCCATGCTACGTATTGATCAATGGATGGGGTGATGAATTCCGGCGTATAACTATGGTAAGGTTCTGAGTTGAGGTAATAATTATTCTGCTTCATCCAATTGGGAAGCGTTTTTTCGTAGGCTATTTTAAACTGATTGTTTATGCCTAAAAAGTTGATTTGTTGTTTGTAGTTAGCAATAAAACTATGGGTGTTTATTTCGTCTTTTCCATAAGCGATATAAATATCATTCTTAAAGAATTTTGAATGTAGTGAAGTAAAAATAATCCATTGATTTACGCCCACTTCTTGTTTAAAATTTTGATGCTTTATCCCGAGTGTAGCATTTTTATCCTCGTTGATTTGTTGCTTCCATTTTAGGGAGTGATTTACATTTGTGAATGCTCTGTGGAATGCTGTTGCTGAATCTAACCGCATAGGGTAAAAGAGTGTGTCATCTTGCAAGCCTTCGTAAAATAATGAGTCTTGTGATAAATTGATCTCGTATTCGATCTTAGCTTTCTCACTAAAAGCATAGGAATGTTTCCAATCGAATCCCTTATGTTTGATGCCGGTTTTTAGGTTCATCCAATTTACCGGAAGCAACTCCCAATAATTTTGTGAACCTGATAAAAACAAACTGTCATCACTTACACCTCCATTCCATTCCGATTCATTTTTGAACGTGTGAATACGCCATTGTGATTTGTATGGAATTTTAGGATGAGTGAAGTTTCCCTGAAAAGTAAAACGTGTATGTTTATTTTTTTCGTGCAATAGATAGCCTTTGGAAACAAGGCGATCATAATCTAACGATAGAGATCCATATTTATACCTGCGTGTATGAAGCAGATTCAATCGTTGCCCCTCAGAATAGTTTTGAGCGTAGATGATTTTGGTATGTGGAAAATTTTGATTGAATACAGATGGGTAAAAAGGATATTTAATTTTTGAATCTAATAACCGGTCACCTATTTGCAGTTCAGAGCTATTTGAGGACTTCCACCACAACGGAATTAACGGAGAGCCAAAGTTGCTATGTGTTGATCGCTCAAAAGGATTAAATCCCAGTAATAAAACTTCATCATACTCCTGAAATGAGTTTTGATCATTCTGATACGATATTGGATCGGAAAATGAAGTGGAATCAACAATTAAAGTGTCATTTAAACGATTCTCTTGCCCAAACAACAAGATTGAAAAGAAAAGGGGAATCCATTTTAGTATTTTCATGGTTCAAAGATATTAATTAGCCGGTATCTGATATTTGCTATCCGGTATTTTTTAATAACGTACAGTAAACTTGTACAACATTTTAATAATTTGTAAATTTGAACATTAAATAGATTAAAATGGAACTCAAATCGATTTCAACTTTCAGAAATAACATCTTCAACTTTATCAAAATGGTAATTGGTGATAATACCCCTATGAAAGTAAGTAGTAAAGGTGGTAATGTAGTTATCCTTTCGGAGGAAGATTACAATGCTATGCAGGAGACTTTTTACCTGTTAAAATCACCTAAAAATGCCCAAATCTTATTAGATCGTTTAGAAGATTTTCAAGCGAATAAAAATTTTAATGAAAAAGAGCTTTAATGAAAGTATTGTGGCATGCCGATGCATGGCATGAATTTGAATATTGGTTGGATAAAGATCCTAAGAAAGCTACTAAAATCAGAAAATTAATCAAAGAAATTCAGCGTACTCCGTACGAAGGTACAGGAAAACCTGAACCCTTGAAGCATGCTTTACAAGGTTGGTATTCGAGAAGAATAAATCTTGAGCATCGATTAATTTACAAAGTTGTGGAAGACATGATCTATATTCTCAATTGCAGGTATCATTATTAGTGTAAAAACTCCCGAGCCCCGCATGTGCGCGGTTCGGGAGTTTTTAATCCTTTACTTTTTCAAATCTGTAAAGTGTTTGTAAAAAAGAGGAATGGTTTCTATCCCTTTAAAGTAGTTGAATACTCCATAGTGTTCGTTTGGTGAATGAATCGCATCAGAATCCAAACCGAAACCTAAAAGAATAGACTTTACTTTTAGTTCTTGTTCAAACAAGGCAACAATAGGAATACTACCACCGCTACGCACAGGTACCGGTTTTTTGCCAAAAGAGTCTTCCATAGCCATGCTTGCTGCTTTGTAGCCATGATCATCGGTAGGCGAAACGTAAGGCATACCACCGTGATGAGGTGTAATTTTTACTTTTACTGATTTCGGTGCAATATTTTTAAAATGCTCACTAAACAATTTGGTGATCTTGTCAGGATCTTGTCCCGGAACCAAACGCATAGAAATTTTAGCGTAAGCTTTAGAGGCAATAACTGTTTTTGCACCTTCTCCTGTGTAACCACCCCAAATGCCATTTACATCGAGTGTGGGGCGGATGGAGTTTCGCTCCATGGTTAGGTAGCCTTCCTCACCGTGAACATCGCTAAGATCTAATGCTTTTTTATAGGCATTTAAACTAAAAGGTGCTTTCGCCATTTCTGCTCTTTCTTCCGTAGAAAGAACTTCTACATCATCGTAAAAACCGGGAATGGTAATTCTGTTCTGCTCATCTTGTAGAGAAGCAATCATTTGTGTTAAAATGTTGATTGGATTTGCTACAGCTCCACCATACAATCCGGAGTGTAAGTCGCGGTTAGGTCCTGTAACTTCAACTTCTACATAGCTCAATCCTCTCAATCCGGTTGTGATGGATGGAATATCGTTAGCCAACATTCCCGTATCAGAGATCAGGATAACATCCGAAGCTAACTTCTCACGATTCTCTTTCACAAAACCTTCTAAAGATTCCGAACCTACTTCTTCTTCACCTTCGATCATGAATTTCACGTTACAGGGAAGTGTATCTGTGTTTATCATCAATTCAAAAGCCTTCACATGCATGTACATTTGACCTTTGTCATCGCAGGAACCACGGGCAAAAATAGCTCCCTCAGGGTGTAAGTCTGTTTTTTTAATAACGGGCTCAAACGGACCGCTTGTCCATAATTCTAATGGATCGGCAGGTTGTACATCATAGTGTCCGTAAACCAATACCGTTGGTAAAGAAGGATCAATTATTTTTTCTGCGTAAACGATTGGATAACCCTGTGTTTCACAAATTTCTGCATGGTCAACACCGGATTCCAATAAACGAGTTTTAACAATTTCGGAAGTTTTTAAAACGTCATCTTTATACTTTGGGTCTGCAGAGATCGACGGTACTCGTAATAGATCCATCAATTCCTCTAAGAATCGATCTTTGTGTTGTTCAATGTATGCTGTTATATTTTCCATAGGTTTAAATTTTATTTGGGACAAAGATACATTTTGCACACAATATTATCTAATACTATTTGTTAGTTAAGTGGTCTGAATTATTTTTATTTTAGCAGAATAGATTTACGTATGAAAGCAAACAAACTTTTCTTGATCCTCGTAGGACTTCAGCTCTCTCTTTTTGCACAGGAAGACATTACAGGAAGTAAAATTCGCATTCCCATGATTAATCTAAATGCCGGATTTCATATTCCGGGAGGGGATCTGGCAGAGCGTTTTGGAGCGAGCTCTATGTTTGGAATGGGTTTTCAAATGAAAAATGAGAAGAATTTTTATTGGGGTTTCGACGCAGCTGCATTAACAGGTTCAAATGTTAAAGAAGACAACATCATTGATATTATTACTGCTGATTCTTTAGATATTATTGATGTAACAGGGCGTACGGCTACGATACGTTTTTGGCAGAGAGGTGCACAGGCTCAAGTGGTATTAGGGAAGATTGTTCCTGTTTTAGGCCCTAACGAAAATTCCGGAATTTTCTTTCAAGGAGGCTTGGGATACATGTATCACAAAATTCGAATTGAGGATATAGGAAACCAATCACCACAGTTAAATGCTGATATGCGCAAGGGGTACGACCGTTTGTGTATGGGTTTTAGTACAAGTCAATTTGTGGGTTACCGTCATTTTTCGAATAATCACAAAATTAATTTTTTTGTGGGTGTAGAATTTATTCAGGCCTTTACGCAAGACGTTCGTCAGTATGATTATAATAGCCAAATGGTTTATGAAGATAAAAGAGTAGATTTGTTAAGCGGATTGAAGTTTGGATGGACGTTCCCGCTGTACGAAAAATCGGATAACCAATACTATTATTATTGATTCCTAAGCTCTATAATATCGGAATACGCTTGTACGGCAAAGCTGTACAAATTGCAAGCCTCAAAAACGATAAAGCAAAGCTTTGGGTAGCGGGTAGAAAAAATACGTTTGAGTATTTAGAACAAAAGCTCTCTAAAAGCGAAGAAATCATTTGGATTCACGCCCCTTCTTTAGGGGAGTTTGAACAAGCCAGACCACTTATTGAAGTCATTAAAAAAGATTTTAGTAATTATAAGATTTTAGTTACTTTTTATTCTCCTTCGGGATATGAAGTCCGAAAAGATTATCCACTGGCAGATTACGTTTGCTATCTTCCACTAGACACCAAAAATAATGCTCAGCGATTTGTAGAACTCGTTAATCCTGCTTTTACCTTTTTTGTGAAATATGATTTTTGGGCGAATTATTTAAATGAACTTCAGCAAAGAAACCTGAAGCATTATGTTATTTCTGCCATCTTTAGGAACAATCACTATTTCTTCAAGAGGAAAGGGCAGTGGATGTTAAAGATTCTTTCAAAGATTGATCATTTTTTTGTTCAAAATGAAGACTCCAAATACATGTTGCTTACTCAAAACATTACTCAGGTAAGCAATGTTGGGGATACCCGTTTTGATAGGGTTTTAGACATTATTAAAAATGTGAAGGAGCTGCCTGTATTAGAGAATTTTAAAGGAAAGATACCTTTATTTATTGGTGGTAGTACATGGGCGCCGGGTGAGGATATGATTATAGAATTTATTAAACACTATGGCAATCGCTTTAAATATGTTATTGCTCCACATGAAATTCATGAAAGGGCAATTGATAAACTTGAATCTCAAATTGATTTGGAGGTGCTTCGTTACAGTAATGCCAATGCTCAAAATGCACGAAATGCTCAGGTACTCATCATAGATAATATTGGTTTGTTAAGTTCTCTGTATGCCTATGCTGATGTCGCTTATATAGGTGGTGGATTTGGAAAGGGGATCCATAATACTTTGGAAGCGGCAACTTTTGGTATGCCAATTTTTATAGGGCCAAACAACGAGAAATTTCAAGAAGCTACAGATCTGAAAGAATTGGGTGCAGCCATAGAAATAAAATCTGCTCAAGAGTTGATCGCTCAATGTGATCGTTTATTAACACATCAAGATAGATGGGATGAGTTGAAAGAAAAAAGCGCCAACTATGTGCAAAACAAAGCCGGCGCTACGGATAAGATTGTTCGGTATGTGTTTTAGTACAAGATACCAGAAGCAATACACAACTTACCTCAACAGGTAAATTATCATATCATCTTTGATTATTGTGCCATCGTAACCGGTAAGTTCGTATCGGAAAATATAAGTTCCTTGCGGACATACTTCACCTGTGTTTTCATTTTCCCCATCCCATTCAAATTCGATCTCATCACTTGAATAAACCAGGTTACCCCATCGGTTGTATATTTCTGTATTTAGCTTTTTTGCAAATTGTCCTTCGTATTTGAAAGTTTCATTTAAGCCATCGTCATTTGGAGAAAATGCATTTGGGAAATGATTTTTTGGTTCCGGGATAAAGCAACGCGTATTAGAATAACTCTTGATGCTTTGGTCGGCATCATTTATTGCCACCACTCTATAACAATAACTTGTATCTATATCGTTTTTAGTGGGGTTTGAGTGGATATAGGTAGTGTCGGTGCCTGCATCGGTGATGTATTGGGATGTGTTCTCCAGTTGATTGTACTCAATAATATACTCCTGTACTCCATCATCCCAATGTTGATATGAATTCCAGTTTAAGTCGTAACGATTGGCGTATTGTACTCCGTCTAGTACGATGTTATTACCAATATTACTATCAGGGCCAACATTACCGCAATTATCTTCGTAAGATATCCGGTATTTATAATTTCTATGCACGCCTACATTTGAATCTATATAAGGTGATTGAGGAGTGTAATCGTAATTAATTATCCATCCAAAATAATCATCCCAACGATCGATATTATAGCCAATTATGTCGCTTGTATGATCTGAGTAATAATCCCACTTAGTTATGATGTGTTCGTTATTAAGAACAGAGGTAGATATTAAATTAAGTGGACTATCATACTCCACATAATCAGGTGTTATAAAAGTTTTGTTAGAACGCGATTGAAAGTTTTCTTCCGGATGATTCGCTACAATATAGTAATCATAAACCACATTACATAAGTTTGTGTCTTGGTATGATAAAGATTCTCCATGTACTGTAGCGATGGAATCTCCCGATCGATAGATGTCGTATGACGCTATAGAATCCCAACCAATATAAGGAGTCCAACTTAAATTTACTGTTTCAAAAGTCGGAGTTGTAGAATTGACTAATATTGTTGAATGAACAACAGCAGGGTCGATGGAAATATTTCCACAGGTATCTTGCTGTGTAGCCGTATAACTGTTTACTTGGTCAGACGATACGGTATGTTGAAAATGGTTTGGTATTGTGTTACCAGTGGAGTATATAAAACTCGGTTGGTCGATTGCAGATTCATAAAGACGTATCGTATCGAAATCATCATTAAGACTTTCATTAGACCATTCAATGATAACACGATCTTCCGAAAAAACAGTAACATAATTAATACTTGGAGCTGTAGGGTAAACAGGACGGTCAACAGAAACGGTATCGGTAAAAGTCTCTGTACAGAATTTATATTTGGCATCTAAAGTTATATAATAATCCACAGAAGATAGTGTGTCTCCATAAGGGTATGTATACGATACTGTCGTATCGTTTGACACATAATCCTGAGTTGTACCATTGCCATAATCGAAAGTGTAGCTGTCTATAAAAATAGATGAGTCAATAATATCCAGATGAACGGTGTCACATGAAACCGAAGGTTCGAGAGTGAAATAAGGTAGTGGCGATATAACATCTACATAATCTTCTATCAACATAGTGTCTTTACAACCGTGTCGCGAGTTGATAATTAATTCCACATTGTATGAAGCAATTTCATTGAATAAGGTTGTGAAATTTGGTAAATAAGTTGTGATCGTTGTATCAGATTCAACTCCCAGATAATTGGTTTCATGTATATTCCAGGTATAGTTTTGGATGTAATCATTATTTAAACTATTAAATTCTACAATAGCAGGCTTACATTGTTCTCCGGAATTAGGGCTGGAAAATAAAGCATCTACTTCATATGCTTCTATGGATACTTGATCAGTTGCAGTACACCCCAGGTCATTTTCAACCGTTAATTGTATATTGTAAGTTCCCGCCACATCCGTACTTATGGTTGTCATTTTTTTCGTTGAATCCGCAATAACCAGATCGTCGTTTGATGAGGTCCATGAGAATGATGTATTCGGAATATCTGCAGCATCCATTAAAATAAACGGAGTACCCAAACAAATCTCAGGGGAAACATCTATTTGTGCTTTGGCACCTATATCAAAACTTTTTTCTTCAAAATATATACAATCACTATTTTCAACCCTGACTTCATATGTAACTTTATAATTCCCAGGCTCTGTAAATGCTAGTTTGATCGTGTCAGAAGTATTTAATATTGTATCTATTCCTCCTGACGGATGAACTGTCCAAGTATAATTTGTAAGCACTGATGGGGTGTTAAAATCAGCATAAATAGTTTTCTTTATGGTATCTACGGTTTCGCTAAAGCAACTATTGCTTTCGAGAATTCCTAATGAGAGTTCTAATGGAGAGGGATAGATTTGTATTATATCTTCCAAAAAGATTGTCGTATTGCAATCCTCATTTATATCAGAGGATAAAGCAACAGAAAGATCATAAAATCCGGAATTTTTTATTTTGAAAGATGGATTTTTTAATGTGTCAGTAAATAGTGTATCTCCATCTGCATCGATAATTTCCCACAAATAAGTTACTGATGTGTCTAAACTATTTATTGCAAAATCCATCGGCTTAAAGGTGTAATTCTCACATTCATAAAGCGAATCGATATCCAGGTTTAAATTGAGGTCATCTACCGAAACTAAAATGGTGTCTTTTGTTGTACAAGTAAGAGTATTATTGCTTATCTCTAGGGTTAATTCATACGTACCTGAATTTTGAATATCATATTCAAAAGCCTCTGATTCAGAGGTTGTTATTGTTGAATCTCCCAGATCTAATTTCCAATCATAAGATAAACTTCCTACAGGCGTAGAACCAGCCGTATTCACATTAAGGTTGTACGGTAATTCACAAGATTCAATGTCCTCAGAATTTATACCCGCTACCGGGTAATCACTGGCATCTGCTATATCTACCGTAACAGATTCAGCATGGGGCGGACAAGAGCTATTATTATAATTTAGTTGCCAGTTGTATGTGCCATCATTATCGTAAGTAAAAGTAATACTATTGTAGTTTTGAGAAATAATTTCAGCATTTTCTATTTCCCACCAAAAGTTACTTACCAAATTCCGGTGAGGTGAAGTATTTGTTAAAGTAATGGCCTGTCCTTCACACAATGTAGAACCATCGTATGTATTTGAGAAGGTAGTTTTATATTGAGTGGCGTATGGATGATTCAATAAAAGATCTACCTCACACTCGTTAAATTCTAACTGAATTACGGAATTAAAAACATCGTTATCTCCTACGACAACATCAAAAGTATGATCTATGCCTGTAGTTTCTCCAGTTTGATACCAGTAAATAGATGAAGCTGAAAACGAAGATATTATTTCTGTAGTTAGCTGATGTGTAGAACCTGTTTCCAGACAGACGTTGCCGTCAATGGAAGAATTTAAATTGGCTGTGACGTTATCAGAACTCGGCCCCTCCATGATTTGGAAATAAATTTCATCACCAACAAGACATCCGTTCGTATGTGTAGCTTGAATGTTTAGCTTATATGACCCGGCTTGATTGAGAGAGAAGTTAACATTAGATCCATTTCTGTATTCATCTCCTATAATCCAGTTGACATTATTAAACTGCTCCGGATTTGAAATAGTAAACGGAATATCGATTGTACCATTGCAAAGAGTGTAAGCACTTTGCGCATTCGTGTCTATGGTAATTTCATCGCAATCTTGTGCGAATAGAATAACAGTTGAAAAAAACAAAGCAAAAACTAAAAATATTTTTCTCATTATGGAAATTTTTAGACAAAACTAACAATATAACTTAGGTACGTATAGCTCCAATCATTTATACTATATTGACCAAATATAAATTAAAATCTGAACCTATCGAAAAAACGCCTTGTGGATTACAACTTAAGGCTAAAAATTAACAAAATAAATTTCATAGATTTTATCAACACATCATTTACTGCTTATAAAAAAATTAACTTTGAAACCATATTTATAGACTTATGAAT
>Ga0207964_1000389_pt1 | contig 11981 bp, 12 predicted proteins | sample Knorr_S23_td_250_FD_185608 | JGI IMG/M metagenome (GOLD analysis project Ga0207964, IMG submission 185608) | Marine microbial communities from Southern Atlantic Ocean transect - Knorr_S23_td_250_ad_251m_LV_A (SPAdes) (version 2) | ecosystem: Environmental > Aquatic > Marine > Oceanic | place...
CAATATTCCTGCCTCTTACATCACCAATAACACGCATATCACCAATTTCGTTGGCTTTTTTGCGGTGTTTGTAACAAATAACCATCTCACAACCCAGGTGTTTAGCGTATGCATTAGCACGCTTAGAACCACCCATGTCAGGCGAAGCAATGGTTAAATTTTCTAAGTTTAATGAGCGAACATGGTCAATAAACACAGAAGAAGCATAAAGGTGATCAACAGGAACTTCAAGGAATCCCTGAATTTGATCTGCGTGTAAATCGCAAGTCATTACACGTGTTGCCCCGGCAGCAGTAAGCATGTTGGCAACCAATTTGGCACCTATAGGAACTCTTGGCTTGTCTTTACGATCCTGACGAGCCATACCAAAATAAGGCATAACAGCAACAATTTGTGATGCTGAAGCACGTTTAGCAGCGTCGATCATCAATAATAACTCCATCAAATTATCTGATGGTGGAGGTGTAGACTGAATGATAAACACTTTTGCGCCACGAACCGTCTCTTCAAAAGAAGGGATGAATTCGCCATCGCTGAACTTAAAGATGATAATATTTCCCAGGTCTACACCGTAGTTTTTAGCAATTTCTTTTGCTAAAGGTAGCGTAGCTCTGCCTGAAAATATTTTTACTGTTGAATCCATAGTTTTCTAATCCTTTGATAACGGAATAATTAGCCATTCTTTAAGGGCTGCAAATGTAAGAAATTATATTGAAAATAGAAGGTTGTTGCTTAAAATAAGAGCTTAAATTCCTGCAGAGAGAATTTAGAATTAAGGAGATAAAATTCAATCATCTCGATGCACAATGCACACAGCGATTACTTTGAGGCATTAATAAAATTCGCTGAATAGGGATGGGGTTGTTGCAACGAATGCAAAGCCCAAAATTTTCTTTATTTATTCTTTGCAAAGCAGATTCTAATAAAGCAAGTCTATTTATCGCATTTCTTAACGCGGCTTCATTTACACTTTTATTATTAATAGCATCCATTCTACTTACTCTTCCAATTGCATTTTCGGGAGAAATAGGTTTCGTTAATTCTTTGAGGCTCGCAATATCAGTTTGTGTGGCCAGAATAGAATTTTCAATAGATTGTTTGGCTTCAATGCGTTGTTTTTCGTCCATGAGTCTAAGATATGAAAAAACAAAAAAGCCCCCTCAGTAATGAGGAGGCTTTGAGTACCTTGGGTGGGAATCGAACCCACACTCTCGAAAGAACTGGATTTTGAATCCAGCGCGTCTACCAATTCCGCCACCAAGGCATTTGTGTTTGGTAGGGTTGGCAAAATTAAGAATAGTTTGAACCCTGCAAAAGTTTTTTTGTTATTTAATTATTGGTCATAACGATCCTATCGAAGCATGACAATTCATTTTATTTTCAATTCTCATTCCTGAAAGCGAACTCCCGAAAGCTCTTTACCGTCTCCTGAAAAGCATATCTTTGCACCATGATATCCATAAAGAACACATTAATCTCTGAAGACCTGCTCGATCAGGAGTTTGTTTGCGACTTAAGCGCTTGCAAAGGAGCTTGCTGCATAGAGGGTGATGGCGGAGCCCCATTAAACGAAGATGAGCTTGAAATTCTTGAAAACATTTATGAGGATGTAAAACCCTACATGGTTGAGAAAGGAATAAAAGGGGTAGAAGAGCAAGGCAAATGGGTTGTTGGTGAAGATGGAGGAAAAGAAACTCCACTTGTTAATGGAAAAGAATGTGTTTATGTTTTTTTTGATGAAAATAACTCTACAAAGTGTGCCATTGAGGCTGCTTACAGAGCCGGTAAAATAGACTACAAAAAACCCATTTCCTGCGAATTGTATCCCGTCAGAATACAATCGTACCCTGAATTCGATGCAGTAAATTACCACAAATGGCATATCTGTAAATCTGCCTGCGAATGTGGTCAGAAATTGAAGGTTCCGGTGTACAAATTCTTAAAGGAACCCCTCATAAAAAAATATGGTCAAGATTGGTATCAAGGCCTAGAGTTTGCTGCAGAAAAGCACCATAAATAGAAGGATTTAAGTTCTTGATAAGGTCTTTTTTTATTTTTTGTCATCTCTAAATTTAATTTTGTTTTTAACACTTTTTTAAAATTCGTAACTCTTTATAAATGGGCTGTTTGGAGTGGATATTAACGATTTGTTGAAAACTTCAAATAGTAATTTTCAAACAGCTATTGGATGCCAATTTTTTTATTGAAATATTTGTATAAGCTCAAGTCCTGTTGGGCTTTTTTTACCTCTTGATTCTCAAATGCTGATTTTCAAACAAGATTAAGAATACATTATAAAAATACACCATACGTTATGGCAACTGTTGAACCTATTTTAGAAGAAAATAAAGATCGATTTGTACTTTTTCCAATCGTTCACGATGATATTTGGAAATTTTACAAAGAAGAAGAAGCCAGTATTTGGACTGCTGAAGAGATTGATCTGAGTCAGGATACGATTGATTGGGAAACGAAATTGAATGACGATGAAAGGCATTTCATCAAACACGTTCTTGCTTTCTTTGCAGCTTCGGATGGTATTGTAAATGAAAATCTTGCTGAAAATTTCCTCTCGGAAGTTCAGTACACAGAGGCAAAATTTTTCTACGGTTTTCAAATTATGATGGAGAACATCCACTCGGAAACCTATTCTTTATTGATCGATACTTACATTAAGGATAAAGCTGAGGCAGACAAATTGTTTCATGCGATTGATAATTTTGATGCCATTAAGAAAAAAGCCGATTGGGCATTAAAATGGATTGATTCGCCAAGTTTTGCAGAGCGATTAATTGCTTTTGCTGCTGTAGAAGGGATCTTCTTTTCAGGATCATTCTGTTCTATTTTCTGGATGAAGAAAAGAGGGCTTTTACCCGGATTGACGTTCTCTAACGAGTTAATTTCTCGTGACGAAGGCTTGCATTGTGATTTTGCTTGTATGTTGCATAATGATCACATTGTAAATAAAGTGCCTAAAGAAAGAATTACACAGATTATTACGGAGGCTTTAGATATTGAAAGAGAGTTTATTATTGAAGCACTGCCAGTGCGTTTAATTGGAATGAATTCTGTTTTGATGACTCAGTATCTTGAGTTTGTTACCGATCGTTTGTTGCTTGAATTGAAGTGTGAAAAGGTGTACAATGTAGAGAATCCATTTGATTTTATGGACATGATATCACTTCAGGGAAAAACAAACTTTTTTGAGAAACGAGTCTCTGAATATCAAAAAGCGGGGGTCTTAGGAAAAGAAAAAGATGCCGGTTTTACTTTTGATGCCGATTTTTAAATCCCACTAACTCCCTAATAGTATGTATGTATTAAAAAGAGACGGTCGCAAAGAGGCTGTTAAGTTTGACAAGATTACCGCCCGGATCCAAAAGTTATGTTATGGATTGGATGCATTGGTAGACCCTGCTGCGGTAGCAATGAAAGTTATTGAAGGCATCTACGAAGGTGTTACAACCTTTGAATTGGATAATCTTGCTGCCGAGGTCTCTGCTTCTCTAACGGTAAAGCATCCTGATTACGCGCAGTTAGCTGCTCGTATTGCCGTCTCAAACCTACATAAGAAAACGAAAAAATCGTTCTCAGAAACGATGGCTGAGTTGTATGAATACGTCAATCCTGTTACCAATCAAAAAGCCCCACTTTTATCCGAAGACGTACACCAAATTATTCAGGAGAATAAAGAGGTTTTAGACTCTACGATTATTTACGACAGAGATTTTGGGTACGATTATTTTGGGTTTAAAACACTGGAGCGTTCGTACTTATTGCGTTTGGACGGACAAATTGCAGAGCGTCCTCAGCACATGTTGATGCGTGTTTCTATTGGGATACATAAAGATGATATTGAAGCAGCGATAGAGACTTACGAGATGATGTCGAAGAAGTACTTTACGCACGCTACGCCAACATTATTTAATGCAGGGACACCAAAACCCCAAATGTCTTCTTGTTTCTTATTGACCATGAAAGACGACAGTATCGATGGGATTTACGATACGCTTAAACAATGTTCTAAAATTTCTCAATCTGCAGGGGGTATCGGATTGAGCATTCATAATGTACGTGCTAAAGGGTCTTACATTCGAGGAACAAATGGGACTTCAAATGGGATTGTTCCGATGTTGCGTGTATTTAACGATACAGCAAGGTACGTAGATCAGGGTGGAGGAAAACGTAAAGGGTCTTTTGCGATTTACCTTGAGCCATGGCATGCAGACGTGTTCGATTTCCTGGATCTAAGAAAAAACCACGGTAAAGAAGAGATGCGTGCGCGCGACTTATTCTATGCGATGTGGACCCCGGACCTGTTTATGGAGCGCGTAGAAGCTAACGGAGAATGGACTTTAATGTGCCCTAATGAGTGTCCTGGTTTAGCAGACACCTACGGAGATAAATTTAAAGAGCTGTACGAAAAGTACGAAGCAGAAGGAAAAGGTCGCAAGACCATTAAGGCTCGTGAACTTTGGGAGAAAATTGTAGAATCTCAAATTGAAACAGGAACACCTTACATGTTGTACAAAGATGCATGTAACGAAAAATCAAACCAAAAGAATTTAGGTACCATCCGTTCTTCGAACTTGTGTACTGAGATTATCGAATACACTGCTCCGGATGAAGTTGCCGTATGTAATTTAGCATCCATAGCTTTACCGATGTTTGTGGACAATGGTAAGTTCGATCATGATAAATTATTTGAGGTTACATACAAAGTAACCAAGAACCTAAACGTGGTTATCGACCGTAATTATTACCCGGTACCCGAGGCACGCAATTCTAACATGCGTCACCGTCCGGTAGGACTAGGGGTTCAAGGTTTAGCTGATACCTTTATTCAATTGCGTTTACCATTTACTTCTCCTGAAGCAAAGCAGTTAAACAAAGATATTTTCGAAACCATTTATTTTGCCTCTTTAAAAGCATCTAAAGATTTGGCGAAAATAGATGGAGCTTACGAAACTTTCGAAGGCTCACCAATTTCTCAAGGTCAGTTCCAATTTGATCTATGGGGCGTAGAAGCTAAAGACCTTTCAGGTCGTTGGGATTGGGATGAACTTCGTGCTGAGATTAAAGAAAGCGGCGTGCGCAACTCATTGTTGTTAGCACCAATGCCTACTGCATCCACGTCTCAAATTTTAGGGAATAACGAATGTTTCGAGCCGTACACATCAAACATTTACACACGTCGGGTACTTTCCGGAGAGTTTATTATTGTAAACAAACACCTCTTGAAAGATCTAGTGAAGCTGGGCTTGTGGAATGATGAGTTGAAAAACGAAATTCTCCGTACAAACGGATCCATACAAGATATTGAGATTATTCCTCAAAACATCAAAGACCTTTACAAAACGGTTTGGGAATTGAGTATGCGTGATATTATTGATATGGCTGGTGAACGTGGTATGTTTATCGACCAATCGCAATCGCTGAATCTTTTCGTTGAGAATGCCAACCTAGGAAAGCTGACCTCTATGCATTTCTATGCATGGAAGCAAGGCTTGAAAACAGGAATGTACTACTTGAGAACCAAGTCTGCTGTTGATGCGATTAAATTTACCGTTCAGAAGCAGTCTAAAGCACAAATGGAACCTGTTGTGGCTACGGAAGTTGAGGAGTTTACCCCAGAAGAGCAATTAGCTTGTTCTATTGACGATCCGGACGATTGTATTGCCTGTGGATCGTAATTAGTGACCAGTGACCAGTGACCAGTTCAGGTCGGTAATTAATAGGATATAAAAAAATCCCCTCGAGAATTCGAGGGGATTTTTGTTTTGTTCTTAGAAAGAATTAGCAGAACTCATCAAAAGCGGCCATTAGGTTGGCGGCAATTGCGTCAGCTGGTCTTCCTTCAATATGATGTCTTTCTAACATATGTACAACTTCGCCTCCTTTAAATAAAGCGATACAAGGTGATGAAGGAGGAAAAGGAATCATAAACTCACGAGCTTTAGCAACGGCATCTTTATCAACGCCGGCAAAAACGGTAGTGATGTGTTTCGGTTTTTTCGAATTTTTTATTGCCGCTTTAGCTCCCGGTCTTGCATTACCTGCAGCACAACCACATACAGAGTTTACAACCACCAACACCGTACCTTTTTCGGTACCTAACAAGTTCTCAACTTCTTCTGCAGTACGTAATTCAGTAAATCCTTCTTGTGATAAGTCTTGACGCATAGGCGCCACCATGTGTTCTGGATACATATTATTTTGTTTTTTTACGTTCTTTATCAGACAGCAAAATTACAAAACAATAGGAATACAATGGTTATTTACAGCATGATAAATACGTGAGAATGTTTATTTTTGCAGGAAATTAGATTGAGGATGGAGAAAATAGGCTTATTCTATGGGTCGGACACGGGAAACACTGAAAGCGTAGCGCACAAAATTCGTGAGAAGATCAGTAAAGAAAATGTGTATTTAATTGATATGTATGATGCTAAAGCTGAAGATTTTGCAACATATGATAAAATTATTTTAGGACTTTCTACCTGGCATGATGGCCAACTACAAAGTGATTGGGACACCTTTTTTGAAGAATTTAAAGAAGTAGATTTTACAGGTAAAACAGTAGCTCTTTTTGGCTTGGGAGATCAATATGTTTATTGTGATTATTTTATTGACGGCGTGGGAATTATCGGAGCGGTAGTTCTTGAAAACGGGGGTAAGATTGTAGGTAAATGGTCTACAGAAGGATATGAGCATACCGAATCAAAAGCCGAAATGGAAAAAGGGACTTTTTTAGGTTTAGCCCTAGATGAAGACAATCAGTTTGAGCAAACGGACGAAAGAATTGACGCCTGGGTTGAACAAATTAAAAAAGAGTTCCCGATAGAGACATAGGGGTCTGGCGATATTGTAAACCATTTAAGAACACCCCTGTAGCCGTCTCAATGGACAACCGGCTAACGTACTAAGCTAATCCTCCAGCCAACTGGCATATTTCACATAATTGTTAGCAATACCCTCAATCAATCTGGAGGTTTGTTCTTCGTTTAATTCTTTCACTTTTTTAGCAGGAACACCCGCGTAAATACAACCCGATTCAACGACCGTATTTTCTAGCACCACAGCTCCGGCAGCAACGATACTATTGGAGTGTATTACACAATTATCCATTACAATTGCTCCCATTCCAATAAGGACGTTATCGTGTACCGTACATCCGTGAACCAGGGCATTGTGTCCGATAGAAACTTTATTACCGATTACAGTCGGATGCTTTTGATAAGTGCAATGGATAACGGCTCCATCTTGAATATTTACCTGATCTCCAATTTTGATGTAATGCACGTCACCTCGAACAACCGAATTAAACCACAGGCTACAATCCTTACCCATAACTACATCGCCAATAACCGTTGCATTTTCGGCGATGTAACAATTATCGCCCCACACCGGACTTTTACCTTTTATTGATCTAACCAATGCCATATCTCTACTTATTTGTAATTTTGTACAAAATTAAGGAAGATGAGCGAGAATAAAGTACCCACAACGGTTTATGCCGAATCTACACCGAACCCCGGAGTGATGAAATTTGTCGTCAACAGAGCGATAATACAGGGAGACAGCCTAGAGTTTATGAATATTGATGAGGCAAAAAATGCTCCATTAGCCATTAAATTATTTCATTTCCCATTCGTAAAAGAAGTTTTTATCGCTAAAAATTTCGTTTCCTTAACGAAATATGACCTAATGGAATGGGATGAGATCGTCTTGGAAATACGTGAATTTATTCGCGAATATTTAGCTGATGGCGGTGTTGTTATTGAAGAGGTTCAGGAGGCCGGTTCAAAAGAAGATGTACAAGATACAGCGCAACAACCGGAAGAAATAATTTCGGAGGAATTAGGAGAAATTGAAACACGGATTGTAGAAATTCTCGAAGAATATGTTGCCCCTGCAGTAGAATCTGATGGTGGGAACATCAAATTTATCTCTTATGAAGACGGGAAGGTTTCGGTATTACTTCAGGGAGCTTGTAGCGGATGCCCTTCTTCTACCGTGACCTTAAAACAGGGAATAGAAAATATGCTAAAACAAATGCTGCCTACTTTGGTGAATGAGGTGGTCGCAATAAACGGCTAACTATTTGTCTTTCATGATATTTATCTGTAAATTGTCCTTGTTGTTTAGAACAACATCCGTTCGTAGATAAATAATTTAGCATCAGTTTCATTAGATTATCTACCTAGCACAAGAGCCTGTAGGAATACAGGCTTTTTTTATTTTATGAGAAACGAAGAATTTATACGAATCCGACTGGTAGAAGAAAGTCAAAAATTGCTAGATGGTCAATTCTATTTCCCGACTTTTTCTTTAGTAAGTCAGGGCATTGAAACTCTGGGTGCTTTTATCGACAAAAAGCCACTTGCTGCAAAAGCACAATCTAAAAAGAGGTTTCATCTTGCCATACAACAACTTTTTGCAATTGAGTACAAACAGCTGAATGATGACCATTGGCTTTACAAGCAACTGAGATGTAATTTGAGTCATATGTGTAGCACGGGAGCATTTATTACCTTATGCGCTAGAAAGCAAAACAAAGAGCAACATCTTGATTTAATTGAAGGGAAACGTCTTTTTATCATCGAAGACTTCGTAGAAGACTTCCATAAGGCCTGTTTTCAAGTCATCAACCTTTTAGAAAAGGGTGAACTCAGGCAAAAAGCGATGGCTTTGAATGAAATCGACACACATAAACCATAGACATTCAGGAATTCAACGTATTTTTGCAAGTAAATTCATTCGCATGACTGTACATCCATATTCTCGACCACGTAGACTGCGTAAATCTGCAGCCATACGTTCTTTGGTACAAGAAAATCATATTCAGGCCAGTGATTTCATTGTTCCCCTATTTTTTATGGAAGGTGAAAATGCAAAAGAAGAAATTGCTTCTATGCCGGGTTATTTTCGTTTTACACTCGATTTATTACTCGAAGAAGTAAAAGCCTGTTACGATTTAGGGCTTCGAAGTGTTTTACTTTTTGCTAAAGTTCCCGATGAGCTGAAAGACAATACAGGCTCCGAGGCATTAAATCCTGATGGATTGATGCAAAGAGCAATTAAAGCGATCAAAAAGTTTTACCCCGAGATGTATGTGATGACGGATGTCGCTTTAGATCCATATTCTTCAAATGGTCATGATGGTATTGTAGAGGATGGGGAAATTGTAAACGACCCCAGTGTTGAAATATTGGGGGAAATGGCACTTACACACGCACAAGCTGGAGCTGATATGGTTGCCCCTTCGGATATGATGGACGGTAGAATTGGCTACATACGTGAAGTCTTAGAGGAAAATGATTTTCCGAATGTGGGAATTATGTCTTATTCGGTAAAATATGCTTCTTGTTTTTATGGTCCATTCCGGGATGCACTAGATTCTGCTCCCGGATTTGGAGATAAAAAAACCTACCAAATGGATCCTGCCAATACTGATGAAGCGCTTCGAGAGTGCGCCTTAGATATTCAGGAAGGTGCTGATATTGTTATGGTAAAACCGGGGATGCCTTATTTAGATATGGTACGATTGGTAAAAGAAAAGTTTGATGTTCCTGTTGCAGCATATCAGGTGTCAGGAGAGTTTTCAATGATGCACGCTGCAGCCGAAAAAGGGTGGCTAAACCTTGAAGAGGCAATGCTTGAATCTGTGATTGGGTTTAAACGTGCCGGAGCAGATTTAATTGCCAGCTATTTCGCCAAAGATATTGCGAGAATATTGAAAGCCTGACGGTCGGCTCACAGCCCTCAGGAAATAGAAGTGATCAGTTCATAAAGTAAATCTACTTACGGATAAAACATAAAAAATCAGCCTGATTATGACAAGTAAAGAACTCTTTGAAAGAGCTCAAATATTTATTCCCGGTGGAGTAAACTCGCCGGTTCGTGCCTTTAAATCGGTTGGAGGAACACCCGTTTTCTTTAGAGAAGCCAAAGGATCAATAATGATTGATGTAGAAGGCAAAGAATACATTGATTACATCGGTTCTTGGGGCCCCATGATCTTAGGCCATAGTTACCCACCGGTATTAGACGCATTAAAAAATGCTGCGGACAGATCTACTTCTTTTGGAGCTCCAACAGAGCTAGAAACGAATATTGCAGAACTTATCTGCCAGATGATGCCGGGTGTTGACAAGGTGCGTATGGTAAATTCAGGTACGGAGGCTTGTATGAGTGCCATTCGCGTAGCGCGAGCTTACACAGATCGCGAGAAGTTCATCAAGTTTGAAGGATGCTATCACGGACATGCAGATGCTTTTTTGATTAAAGCAGGTTCCGGAGCCATCACTTTAGGCGTGCCAAATTCTCCCGGAGTAACAAGTGGTACTGCTAAAGACACCCTTCTTGCTCGTTACAACGATTTGGCTCAGGTAGAAGAAATTCTTACGAATAATAAAGATGAAGTAGCAGCCATCATATTAGAACCTGTTGCCGGAAATATGGGTTGCATTCCTCCTAAAGAGGGATTTTTAGAAGGCTTGCGCAAGCTTTGTGATCAACACGGAGTTGTGTTAATTTTTGATGAGGTAATGACCGGTTTCCGTCTTTCAGCAGGTGGTGCACACAAACGATTCAACATTCAACCTGACATGGTTTGTATGGGGAAGGTTATTGGTGGTGGATTGCCCGTAGGAGCTTTTGGTGGTAAAGAGGAGATTATGAATATGGTAGCTCCCTTGGGGCCTGTTTATCAAGCCGGAACACTTTCAGGAAACCCATTGGCCATGTCTTGTGGGTACACGCTTTTGAAAGAATTGAATGATGACCCGGCCATTTTTGAAGCTTTGGAAGAAAAGACAGCATACCTTGAAAAAGGAATGCGACAGGTATTTGATAAGTACAACTTAAAGGTTTGTATTAATCGTTTAGGGTCGATGATAAGTTTTCACTTTAATATTGATGAAGTACGGAACTTTGATGATGCCTGCGCTGCAGATGCTGACTATTTCAAAAAAGTATTCCATGGAATGTTGAGAAGAGGAGTCTACTTAGCCCCCTCGGCTTTTGAAACTTTATTTATTGCCCGTACACACAGTAAAGTATTGCTTGACAAAACCATTCAGGCTCTCGACGAAACGATTCAGGAAATTGAAGCATAAGCCTGTACAGAGGAGATCTTAAAACAGCCCTTTTACGAATCTAATGAAAAAAGAATTTCAATTTAAAGAAGGTGAAGTTTTACTCATCAACAAACCCATCCATTGGACGAGCTTTCAGGTGGTAAACAAGTTGCGTTGGTTGATTAAGAGAAAGCTTCAGGTAAAAAAGATAAAAGTTGGTCATGCCGGAACTTTAGATCCTTTGGCCACAGGGTTAATGATTATTTGTACCGGAAAAAAGACCAAAGAAATAGATCAATACCAAGCTGCCCAAAAAGAATACATCGCCACCATAAAGCTAGGGGCAACGACCCCAAGTTATGATGGGGAAACCGTAGAGAACTATTTTTATGGAACGAAACACATTAATAATGATTTAGTTACAAAAACAATTCTTACCTTCCTTGGCGATACACAGCAATACCCTCCGATTTTTTCGGCAATTAAAGTAGGAGGAAAAAAACTGTATGAAAGTGCTCGAAAAGGAAAAGACATCGAAATAAAACCCAGAAGTATCAACATTAAAGAATTGGAAATTCTAAGTATTGAAATGCCTTATGTTCAGTTTCGAGTGGCATGTAGTAAAGGGACCTACATTCGTTCTCTTGCACACGATATTGGCAGGGCGCTGAATAGTGGTGCCTGGTTATGTAAATTGCAAAGAACAAGAATTGGGGTGTACTCAATAAAAAATGCGATTGATATCCAAGACTTTGAGGATGTGATGAAGTCACCATAATTCCGTAAAATTTTATTTTATTTCCTATATTTGCATGCTTAAAAAAATAGACGTTCTATGATCACCAAAATGAAACTTTCCCACTTCAGCTACGAGTTGCCGGAAGAGTTGTTGGCTAAAAG
>Ga0207964_1000391_pt1 | contig 11963 bp, 10 predicted proteins | sample Knorr_S23_td_250_FD_185608 | JGI IMG/M metagenome (GOLD analysis project Ga0207964, IMG submission 185608) | Marine microbial communities from Southern Atlantic Ocean transect - Knorr_S23_td_250_ad_251m_LV_A (SPAdes) (version 2) | ecosystem: Environmental > Aquatic > Marine > Oceanic | place...
AAACTATATTTTTCTTGTAAAAGATGGCCGAACAACGAAAGATCTTGCGAATATTTAAGCTGATAAGCTTGTTGAAAGGTGTTCGAAGAAGAAGACCTAAAGAACTTGCCGATATTCTTGAAATATCGAAGCGAACGGCATATCGCTATTTTGTTCTTTTAGAAGAATTGGGCTTTGTGATCGACGTAGATTTTGAAGGTTGTTATTTTATTCCCACAGAAGAGGGTGAGGAGTACAAATTTACCTTTAATTCCGAAGAGTCTTTATTGATCAGGCAATCCATAAAGAGTTTGTCGGCCTCTCATAATTTATCGGAACATATTCTGAAAAAACTCCATATGATGAGTGAACAGGCTCAGATCGGAGAGAATATTTTGAATGCGAGCAATGGTCTAAAGATCGAAAAACTCTCAAAGGCCATTCAGGATAAAATTCAGGTTAAATTATTGAATTACTCTTCTTTAAATTCCAATACCGATTCTACCCGTTTTTTTGAGCCTATTACTTTTACTACGAATTATACAGGGGTTATCGGAGTTGATGTTCAAAAAGCTCCTGATGAAGCCCGCATCTTTAATATCAATAGAATCGGGCAGGTAGAGTTGTTACAAAAGCAACAAAAATTTGCTTCAGAAATTGAAGTACAGCCGATAGATGCCTTTGGGTATAAAGGAGAAAAACTTTTTGATGTAGAATTAAAGTTGCAACGTAAAGCGTATTCGCAATTAATTCAGTTTTACCCCCAAACAAAGCCCTTGATAAAAGGAAAGACGGATGACTATATTTTTATTGGTAAAGTCTATTTTTCAGAGTATCTGCTTCGTTTTTTGTTGGCATTTCCGGATGAGGTTCATATCCTAAAGCCCCAGGCATTAAAAGATGAATTCGCAAATTTTAAGCAGTCTCTTTTATAAGATAAGTTCTTTGTTGAAATTTAGTTAGTGTCACAAGTTGTCACTATGTTGTCCTTCATTTGTAGTGTAGAATTAAAATACAAGATTATGACAACGACTTACGCACTCAGACAAAGTACCCATCAGTTTTTACCTTTCGGAGTTGATTTTTCTCAAAAGGATGACCATTTAGGAGTTTGTAATACGCAGGTATTAGAAGAATTGATTGATGGGAAGATCCAAAGGGAGTATTATTTTCAAACTCGAAAGTTTGGCAAGGTTTATTTATCCGTAGTAAGTAAATTGGTTATTTCGGACCAAACTTGGAATGCCTTTATGGGAACTTTCACGAAAGATCCTGATGTGGAAGAGTTTATTGATCTGATGGTTAATGATCAATTGGATTCTGAGTTACTCGGTTTAATTGGGAATAACCTTCCAAAATATCCCGATGTAGTAGGGCTTATTTTGATGGGAGAATCTATTTATAAGGGTTAAATAAAGACGATGACTAAGACTTTGACGAAGACAATATCTTCTCTATCTTCTTAATTTCTCTAACTACTGTTTTCTGTCATGCAGTCTTGCGGTCAAGAAGTTTTAAGTTCTAAGTTTTGAGTGTCACGCTTAGCCTAACAATCATTTGTCACCCTGAGCCTGTCGAAGCGCGGCAAATGAATTGTTTATCCTTCGATCCCGAACTTCGGAACAGCATGACAATTCATTCTTTTAACTCCTGACTCCTGTCTCCTAATTGTTATGGTCAATAATGTAATTAATGACTTTTTTCATCAGATGAAGTCGGTCTTTACCACGAACATTGTGAGGATGGCTCGGGTATGTGAAGTAATCCAATTGAATCCCTTCTTCTACACATTTCCGAACAAAGGCCATTGAGTGTTGCCAAACGACAACATCGTCTTGAGCCCCGTGGATAATTAACAGATCCCCTTTCAGGTTTTTGGCTTTCTTCAGCAGACTTGTGTTTTCATAACCTTCAGGATTGGTTTGAGGCGTATCCATAAAGCGTTCGGTGTACATGACTTCATAAAATTTCCAATCGATAACCGGACCTCCGGCAATTCCACAGGTAAATACATCTGGATAGGAACACATTAAGTTGGTTGTCATAAATCCTCCGTAGCTCCAGCCGTGGATAGCAAGTCTGTCTGCATCGATAAAGTCAAGAGATTTTAAGTGCTCCACACCCCTTATTTGGTCCTGCATTTCAATTTTCCCTAGATTTCTGAATATCGCTTGCTCAAACTCGCGACCTCTGTTTTCAGAGCCTCTGCCGTCTACCGTAAATACAATATGATCTTGGTCATTTGCCAGATAGTGCATCCAAAGAGGGGCAGCAGCCAAATGGGTGTTGTAGATCAACTGAATGCCGGGACCATTGTAAACGTAAACTAAAGCAGGGTAAGTCTTCGTAGCATCGAAATCAGATGGCTTTATTATTCTACAATTTAATGGAGTTCCATCATCGGCTTTTATGGTGTATAATTCCGTTTGTGCAATTTCAGTTTTCTCAAATGGATCTTTAGATTGTAATAAGGTTCGCATTGATTTTCCCGTATGATCCATTAATTTGATTGTTCCGGAGTTTTGAAGGCTGTTGTAAGAATCGATCAGGAAGCGTCCGTTGTAATTTGCCTGAACCCGATGTACTCCTTCAGCTTTTGATATCATTGTTGAGCGAGGTGCTTTAATCGTACTTCTGAATACCCGGGTTTCCAAAGCGTTGTTGTGAGTTCCGGTAAGAATAATTGAGTTGCCTGTAAAAGCAATAAAGTCTTTTACGACCCATTTTCCTTTGGTGACCTGATTTAGCAGTTTGCCTTCAACGGTATATCTGTAAAAATGGTCGTAACCATCGCGTTCTGATCTCCATAGGAATTCGTTATCATTTCCCTCAACAAAGATCATTGCGTGTAGTGGTTGCACATAATTTTCGTGTTTTTCTTCGAATAAGGTTTTTACAAGATTACCTGATTTCGCATCATATTTGTTGAGTTTCATATGATTTTGATCTCTGTTTAGAACAGCAATGTAGATGTATTCATCTTTTGGTCCCCAGGCAATATTTGTAAGGTATTGTTCTTTGGGTTCACCCGTTTTTACATAAACTGTTTCTTCAGTTTTTAAATTGTAGATCCCCAAAGTAACATGGTGGCTTTTCATGCCGGCCATGGGATATTTTACATGATTTACTTCTGAAATTCTGGTGTCTGTATTTACCAATGGGTAATCCGTAACCATAGATTCATCTTTTCTGTAAAAAGCCAGATTGTCTCCCTTGTTAGACCAGAAGGTTCCTTTTGAAACTCCAAATTCGTAGCGGTGTACTGCTTGTCCGTTAATGATGTCTGGGTTTTTATCCGAAGTAAGTTGGTGCGTTTTGCCTTTTGAATCTTGAATGAAAAGATTGTTCTCTATGGTGTATGCTAATGCCAGAGCTTTATCCGAGAATTCTGAGTGTTCCGCATTTTCATCGTAGCTGAATAATTCTGTCAGTAAATCGTTTGTGATATGATAGGTGTAAAAGCGAGAACCTTTTTGAAAACGAAAGTGTTCGGCATCCATCCAGTGAATTCGAGGAAATCTATTTAGGCTATCATCTCCAAAGTGAGTATTTAGTTTTGTTAAAGGGAATTCTTTGCTGTTGCCTTCCAGATCTTCGAGAATGAGTTTATTCTCTTTTGTATAAGAAAATTTAGTACTGTTTTTTACCCATTGAAGTCCGTTAATACGTTCCGGTGCAAACTTGCTCCATCGGGCTAAAATGGCATCTTCGAGGTTTAAGGTTTCATTTTGGGCAAGTACTACTGAGCAAAAGCCAATCATTAGACTAAAGAGAATTCTTTTCATTTTTATTTATATTAAATTGTTTGACAAAGCTAAAAAGCTTTTTGTAAAATACTAAGAACATCAATACTTCGTTATCGAATAGATTAGTATTTTAGCCTTTATGAAGTTGATAAGAGTTTTCTTTATCTTATTTTTATATACAGCGTCCTCGTCTGCTCAAACCGGAGGAGACAATACCTTCGAATTTTTAAATTTAACTACTTCTGCCAGAATTTTGGCTTTAGGAAATGTGTTGGTCAATACATTTGATGATGATGTGAATTTGGCGCAGCAGTTGCCATCTTTAAATCATGTTAGGATGAATCATCAGTTTTCGGTAAATTTTACAAACTATTATGCAGGCGTAAAATTTGGTTCTTTGGTTTATGGTTTACCAAGTTCTAAGTATGAAAATATTAGCGTGGGAATGCAATATTTAGACTATGGCGATTTTAAAAGGACCGATGAGTTTGGGAATGTTACCGGACACTTTACCGCCGGAGAGTATGCGGCTTATGCTTCAACCGTTATTTATAAACGCCCTGCTTTTCGCTTAGGGACTACCTTAAAAGCAGTTTATTCAAATATGGAAGCTTATAATTCGTATGGTCTTTTGGCAGATGTGTCGGTTACTTATGAAATAAAAGAGCAGCGTGTGTTAGCTTCTTTATTGCTGAAAAATGCAGGTTTTCAGCTAAAAACCTATGCCCGGGAGTCAGAGCCTATGCCTTTTGAAATGATTCTGGGAATTTCAGCAAGGTTAGCGCATGCACCCTTAAGGTGGTCTGTGTCATGGGCACATCTTGAGAAATGGGATTTATCTTATGTTGATCCTTCAGAGCCCACAATAGATCCATTAACGAACGAAAAGATTACCCCAAAATATACGACTCGGGAAAAGATATTATCTCATTTACACGTGGGTGGAGAATTATTGTTTAGTAAGAACTTTAACGTTAGAATGGGTTATAATTTTAGAAGACGTCAGGAATTAGCACTTGATCTGTATAAGCATAATGTTGGTTTGTCCTGGGGTTTTAGTATGAAAGTAAGAAAATTTCATTTTAACTATGCACGTGCTGCATACCATGCCGTTGGACCTATGCACACTTTTTCTGTGACATCAAATTTGGCTAAATTTAAAAGACAATGACTCCTATTATTATTGCAATAGATGGCTATTCATCTACAGGTAAAAGTACTCTGGCCAAAGCTTTAGCTAAAGCTTTGCAATATACTTATATCGATACCGGGGCGATGTACAGAGCTGTTTCTTTGTATGCCTTAAGGAAAGGTTATTTAGCCGGAGATGAGGTTTGTGTTGATGATTTAATAGCAGACTTAGATCAAGTTGAAATATCATTTGTTTTAGGAGAAGGTTCGACTTCGGTGGTTTGTTTAAATGGAGCGCAGGTTGAGTCGGAAATAAGAGGAATGGAAGTTTCTAATTGTGTGAGCAAAGTAAGTGCCATACCGGAAGTGCGTGAGTTGTTGGTTGCACAACAGCAGTTGATGGGAGAGCAGAAGGGGATTGTGATGGATGGTAGAGATATTGGATCGGTTGTTTTTCCAAATGCAGAATTAAAGTTGTTTATGACTGCCTCAGAAGAGATCAGAGCTCAACGCAGGTATGATGAATTTATCGCTAAAGGCGATCAGGTGAAATTTGAAGAGGTTAAAGCGAATATATCCGAAAGAGATTACAGGGATACCCATCGAGAAATTGCGCCCTTAACTCAAACGGATGACGCCATTGTATTAGATAATAGTAATCTCACTCCAGAAGAGCAATTAGTGTGGGTTTTGGATAATGTTAATCGGATTACAGCTGCTCGGAAATAATTATTTTACTACTCTTGGTGTATCCATTTTCATAGTAGTCTTTTCGAATGTAGGCACCAAAATGTTTGGGGTAGCTTATCTGTTGCCCTTTTAGATTAAAGAATTTACTATTTATGATTCTGAGTTCTTGTTGGTTTGTTTCTTCAATGTCAATTACCTCATCAACATAAAAAGAATGCTTTTTATGAACTAAGAATGTATTGTTGTAAACCAAAGTGTCTTCTCCGGCAGTTATCTGGTAATATCCATTACCATACGAACAGCAGATGCCATCTCCATATTTATCGTTAATCATAAAGGTGTAACACATAGAGTTGTCAAGCTTAAGGTCGATGCTTACAAGTTCGTTGGGTTGGTAATCTATACCCTTACCTTCAGATACGATATTGCCATTAGCATCAACTAAAGACCAGTTTGTTTCAGCAGGGTAAAGATCTGTTTTTATTTCAATGGTAATATCTTTACTAGTTGTGATCAGTTCATCTGTTAGATCGTGACTTACAGTATTGTTTAGCTGATTTGTGTCATTGTTAGCATTTACTTGAAAATGAATGGTTGAGCCATTTATATCTGAATTTTCAAAACTTATAGGCTGAGATGTATCATTTGTTGTGTTGCCGGTTGGTAGTACATAGTCCCAATTAATTGTACTGTGGTAGCTTGAGTCTGTAAATACATCGATACTGATGTTGGTAGCAGGTTTTAAACCGACATTTCCTATGTTTATATTGGCAAATACATCGTTTTTACAGTGTGTTATTTCCAGATCAAAGATTGTAACATCCGTATAATCATTTCCAAAATTACAGGTGTTTAATGATTGCTCCCATTCCAGAGGGCTGACTGGGTATCCAAAGCCGTAAGTTAATAAACTCATAGATCGATCCGGACAGATCATAATATAATTAGGGTATGCATAAACAAAAGGAATGTAAGATTCCGGAATGTCATTTAAATTGATAACAGGATTAATAATACCCCAATTGTTCGAAGTTTCTTCTACAACTTCATCTGAATTGTTATCTACTTCTATTGAGAGGATCTGTATTTGGTCGCTGCCATCAGGCCCATAGCTCTCCCAGAATTCATCCATATACTCTGCGCCTTCCTGACAGGGAATACAGCTAAGAAAGAAGAAGTCTAATAGTACTGGTTTACCTTCATCAAGATATTCGTACACGTTGTGCGTTACGCCATTCAAGTCTGTCACAAACAAATTGGGTGCGGTTTGTGCAAATAGTGAAGCGTATATTGTTGAAAATATGACGAATAGTTTTTTTGGCATCAAATCAAATTCTTTACTGTTATGTCATCAAAAACCGTTCCTATTACAGGTTTTCAATTTTAAGAAAAGCGAACATAATCATTTTTTCAATCGATTTTAAAGGATTTGTATTAAAAGTACCTTGAAATATGATGGCAGGTATAACGTTTATGTCAAGTTCTTTAGGGTTGAATATTTTCCGGATTCATTAAGATTTTCAGTTTTATCTTAACATTTTGTAATGTTTATGTTTTATTGGAGTTAACTTTAATAATTGATAGAGAAACCTTCATTTAAAATTAATGCTGCTTACATGAACTTATTCATATTCTTTCATATATTTGAGATGAAGTTACTAATTCAAATATGCGATTATGAATTCAACCACTTATAGTATTTTAGTGCCGATTGGTTTTTCAGAACAATCGATGATTGCCTTGGAACAAGCGGAAAGATTAGCAATATTAACCAATGGAGAGATTACTTTGCTAAGTATCATCGAAACCTCTGGTTTGTTAAGTAGATTATTCGGTGAAGAAGAGGGGAGATATACAGATTTGAAGTTGGAACTTCAGGGAAGATTAGATAAACTGGCTACAGTAGTAAGTGGTAGGAGCGGTCTTAAGGTAAATGCCATGGCAGCTAAAGGAAAGGTGTCACAAAAGATTGTTGAAGTAGCTGAACTTATTAATGCGAATCTGGTTGTAATGGGAACAAATGGAGTTCCCTCGGAGTTTGCAAAAAAAGTAATTGGTTCAAATGTTTTTAGAGTTGTTTCTACATCGCCATGTCCTGTGATTACGATTAAAGGAAAGGATCATTTTGAGGGTTGTAGAACAATTGTATTGCCCTTGGACTTAGAAAAGGAAACAAAAGAAAAAGTTTCGCATGTACGTACCTTAGCACGCTTGTGGGATGCTACGGTAAAGGTTGTTTCAGTTTTTGAAGGAAATGATATGGATGCTTTGGCTAAGTTGAATGCTAACTTGAATCAGGTAGAGAGCTTTTTGATTGATGGTGGTGTAAAAACAACGATAGAGCTTGTTAAAATTGATGGGCGTTCTTTGTCAAAAGCCATATTAGATTACAGCAATGAGCATGAGGCTGATCTGATCATGATAATGACGCAACAAGAAAATGATTTTACGAGCCATTTTGTAGGTTCTGCGGCACAATCTATTATATACAACAGTAAAGTGCCTGTAATGAGTATTCGCCCGGTAGTAAAGATTTCTGCTGTATATTATTTACCATAATAATTAGTATCTTTTGCAGATTGGTTTATATCGTATGAAAGTTTCCATAGTTACCATAGGTGATGAAATTTTAATCGGACAGATTGTTGATACAAATTCTGCCTGGATAGCTCAACGTCTCAATGAAATAGGACTTCAGGTACATAAGATCTACTCGATTCCGGATACTGAAGATGCGATTATCAGAACTTTAGAGAGGGCTCGTAAATTAACAGATATTGTACTTGTGACCGGAGGGCTTGGGCCAACAAATGATGATATTACAAAAAAAACTCTAGCTAAATTTTTTAACGATACTTTGGAGCGAAATGAAGAGGTGCTACAGCATATAAAAGTGTTGTTTCAAAAATTTGGAGTGAAAAGGATTAATAAGTTAAATGAAAAACAAGCTGACCTACCAACCAAATGTAAGGTGCTTCTAAATCCCGTAGGAACGGCTTCCGGGATGTGGTTTGAAGTGAATAAGAAGCATTTTATTTCTATGCCGGGAGTGCCTCATGAGATGAAAGAGATCATGAATACTTTAGTGCTTCCGGAGTTCCAATCTCGATTTAGTAATGGCGTGTTTTTACATAAAACAATATTAACGCAGGGTGTACCCGAATCGATTTTAGCTGAGTTACTGGAGGAGTGGGAAACTTCGTTAAATACAGATGTAAAATTGGCATACCTTCCGTCTGAGAATAGAGTTAGACTTCGTTTGAGTGCTAAAGGAGTAGATGAGAGTCGATTAAATGCATTGTTAGATGATGAAATTCAAAAGTTGAATAAAATCATTCCCGAGCATATTTATGGAGAAGAAAAAGATCGTATAGAGTTAAGAATAGGTGATTTGTTGTCCAAGAATAAGGCTACTGTAGCTACTGCCGAAAGTTGTACGGGTGGTTATTTAGCTTACCTGATTACCTCTGTTCCGGGCAGTTCGGCTTATTTTAGAGGTAGTGTTTTGGCCTATGATAATAAAATAAAAGAAGATATTCTTCATGTTCATGCCGATTCTTTGAAGAATTATGGTGCTGTAAGTGAACAGGTAGTCAAAGAAATGGCCTTAGCGGTTAAGGACTTGATGGGGGTAGATTATGCCTTGTCTACTTCCGGAATTGCAGGTCCTACAGGCGGTACTGCAGAAAAGCCTGTGGGAACCATTTGGACTGCCATTGCAGGACCAAATGGTGTAAAGGCGGTAAAGTATCAGTTTGGAACTGAAAGATTGTGGAATGTCAGGCGTAGTGCGAGTGCAGTTTTATTAGATCTTTTGCATGAACTGGAATCAGCTCATAAAAAATTAGAATAGTTTTTTTGATTTGAATAAAAGGCTTACTTTTGCAATCCGTTTTGGAATAGAGAAATAACATAATCAGTATAGTAATGTCTAGAGTTTGTAGTATAACAGGAAAGAAAGCGATGGTAGGAAACAATGTTTCTCACTCGAATAGAAAGACTAAGAGAACGTTTGGTGTTAACTTGATGAAGAAACGTTTCTTCGTTCCGGAAGAAGACCAATGGGTTACTCTTAAATTGTCCGCTGCGGCATTGAAAACGATTAATAGAAAAGGAATTTCTGCTGTGTTGAAAGAAGCTCGTGCAAACGGGATGGAGTTGAAATAGTAGATTTTTTTAAGATAGATATTTAAGTTGCCTCAGAAATGGGGCAACTTTTTTTGTTTCTACTGAGAGCTGATTGCCAAGTAGTTTATTTTATAAAATTCAGTAAACTTTAAATTAATAATTTAACTTTGTATATAAATGTTTTGGGAGTAATGTGTTGTCTTTAAGTAGATAGCTTAATATTAAAATGATGATTAATGAAGAATTTCTCCATTTTGTATGGAAGTTTCAGTTGTTTGATTTTTCTGATTTAAAGAGTTCACGAGGAGTTTCTGTTCAGATTATGAAACGAGGATTGCATAATTCTAATGCAGGTCCGGATTTTTTAAATGCACATATTCAAATTGATCGTATGCTTTGGTGTGGTGATGTAGAAATTCATGTGAAAAGTTCCGATTGGTATGTGCACAAACACCACGAGGATGAAAATTATGACACGGTAGTTTTACATGTAGTTTATGAGGAAGATGTTGAGGTGAAAAGTAGGAGTGGAGTACTCTTGTTTTGTCTGGAGCTTAAAGATTTGATTCCTGATATGTACATTACGGAATACGACACATTGTATCATTCTATTTCAAATATTCCCTGTTCTTATGCCATAGGTGATCTCGATAAGTTTTTTTGGTTTTCTTATGCCGATCGATTACTTGTTGAGCGATTGGAGAAGAAGGAATCTAAAGTGAGGGAGTTGTTTTTATTGTCAAATAAAGATTATCAAGAGTGTTTTTATCGTTTGTTAGCTTATGCTTTAGGCTTAAAGATCAATACAGAACCTATGTTGAGTTTGGCAGAGGTGACTCCGTTATTAATGCTTCAAAAACATCGTCCTAACCGCATGCAAATAGAAGCACTTCTTTATGGTCAAAGTGGTTTGCTTAAAAGAAAATATATCGATGATTATCCGAAGAAGCTTCAAAAAGAGTATCAGTTTTATTCAGAGAAATATAAGTTGCAGTCTATTTCTCGTCAAAAATGGAAGTTTTTTAGACTTCGCCCCAATTCATTTCCAAGTCTTCGCATCTCTTATTTAGCTGATTTTGTGTTAAAGTCAGAACCTATATTCGAAAAGCTCTTTCACTATCAAAGTTTAAAAGATATCCTTCCCTTTTTCAATTTAAGTCTGTCAGATTATTGGAAATCGCACTATGTGTTCGATAAAAAATCCAAGACTCTTAATAAGAGTTTAGGAAAGTCAACCGTTGATCTTATCTTTATAAATACTGTACTGCCCTTTTGTTTTTTTTATGCAAAACAGAAATCAGATGAAGTAATGATGATGCGTGTGTTAGATACTTTTAGGGAGATAAAATATGAAAATAATAAAGTTGTTCGTTACTACAAAGATGCAGGTGTGAAGGTGAAATCGGCTTTGATGTCTCAGGCATTAATTCATTTGCATCAGAATTATTGCATTCCGCGAAATTGTTTAAATTGCAGAGTGTTCAATCAAATACTTAAATAAGCGTGTATTCCTGGATCCGTAATATGATAGACAGACAGGCTTTTGGAGTTTGTTCGACTGTTGCCGAGTTTTTAAATATGAAAGCTTCTTCAGTAAGACTCTTTTTTATTTACAGCTCCTTTTTAACTTTAGGTTCACCCTTGTTAATCTATTTAATTATGGCTTTTGTTTTTCGATTGAAAGATTTAGTGAATTCAAAAAGAAGTTCAGTATTTGACCTTTAACCTATGAAGTTAAGATCCTATTTTTTTAAGAATTCTAACCTTAATGAACTGTTAAGTCTTTAAATGAAGAAGATTTTAATTACCGGTGCTAATGGTTTGTTAGGCCAAAAATTAGTTTCCCTTTTATCGAAACAGCAAGATGTATTCCTTTTAGCTACAGCTCGAGGTGATTGTCGTTTTTCACTTCCACAAGCAGTTACTTATCAAAGTTTGGATATTACAGATGCTTATGCATGTGTAAAGTTGTTTGATGAATTTCAACCGGATGCTTTAATCCATGCTGCAGCCATGACTCAGGTCGACGCTTGTGAGGATGAACGAGCTTTGTGTGACTTAATAAATATTACAGGCGTTTCAAATCTGATTAAGGCCATTGGGGATAGAAATACGCATTTTGTCCATATTTCTACCGACTTTGTTTACAAAGGAGATGAAGTGGAATATTTTGAAGATTCAAAAGTGCATCCTTTGAGTTATTACGGTACTTCCAAATGGAAGTCGGAGCAACTGTTTAAAGCAGTTAAATTTCCTTATTCCATATTGAGGACGGTTTTAGTTTATGGG
>Ga0207964_1000392_pt1 | contig 11931 bp, 8 predicted proteins | sample Knorr_S23_td_250_FD_185608 | JGI IMG/M metagenome (GOLD analysis project Ga0207964, IMG submission 185608) | Marine microbial communities from Southern Atlantic Ocean transect - Knorr_S23_td_250_ad_251m_LV_A (SPAdes) (version 2) | ecosystem: Environmental > Aquatic > Marine > Oceanic | place...
CTGGCTATGGTGGCGGGCGCACCCACTGTTGCCGATTCTGTTATTGCTGTCACTGAGCAGGGAACACTGGAGTGCGTGCATGCCCCCTCTACCTTGGATATTCAACCAGATAATCTCGCCACACCAGAATCAATCCGCTTTCCCACCGCCAACAAGGACTGGGTACAGGCATTTTTCTATCCACCCACTAACAGCCTCTATCAGGGTGAAGATCAGGCGTTACCCCCAGTTATTGCAATCTGCCACGGCGGCCCTACAGGTGCGACTGACTGTAGCCTAAACTTGAAAATTCAGTACTGGACTAATCGCGGCTTTGCCGTGGTGGATATTAATTATCGTGGCAGTACCGGATTTGGACGGGACTATCGCAATGCACTGGCAGGCACTTGGGGTATTGCCGATGTTGAGGATACAGAATACGCCATCAAATTTTTGGTTGCGCAACAAAAAGTAGATTCACAGCGCTGTATTATTCGCGGCAGTAGTGCCGGCGGTTATACGGTACTATCTGCGCTTACTTTTACTAATACATTTAAGGCAGGCGCCAGTCTCTATGGCATTGGCAATCTTGAAACTCTGGTCAGCGATACCCATAAATTTGAATCGCGCTATTTGGATAAGCTGGTAGGCCCCTATCCCGAACAGCGGGCAATCTACAGACAGCGCTCTCCTATTCATCATATAGATCAGCTTAACTGCCCAGTGATTTTTCTACAGGGATTAGAAGATAAGGTGGTACCACCCAATCAAGCGGAGAGAATGGTTGAGAGCCTGCAACAAAAAGGCATAGACGTGGTATATATCAAGTTTCCCGATGAGGGCCATGGGTTTAGAAAATCGGAAAATATTATTCGCGCTATGGAGGCCGAGTTAGCTTTCTATTGCGATGTGTTTAACTTGGCAGAAAAAGGGTAATCTATGTCCCGCTATAGACCGCCCGCCCCCAAGAGCTCACCCTATATCACTGGCGATGGTGCAATCAAATTGCGCGCCGAATTGCGTCAACTGTGGAAGGTGGAGCGACCTCAGGTTACACAAATAGTGCACGAAGCGGCAAAAAATGGTGACCGCTCGGAAAACGGCGACTATATATATGGCAAGCGGCGCTTGCGAGAAATCGATCGCCGTGTGCGCTACCTAACTAAACGACTCGAACAAGCTACCATTATTGAAGATAAACCTAGAGATACTTCAAAAGTATTTTTTGCCGCTTGGGTAACTCTAGAAGATCAAGATAATCCAGATGCACAGCCTCAGCACTTGCGCTTGGTAGGTTCTGATGAAATCGATGCCGAGCAGAATTGGATCAGTATTGATTCACCTATGGCAAGAGCCCTAATCGGCAAGTCTATAGATGATGAAGTGCGGGTTAAAACCCCAGATGGCGAACGGTATTTTGTTATTACCAAAATAGACTATTAGGGTGACAGTCGCGCAATATCCCAGCTATTGTCCTTCAATTGGTAGCTAAATCTATCGTGAAGACGACTTTCACCGCCCTGCCAAAACTCAATTTCATCGGGCACCACGCGATAGCCGCCCCAAAAGTCTGGCAATGGTACCTGACCGTTGGCATATTTCTGTTTTATAGTCGCAAACTGTTGTTCTAATACCTGCCGAGAACTAATAGCTACGCTCTGCTTTGATGCCCAAGCCGCCCACTGACTGCCCCGCGGACGACTGAGAAAATACTTAACCACTTCGGATGTGGATAAGTGCTCAGCGCGACCGCCAACAATGACCTGACGATCTAGTTGTAGCCAAGGAAAATGTAGGCAGACACGATTATTGCCCTGTATTTCTTTCGCCTTGCGACTTTCTAAATTGGTATAAAAAATCAGACCATTACTATCAAAATGCTTGAGCAACACCATACGCTGCCAAGGTTTACCATTGACGTCCACTGTGGCTACACTCATAGCAGTGGGATCTTGAACCCTAGACTCAATGGCTTGATTCATCCATAGTTCAAACTGTGCAAAGGGATCATCCAGCAACGATTCTCGGGTCAGTTTCCCGTAATCATATTCGCGACGATTATCTTCTAGACTCATATTATTCCCGCTGTTTAGTAGAACCCACTGCAACCAGTGCCTAATTTACCACAATTCATTATCTGTGCAGTTGCTTTTGGGTAATAAGCGGGTAAAACCCCTTAAAAATGCAGTTATCAGCGGTTAAATAGCAATAATAGCGCTGTTTTAGCTATAAAAATGATCACTACAGGCGTATACTCCGCGACCTCTCGCCAATGAGACCATAACCAAAGGTATTTTCATGTCCTCTAACGATTTTCTATCACTGGGTATCAGCGCGCCGGTACTTAAGGCCGTTCAAAATTTGGGTTACGAACAGCCATCGCCTATCCAAGCACAGAGCATTCCTGTGTTACTCAGCGGTAAAAACCTATTGGGCACCGCTCAGACCGGTACTGGAAAGACTGCGGCCTTCGCCCTACCTTTGTTAAGCAATATTGATGAGCAACAAAAAACACCGCAAATTTTAGTATTAACCCCTACCAGAGAGCTGGCTATTCAGGTGGCTGAAGCCTTTCAGAGTTATGCTAAACATATTAAAGGCTTTCATGTATTGCCCATCTATGGCGGCGCTGATATAGGCGGGCAATTGCGCGGGCTAAAACGCGGGGCACAGGTGGTTGTGGGAACACCGGGGCGTATGCTGGATCATCTAAAGCGTAAAAGCCTCAACCTAAGCCAAGTAAAGTCTTTGGTTCTTGATGAAGCAGACGAAATGTTGCGTATGGGTTTTATTGATGATGTGGAAGCCATACTGTCAAAAACCCCTGAGAACTGTCAGCGAGCACTGTTTTCAGCCACGATGCCAGCGGCGATTAAGCGGGTAGCGGATAAATATTTGGGCGATGCCGAGCAGGTGCGCATCAAGAGTAAGACACAAACTGTGGAGCGTATTGATCAAAAATATATCACAGTTAAAGCGCATCAAAAGATGGACGCGCTGACTCGAGTTCTCGAAGTGGAGAAATTCGATGGCATGATTATCTTTGTGCGCACCAAATCTTCTACAGTTGATATCGCAGAGCGACTTGAAGCGCGAGGTTTTTCTTCAGCTGCATTAAATGGCGATTTAACTCAGGCTTTAAGAGAGCGCACTATTAACAAGTTAAAGCGCGGCCAAATCGACGTGGTTGTAGCCACCGATGTTGCCGCACGCGGCCTAGATGTTGAACGCATCAGCCATGTGATTAATTTCGATATACCCTACGATAATGAATCCTATGTGCATCGAATCGGCAGAACTGGACGAGCCGGCCGAGAGGGCAAGGCGATCCTGTTTATCACGCCCAAAGAAACCCGCCTGTTGCGCTCTATCGAAAAAACCACGCGCACCAGTATCGCGCCACTGACTATGCCAAGCAATAAGCAGGTCAGCGACCAACGTATACAACAATTTACCCAACAACTATCTGAAACTTTAGAGAGCCCAAGGCTAGATAAGTTCCGCGAGATGATTGTTAAATACGCCGAAGAAAATGATTTGGATATGGCGGATATAGCGGCGGCGCTAACCTATGAAAACCAAAAAGATCGTCCGCTATTTCCTAAATTGGATAATATTGTTGCACCTCGCCAAGAAAATTCTGGTAAAAATAAAGATGGCAAGAATAGGGACAGAAAGAATAAAGATAATTTTTCTAAAGATAGTAACCCCAGAAACACTAAACCTAAAAAGTCTGAACGCGCAATTCGCGATGAAGATGGCCATATAGTACCTATGCTTACTTACCGTATCGAGGTGGGCAGAAATGATCAGGTTGAACCCTCAAATATTGTCGGCGCTATCGCCAATGAAGCCGATATTAGTAGCCAGTATATTGGCCAGATAATTCTTCATGATGATTACAGCACTGTAGATCTTCCCGACGGCATGCCCGACGAGGTATTTAAGCACCTTAAAAAGGCGCGCGTGCGCTCAAAGGCACTTAATATCAGTATAGATAAAGGTGGCGATAACTCTGCGCCGTCAAGCAGAGCACCGAGACCTAAAAAAGGTCCTAAAAAAACCAAGTCAACTGCTCGCGACAATACGTCTAAACGAAAAGGTACCGCCAATGATGGCAGTGCACCGTTAAAAAAGAAAAAGAAGAAAACCTACACCAAGAAAGATAAAAAGAAATAGACCTATAGCTGTCGCCTAAATGGCGGCAGTGCATCCAATAACTGCATGCCGTAACGCTTGGTTAATAGTCGTTTATCCAAGATAGTGACGGTTCCCGTATCATCTTCAGTACGCAACAAGCGCCCGCAGGCCTGAATTAGGCGCAACGAGGCGATGGGTAAGGCTATATCGAAGAAAGAGTTGCCCCCATTGTCTTCAATCCATTCTGATAGTGCCTCATGAAGCGGGTCGTCTGGCACCATAAAAGGTAATTTTGCAATAATTACATGCTTGCAGTAGTTGCCCGGCAAATCTACGCCCTCGGCAAAACTGGCCAAACCAATCAGAACACTGGCTTTACCCTGATCTATACGCTCTTTGTGGAGGCGCACCATTTCACGGTTGGAGTACTGACCCTGAATTAAGCTAATCTGCTGTAAATCGGTGTCAAGTCGATCATAGACTTCCTCCATCTGACGACGCGAGGAAAATAGCACTAGAGTCCCCGCCCTCTTCTCCACCATAGAGGACAGGTTATCCGCTATATAATCGGTGTGTTGATCAACTGCATTGCCCTCTACCGAGTCACTGGGCACATGCAATACGGCGGCTTCAGTATAATTAAACGCCCCGACTACGGATAAAAACTGCGCGGAGTCAGGTATTCCTGTCTCGCGCTTTAAGGTATTAAAATTACCCAGTGATCTCAGGGTTGCAGAGGTTATTATTGCAGCATAACAACTGCCCCATAGCTGTTCACGCAGAATCTCCGTAGCCTGTATTGGACTGGCATTGATGGCAATATCCAAATTGCCCGACCCTGTATCATCAAGGCGCAGCCAACAGGCTAGGGGAACTGTATTGTTTTCAAGTTGCTGCTTTAATCTATCCCATAGGGCCAATAAACTTTCTGCTCTGGAAAGCCAGCTACCCACCTGCTGATAAAAAAGTTCTATGCCAGAGGTCGGCACCGGATAATCTTTACTGCTGAGCGCCTCATTCAAACTATCTTTTAAGGTCTCCACCCGACGCAACCAACGACTCGTCAGGGCACTGATGTTTTGCGCAAGCTCGCGAGTTCCCTCCCCTATATCACCATGGGGAAACCGGTAAAGTTTACGCTCATCATCAATACCATCTATACAGTCTTTAAACAGTGGATACGCCACGGACAACTGCGCGATAATTTCTCGCGCACCACTCTCAATTTGCGGCATTAACTGGGTAATGGTTTCATCTTTCTCGAATAGCGGCGTTTGGCCTTTGACTTGCTTAGGTATTAACTCTAGCCAATTTAACGTGGTATTAATTCGACACTGCGCTCCGAAGTGCCTTACAGCCGTCTCACCTAGACGATGACCCTCATCAAAAATATAAATACTGTCTTCTAGAGGCGGGAGTATAAGGCCACCACCTAAGGCTAAATCTGCCATGACCAAATCGTGGTTGGCGACTATACAATCTGCTTCCTCAATCTCAGCGCGTGCCTTAAAGAAGGGGCACTGATCCACAAATCGACAGCGCCGACCTGTGCATTGACGCTGATCTACGGTAAGAGCACGCCAATCTGCATCTTGAATGCGAGTATCCCAAGCATCTCTATCACCATCCCAACTACCTTCCTCTAGAGACTCGGATAGCTCTAAGTACAAATCTTCAGTCTGAGCGCTGGGGTTAAATTGGATTTCATCTTCAAATAAAAATAAACCCGCCTCTTTGGACTTTATTGCATCCAAGCACTGCTCTAATCGCAAATTACAAACATAGCGACCGCGCCCTTTCACTAAAGCCACTTGGTAATCCCAGTCGCAGGCCTGTAATAAATCGGGAATATCTTTAAGAATTAGCTGTTCTTGTAGCGCAATAGTGCCAGTTGCTACCACCACCGTTTTATTTAAACTTTGAGCCAACGGCAGTGCGGCGAGAAGATAGCCAACGGTTTTACCTGTACCTGTTCCCGCTTCTATAACCGCAAGTCGTTTATCCGCATCATCATGACTAAGGCTATTGGCGATGGAAGCGATCATCTGCTTCTGCCCCTGTCTGGGCTTTAGATCGCGGGATTTTAGAAACTGCCGATATGCCTGCTGAATAGTTTCCTTAGTGTCTTTATCTAACAAATAATAACGTCCCTGTATTACGAGTTATCAACAGCTAAATCAAGCTGCTGGTCTAGCTGATTCTGTACCGGTGTGGCATAGGCCTGTATAGCCAACTCTCTTTGAACACTGGGCACAGAGCCCAAATGAGCCTCAAATTTACTCTCAGCCTCTTGCCAGTCTTCATCGGGCCACTGTTGACGCAATTGATCCACAGCTGCCCAATCTCTGTCAGCCTGCATTTGCCATGCAATAATATTAGTAGGAAATAATTGATATAGCCCATAAATTTGGCGATTAATTTCGGTGGCAAGATCCTCCGCTGTTGCAAAATCTGTACCAATAGGATCACCAAAGTTAACTTGCACCCGACCCTTATAGTCAACAAAACCTTTTTGAATACTATCCAAATCTTCAAATTCTGCCTTTATATAGGCTTCACCCTGTTTGGCCGCGTACAGTTCTCTGGTTTTTTCAACAATACAGGGGTCGTACTCATAGGATAGACAGACGGGCATTAATCGAAGCTGCCCAATAGCTTCAGCGAATGTCTGCTGTTTAGATTTAGACAGTGCCAACATTTTTAACAATGCAGTTTCAGTGCGGTCATTGCCGTCTTTGGCGCGACCTTCTGCCTGAGCAATCCAGCAGGATGCTTTGTCCTCATTAATACTGTGGCGAATATAGGCGGATAATATTTTTAACGCCTCAAGTTTTTCGCGGCGCCCCTCTACTGAGCGCTTAACAATAAAGCTGCGATTGACCCGCATCAGATCACTGGCGAAAGGCTTGCTCAACAAATTGTCGCCAATGGCAATACGAACCGTATCCAAATTAACTGTATGCAATGCCAAATTAACCATAGCTGGATCTAGGGCTATATCGCGATGGTTGCTGATAAAAAGATAGGCTTGATCTGGATCCAATTGATCTAATCCGCCAAAACTATAACCATCTGTGGTCTTATCAAGAGTATTTTGCAGACCCGCCTTTACATGATCTTGAAAATCCGCAACGGTTTTCACATCGGCAATTAACCTGTGCAAACTGCGTCTTAGCATTGGTCTAGCTATTGGCTTAAACAACCAAGGTAATAATTTCATCATCAACGGCGCGCGCCGTGATAATAATAAATCAATAAATTCGCTATCGGCGATCAACCGTGCAAGTACAGCGGGAACTTCAGAGTCCCAATAGGGACGAATTTCATCAAACTGCTCTATAGACTGACTCATAAACTGCGCCTAACTACTGAAGTACTTAAAGATTGTTCCACAATTATTGACCAGAGGTTTATTGTCTTTATTATTGCGAACCTATTTCGAGCGCGCATTAAACCAGCGAATTTCGTGGGAATACTTATCAACTGCATCAACCACATCAAGCACCAGTGCAAATAATGCCATTCTCACCAAAACACCATTATCAGTTTGCCTAAAAATGGCTAAATTAGGATTGTTATCTAGGTCGTTATCCAACTCATTAGCATCGGCGCGAGAATCTCTGGGTAACGGGTGCATAATTACCGTGTTGGGCTGACAAAACTGGGTATAAATAGCCTGATTTAATCTAAATCTGCCACGGTAGAGGTCAGCTTCCTGCTTGCTGCCAAAGCGCTCTTCCTGAATCCTTGTAGAGTACACTATATCCACATCGGTAATGCTGTGAGTTAAATCATCAGACAGCTCCACTGCAACCCCTGCAGAGCGCATATCATCGATTATCTCTGCTGGTAATGACAGCTCTGCGGGAGAAACCAACACCACCTTAATATTCTTGTAGAGACAGAGTAACTTGCATAGGGAATGCACGGTGCGACCAAATTTAAGATCGCCGACCATAGCAATTCTAAGACTATCTATATCACGACCATTCACCGCCATCTCTTTGCGAATGGTGTAAAGATCCAACAATGCCTGAGTGGGATGCTCATTGGCACCATCACCACCATTCATCACCGGCACCCGACTGGCGCTGGCAAACTCTGCCACCGAACCCGCGTCGGGATGACGCATACAGATCACATCACTAAACCCAGAAAGCACTCTGGCGGTATCTTGAAGGGACTCCCCTTTAACCAGAGCCGAACTCTCAAAACCAGCGGTCTCACGAACCTCGCCACCGAGTAGGTTAAACGCAGAACCAAAACTGACCCGAGTTCTGGTACTGGCCTCAAAGAACATATTACCGAGAATAGCCCCTTCCAACACCCTAGTTACTTTTTTGCGCAACGCATAGGGCTGCATCTGATCAGCTACATCAAATATACGAGTAACATCCTGCTTCTCAAATTGGTTAATTGAGAGTATATGGGCGCCTTGGAAGTTCAAACCATTGCCTCAAAAGTAAATAGAATTGGCGAATTTTAGCCTGTTTGACTGCGCTACTCTAGCCCGAATATAAAATGACCGCTTTGAACTGCAATTATTTCGATTACTTAACCGCAGAATCTAGCTTAAATTCAACGCTAATCTGCTGAGACCAAGTTTGCAGTGCTTCTAATATATTATGTTGCTCGGGAGTAATTTCGGGATCTGCCATTAGCTGACTAATTTCCTGCTGTTGCTGATCCAAGGTGCGATAACCAGACTCTGAATCAGTCAAACGCCAATGGCAACTTTGCAACCACTGACTATGCTCCTCAGGCGAGAGGCTTTGTGGAAAATATCTAGCTCTATAATTAAATAACAGGCGGTTATAGCGGGCGTCGGAAAAGCAAAAATTATGCTGTTTAAAATCCTCGACGCTAGCACTGCGAATCTGATCCAATAACGGCTTGTCTCGGTTGGGCAGGAACCCTTGATAGAGCTGTTGTTCAGCCTCAGCACCCCCAGCAAAAGGCGGGTCAGAAAATACCGCCTGCAATTTGGCGCTTAGATCCTGAGCATTTAAGCGCTGCCAATTTTTCTCGCAGCGCTGCGTATCTATTTTTAGTCGCTGAGCTGCAGTGGCATCAACTACCTTTGGCGTAGTTACCACCGGCGCTTTATTAAGGTGGATCACTTTAAGCGCTATGCGCTCAACACCTTCAGCAAGGTTCTCTGAGCTGGTAAATACTCGCTGTTTAATCTGCTCAGTACTTAAACTTAACAAAAGATCTGGGTCAGCCGACAAGTCATAGCAGATAATGCCATTCTTATTGGTGGGATGAGCTGCCAATGGCACCATCATCGCACTGTATAAATTTTCTTTGGGCAACATACCCGAACAGTGAAAAAACGGTTGGCGGCTATTCAAATCAACGATTTTCGCTACAGCGACCTTACCCCGACAGTTGAGCACATAATCAAAGAGTCTGGGCTGTGCCTGTTTCACCAGTTTCGCTAAGGCAATGGTAGCAGTGACATCGGATAGCGCATCATGGGCATCTGCATGGTCAATGCCATTGGCCTGCGTTAGATGCTCTAACTTAAAGCTGGGACTGCCCGACTGATGATCGGGCCATTCTATCCCCTGAGGTCTCAGTGCTCGAGCTATACGCATAAGATCAATAATATCCCAACGCGAGTTACCATTTTGCCACTCGCGCTGATAGGGGTCGTAGAAATTCCTATAGAGCCCGTATCTGGTCACTTCATCATCAAAGCGAATACTGTTGTAGCCAACACCGCAGGTTCCTGGAACAGAGAACTGCTGATAAATTTGCGCCATAAATTTGGGCTCGGCAAGCCCCTGTTGCAGTGCATGTTGAGGTGTGATGCCAGTGATTAAGCAAGCCTGTGGCGAGGGCAGCAGATCAGTCTGAGGTTGACAGTAAATCTCCAGCGGTTCGCCAATAATATTGAGTTCGAAATCAGTTCTCAATCCAGCGAATTGACTGGGTCTATCTATCGAGGGAACAGCACCAAAGGTTTCATAATCGTGCCAATAAAAGCTATCTTTCATTCACCAAGCATCCTTAACCTAGGTTGGACGGTAAGCCTTGCATCTAGTTACAGTAGACTTAAGTATAGTCGGATTAAAACTACAGATACAAAAACGGCGCCTGATGGGCGCCGTTTAATACTTCATATGCTATTTATTCGGTCACAATCTCAGTAAAGTTCATCTCGCCAATCACTCGGCGGTTTTGAGAACGCCCTTCACTCGTCTCATTGGTCGCTATAGGCTTAGATTCGCCGTAACCAAGCGTAGAGATTCGGTCAAGTGATATACCGTAATCTTCAGCAAGAATCATCTTAACAGCCTCTGCTCGGCGCAGAGAAAGATTTTGGTTGTAATCCGCTGAACCCAAGCTATCGGTATGCCCCTCGAGCACCAGTTCAATATCATCATGAGCCTTCATGCCCGCAGCAATAACATCTAATTGATCACCGTAGATAGCCGTCACTTCGCTACTATTCAACGCAAACTCTACATTAAGCAGGATAGTGACCGTTTTCATCTTTGGTTTAGGCGCTTCTTTGACCGCCACAGGTTCAGGAGCAGGAGCAGCAACAGGTTCAGCCCTTGCTACTACTATAGGAGCAGCCGACGCTGTAGATTCGGAACCGAAAAAGCGGTTAATAGATACCTGAAAACCAAAATCATCTTCATTTTCGCTCTGCCCTGCCATCACGCGCAAATCAGCGCGCAATTGCAAATCATCACCGATATTTGACCCAACACCGACACCAAAAACTAGCTGACTATGGTAGTGATCTATAGGTAATCCCTGCTCGTCATCAAAGCTATAACGATTAGTTCCCACTAGCAAATAAGGCTGGTAGGTATCAGCACTATCTCCCATCCAAACTAATCCAGACAGCGAGGCAATATCAAAATCATCACGCTTAAAATTAGTGCTATAGCCTACTTCAATCGAAAGATCCTCTGTTAAGTATCTTCCAACTTGAAGGCCTACCTGTCCAATATCTATATCACCTGCCCAGTGATCTCCATCACCGAGACTAAAGAAACCCTGAGTGGCGCCAGCGTACCATTGATCAGAAGCAACTGATGCCCCTGACATTAATACCAAAAACGCACCTACCACAGACCGAAAAGTTTTCATAAAACCACCTTTGAGAATAAAAAAAGCGCGTAACAAAAAAGTCTTGACGCCCAAGTGTAGCGTCCCTGTCAGATAGGTCAATCTAATCCTTTATATTTAATTACTATTTGATTAATTTTTCTTGTATTTTAACTTTCCATAACTCCGGACCTGTACGATGTACTGAATGACCTTCAGTATCTACGGCTACAGTGACCGGCATATCAACCACTTCAAATTCATAAACTGCCTCCATGCCAAGCTCAGGAAATGCTACTACCTTGGCAGAGGTAATAGCCTTGGATACCAAGTAAGCGGCGCCACCCACAGCAATTAAATAAACTGAACTGTTATCGCGAATAGCATCAATACCCTGCTGACCACGCTCTGCCTTACCAATCATACCCATCAAACCAGTTTGCTCGAGCATAGTGCGGGTAAACTTATCCATACGCGTAGCCGTTGTGGGACCTGCAGGGCCCACAGCTTCATCTCTGACTGGATCTACTGGCCCCACGTAATAAATAAAACGTCCGGTTAGATCTACGGGCAACTTTTCACCACGCGCCAGCATTTCGGTCATTTTTTTGTGTGCAGCATCGCGACCAGTCAACATTTTTCCCGATAACAACAGGGTATCGCCCGGTTGCCATTGCTCAATATCTGACTGGGTCACAGTATCCAAATTGACTCTTCGCACCGATTCGTCGGGCTGCCAAGAAA
>Ga0207964_1000393_pt1 | contig 11903 bp, 6 predicted proteins | sample Knorr_S23_td_250_FD_185608 | JGI IMG/M metagenome (GOLD analysis project Ga0207964, IMG submission 185608) | Marine microbial communities from Southern Atlantic Ocean transect - Knorr_S23_td_250_ad_251m_LV_A (SPAdes) (version 2) | ecosystem: Environmental > Aquatic > Marine > Oceanic | place...
GTCCCTGTCCCAGTCCCTAGGTTAAAAATGGCAGGATTCTCCATCTCATCATAAAAATAATTAACCGCTGCTATATGACCATTAGCCAAATCAACCACATGGATATAGTCCCTAACACCAGTTCCATCTTTAGTAGCGTAATCACCGCCAAATATTGTTAAATACGGTAATTTTCCTTCGGCCACTTTCGCTATGTAAGGGACTAGATTATTAGGAATTCCTCTCGAATTCTCGCCAATTAATCCGGATGAGTGCGCTCCAACCGGATTAAAATAACGTAAAAATACAAACTGCCACTCAGGCTCTGAGCGGGCCAAATCAGTCATTATTTCTTCCACTTGTTTTTTTGTTTGTGCGTAAGGATTTGTCGGGTTTAGTGGATGATTTTCATCAATTGGAGTACATAAAGGGTTTCCGTAAACACTAGCACTGCTACTAAAGATCAGTTTTCCCACCCCAGATTTTTTCATAGCCCTCAACAAACTCAAACTTCCGACCACGTTATTTTCATAATATTCTATTGGATTGAGAACAGACTCATTGGCTGATTTAAGACCTGCAAAATGAATCACCACATCAACTTCAAAGTCTTGAAGCACTGCCAACAATAAATTTTCGTCTCTAACATCTCCTTCACAAAAAGTGATTTTTTTACCAGTGATTGCTTCTATAGAAGCGCCCACCGAAACATCGCAATTGCTAAGATTGTCATAAATAAAAACTGAATGGTTTTTGCTAAGCAACTCTATGGCGGTATGGCTGCCGATGTAACCCAAACCGCCCGTTAATAAAATATTCATAGTCAAAACTATAACCTCCGATAGACAGGCTTATCAAGCGTTGTTAGAAACAAACTCTCCAATTATCCCATTGGAGCACGATGGTCTTCGCATGACGTCTGAATAATACATTCCATAAACCGTCTTTCCCCATCCCCTTTTTCAATATACAACTCACCAGTCAACGTACTGACACAAACATCTGTCATATATTAGCTTGCTTACGTTGCTGGATATCTATACATTAATGAATAGTTATTTTATGTACGAAACTTATAGTCAAGTCAGTGGCGTTTGACTATTCACGGTTAAAAATAGGGAAACTATCAGAAAAGGAGAGGCACTGTGTTAGATAAAATCGTAAAAAGTAGCATTCTGTTGACGTTAATATTTTTTGGTAATCCAGTATTTGCAGATGGTCATACTGAAGCAAAACCTTATCCAACCTTTGGTATTGAAACCTTTGCTTGTAATTACAATAAAGAGAAAGATCTAGATGATTTGTTAAAGGTCGGTAAAAAATGGAGCCAATGGGCAACGGAAACCATGGAGCATCCATATTCGGCTTGGATATTTACCCCTATGTTCTTTGATAAGCCCGCCAGTCATGATGTGTATTGGCTAGGGGCTTCGGATTCATTGACAACATTGGGTGCAGTACAAGATCAGTGGTTGAAAATAGGTGGAAAGTATCAAAAGGCGTTTAACAAGGTAGTAACCTGTGATCGTCACACAGTCTTTGGCGGTGAGTCACTGCGCGACTCTCTGGATAGCACTGCGTCCGGTAATGCTCAGCTCTTTGCTTGTTCCTTTAAAGAGACGTCGACGCCTGAGAAGTTCTTGGCAGCAACCAAGGGCTTTAGGGAGTTTGTGGATACCTTAAATTTAAAAGAGGGTATCTGGCGCTGGTGGCCGAGGGCTGGTTACTTTGAGTACCCTGATTGGGATTTCCTTGAGGTGGTTGGGTCTGGCAGCTTGGAAGAGCGTTTTGCCAACCAAGAAAAGTTTGACGCACACGACGGCATTGCTAAGTGGACGGAATACAATGCTGATGTGTTGGAATGTTCCTATGTGGGCGATTCTAACTATATTCAGGTGAAAGAATGAAATTATCTACTCAGCCCCAGAAGGCTGCTCCAACCAGCCGCCATCGGCAGAATCGGGCCCTGATCTATGCCTATAAGGTGCACAGATTCTCAATGGCTTATTCATGGGAATGCCTCTCTAGTCAGATTGTTAAGGAAAGTTAATAATCTTTCAATAAAAAAACCTTGCTAACTAAATAGGTTAGCAAGGTTTTAATATGGCTCCGCCTGCTGGGCTCGAACCAGCGACCCAATGATTAACAGTTGTACGATACCAAGTTGCGCAACTTTTAAACCCTTGCTACACCTACCTTTCGGGCCTTTCGCCCATATCCCCTAAGCCATAAAACGTCATATATAGCATAAAAACGGACACAAATCGGACACAAATCGGACACAGTTCACAAAACTGAACTTGATTGGTGTGGCTAATGACGTCTGCGATAAATCAAGCAGCTTATTCGTCTGCGGCAAATAAAGTGCAGTAACGACATTTTTTAGTTCACGCAATGAAAAGATCAACGCATTTATATTTATTTTTTGTTAAAACCAGAGAGGCAAACCATGAAGCAGCACAGCGATGAGGGCTTAATAAAAGAGATCAATAGTGAAACCATCAACTTAACTGCTCTATCTCCTGCTGGATCTCGAACCAGATTTCTTCTTTTTCAGCGATAGATTTTTTAACTCTGACCTGAATTTCCATCTGCTCTTTTAACTGCAATTTTTTACTCTCGGTGTATATTTCGACGTCCGCTAAACAAGCTTCGTTTTCGGCCTGCTCTTTTTGTAATTTCTCAATTTCATTTTCCAGTTTTTTAGATTTTTTAGATAGGGGAGAAAGTTTTTTTCGCGTCTCTGCTGATTGCTGTCGCTGAAGTTTTTTCTCTGCACTGCCAGCTGATTTTGTAATTTCAGAATTCTGACTTGATGCCTCTTCGGCGATAGGCTGCGCAGTTTCAAGAGCATCCGGAACACGGTTGTAATTTTTTAGCCACTGCTGATAATCTTTTAGATCGCCGTCAAATTCATCAACCGATCCATTGGCCACTAGATAAAATTCATCGACTGTATTACGCAGCAAATGTCGATCGTGAGAGATCACCACAAGTGCACCCTCGTAACCCTGCAGCGCCATTGTCAATGCATGTCGCATTTCCAGATCCAAGTGGTTAGTTGGCTCATCAAGCAACAGAAGATTAGGTTTTTGCCAGACAATAAGAGCCAGCGCAACACGCGCTTTTTCACCACCAGAAAAGTCTTTAATCGGCTCCAGTGCTTTATCACCATTGAAATCAAAGCCGCCGAGAAAATTGCGGATTGATTGCTCGGTTGATTTTGGACTGATTCTTTGGATATGTAGAAATGCACTTGCTTGTAAGTCTAAAACTTCTAACTGATGTTGCGCGAAGTAACCAACTTTTATATTTTCACCGTAGACGCGCTTGCCGTCGAGCAAGTCTAAGTCGCCGGTTAAACTGCCAATCAGCGTCGATTTACCTGCACCATTTGGGCCGAGCAACCCGATCCGCGTGCCGGGATGTAAATCAAAATTAACCTGCCTGAGGATTTTCTTATCGCCGTAACCTAAATCTGCCTGACTCAGATTTACCAATGCGCTGTGGGCTTTTTTGGGAATAGGGAAATTAAAGTAAAATGGCGAATCGACATGAGCTGGCGCAACATCTTCCATACGCTGTAATTCTTTAACACGACTCTGCGCCTGCTTGGCTTTCGATGCCTTGGCGCGAAATCTTGCAATAAAACCTTCAACTTCTTTTCTGCGTTTTTGCTGTTTTTCAAAACTCGCCTGCTGCAGCGCCAAGCGCTCGACACGCACTCTTTCAAAAATCGAATAATTGCCTTTGTAAGAGTTGGTTTTTTGATTTTCGATATGCACAATTCGCTCGACAACATTATCGATAAAATCTCGATCGTGAGAAATAATTAACAGGGTCCCGGGATAATTTTTTAACCACTGCTCCAGCCACAATGTAGCATCTAAATCGAGGTGATTAGTCGGCTCATCCAGCAGCATTAAATCGGAGGGACTCATCAGCGCCTGAGCGAGATTTAAGCGTATCCGCCAACCACCGGAAAAGCTATTTACCGGACGGGTAACTTCCGACTGAGAGAACCCCAAACCATGCAATAATTGCTCGGCGCGATAATGAGCATCGAAGCCATTGGCAGCATCCAGTTTTTCATATTCTAAGGCCAGACGGTCGTTATCTTCGTCTAGCAACGCTTTATCAATGGCTTTTTCTATCGCACGCACATGGGAGTCGCCATCGAGAACATAATCTACCGCACTGCGCTCAGAGTTCGCCAGCTCCTGCGCCATATGAGCGATTCGCCAACTTGAAGGGATAAACAGATCGCCGGCATCCTGTGCAATCTGACCGAGTAATAGCTTAAACAGACTCGACTTGCCGGTGCCATTGCCGCCAATAATGCCTATATGTTGGCCGGGGTGAATAACTAACTCTGCCTCGTCTAACAATACTTTTATGCCACGACGCAGTTCAATATTACTTAATGTAATCATAGGGGGATTATTACCAAAATTTTATTCGAAACCTAAAAAGCCGCCTGACTGGTGACTCCACAATTTGGCATATAGCCCGTTCTTGGCGAGTAACTGCTGGTGGGTGCCCTGCTCTACTATTTTACCCTGATCAAAAACAATCAACTTATCCAGCGCCGCAATAGTCGACAGCCGATGAGCGATAGCAATAACCGTTTTACCTTCCATCAATTGGTTGAGACTCTGCTGAATAGTCGCTTCAACTTCAGAATCCAGCGCTGAAGTCGCTTCGTCCAGCACTAGGATCGGCGCATCTTTCAACAACACTCTGGCAATAGCAACTCTCTGGCGTTGACCGCCGGAAAGTGTCACGCCGCGCTCACCGACATGGGCATCATAGCCACGGCGGCCTTTGTTATCGCGCAGATTGAGAATAAACTCATGGGCCTGCGCCTGTTTGGCAGCGGCGATCATCTGCTCTTCACTGGCATCAGGTCGGCCAAACATAATATTTTCCCGCAACGAGCGATGCAGAAGCGAGGTGTCCTGAGTAACCATGGCAATATTATCGCGCAAACTCTCTTGGGTCACATTACTCAGATTCTGCCCATCAATAGAGAGCGCACCGCTCTGAATATCAAAAAAGCGCAGTAGCAGACTCACCAACGTAGATTTACCGGCACCACTGCGTCCGACAATACCGACCTTTTCTCCGGCAACAATCGTCAGATCGAGTTTATCGAAGACCTTCTCATCTTCGTTATAAGTAAAGTCAACAGCATCAAAACGAATTTCACCCTTATCCACCACCAACTCTGTGGCGGTCTCGCTGTCGGTAACCGCATGGGGGATAGAGATAGAATTAATACCATCCTGCACGGTGCCTATATTTTCAAACAGACTGCCGATCTCCCACATAATCCAGTGAGACATGCCAATCAAGCGAATCGACAGACTCATCACAATAGCAATGGCTCCCGGAGTGACCGCACTCTGAGTCCAGAGATAAATGCCCAGCGCCGCAGTGCTAAACACCAACAGCATATTGAGAGTCCACAGGTAGATATTGAGCTTGGTGACCAAGCGCATCTGCGGGTGAACCGTATCGAGAAATTCGCTCATCCCATCTTTGACATAAGCGGCTTCGCGAGCACTGTGGGAAAACAGTTTAAGGGTGATAATATTGGTATAGCTGTCAACGATGCGCCCAGTCATCAGGGAGCGCGCATCCGCCTGTAACATGGCGATATTTTTCATCCGCGGCACAAAGTGGCGCTGCACAAAAATATAGACAAGCAGCCAAACCAACAGTGGCAGGCAGAGCCGCGGATCGGCACTGGCGACCAGTATCAGTGTTGTTGCCAGATAGATAATCAAAAACAGAATAACATTGAGCAGCTTCATCACCGTGTCGCGCACAGCGAGCGCAGTCTGCATCACTTTAGTGGCGATACGACCACTAAATTCATTCTGAAAGAAGCCGTAGCTTTGACTTAACAGGTAGCGATGGGCCATCCAGCGCACCGACATGGGAAAATTCCCCATCAATGTCTGATGGACCACCATTGAGTGCAATGCACTGGCGACAGGAATGACAACCAGCACAAACACCGTCATGGCGACCAGCGTTTCCCATGAATCGGCAAAGAATGTTTCAGGGTCACTGCTCACCAGCCAATCGACTACCTGACCAAGAATGCCAAATAACAGCGCTTCAGAGACCGCGGTAACCGCAGTGAGAAACGCCATCAAAATCAACCAATACTCTATGCCACGGGTGTAATGGCGGCAGAACTGGTAAATTCCACGGGGCGGTTTCTGGGGAGACTCGGCTGGAAATGGGTTAATCAGCCGTTCAAAAAAGCCAAACATTTATTGTCCTGATAATAAGACGAAGCGGTTCGTAGTCGTCACTAGTATTTCAGGCAAGCATAATAACAATATCCAAGCCTCCTCAGGAGAAACAAATGATTTTAAACGCTCTATTTGCGTAAAGATTTTGTTTTTAGCCATGATACTCAATGCAACCTTCGCAAGATCGATTGATCTCGAAGCCGAGAGAATGATTGAAAGTCTCGCCAACTTGCAGTTTGACATACTCGGCAGCCCACAGATTAAAAGTGATTCGATAAACCCCGTGCTTGCCCCCGTGGATCGCCCGCACCGGTTACTGGTTATCGCCATCAGTCGAAAGGCCTGTACAACATCACCGGCAATATTATGCCGATCGCCAAGGTCCACAAACCCTTAGCCTACTATGGGCGACCCCTACAAAATGCCGATGCCCTGCGCGCAGTTTCACATCTATACTCGAATATAATAGACTCATTCGAGCGCGCATCGCATAGGGGCAGCGCCGAAAATATCACTCTTTACCAATTAGCAGATGCAGAGGCCGATGGTCTCTTTGGTAGGCAGCTCGAATTAGATGCTCCCGACCCAATTATGTGCCTGGCGACAGTGAGTGAATGCAAGACACTTGTGGAGGAATGTTTAGCAACCTGTACGGTTCCGTGCACCAACCCTATAAAAAAGAGACACGGTGCAGAATTAAGCAACTTACTAACCAAGGCTCTCAAAGTCAGGCCCTGGCTGTGATGTATGGCTCCGCCTGCTGGGCTCGAACCAGCGACCCAATGATTAACAGTCATTTGCTCTACCAACTGAGCTAAGGCGGAGTAGTGTCATTTCCTAGAGCGGGGCATTTTAGGCATCTCACCTAGGTGAGTCAACAATTTCCGACGCTTAAACCTAGAAACATCAGTTCATCGCTTACCCTTCTTTAGCCATATGGTCACTGCCTGTGAGCAGTGCCTTATTTTGTGGCTCTATTTTTGGGGCAATAATTAAAAAAATAGCTACACATGACTGTATACTTGGGGGTAACTGTCCGGTTTAATTTTTCAAGGTTAATTAATACTGATGAAGAGCCATATACTCTGTTCTATTCGCTACTCTATAGTGCTGTTGATGCTGTGCGCCGGCTCTTTAACCGCAGCTGATTCAACAGGGGAAAAACTGCTTGTTCGCAGTTATTTTGAGCCCATTTTTAAAGGACTCAGTGAGCAACTGTCTACCTATGAGTCCCAGTATAAGCAAGACCCGGTTGCTTACCGTGATTTTATTGATCAATATATTAGGGCTCACTGGCACGCTGGGTCTACTGCCAGCGCCCTGATTGGCAGGGATAATTTTAGGGTTCTGGATGCTACTCAGAGGCAGGGGCTGGTAGCAGCTGTAGATGCTACGCTGGAGCGCTATGCGTTCGAGGGACTTGAATACTATGGTGGGCAGCACTTTAAGTTGGTCGATGTGGCTATTAGCGCCTCTGGCAAAATGGGCTGGTTGCAGGTTTTGATGGAGTCGCCGATTATTCCAGATCTCAATCTGGATATTCTTATTAAGCGTACAGCTCAGGGTGTCTGGAAGGCCGTTGATGTGCGTTTTAAAGGCATTACCTATGTGGCGGTGAAAAAACATCAATTTCGCAAGATACTGCATAAAAAAGGCAGTCAGGCGTTGATTGATACCCTAACTGTGAAAAATAATGATTTTTTTGCCACTCTCTGTAGTGCCGCAGACAAAAAAGGTGATCAGCCTTGTTGATCACCCAAAAAATACAACCTATCAAGCCGTTGAGCGTGGTCAGCGATTATGCCCCCGCCGGCGATCAGCCCGATGCGATCAAAGGCTTGGTGGCTGGTTTGGAAAATGGCTTGGCGGCGCAAACTCTACTGGGAGTCACTGGTTCGGGAAAGACCTTTACCGTTGCCAAAGTTATCGAAGAGGTACAGAGGCCAACTATTGTCTTGGCTCATAATAAAACCTTGGCCGCCCAGCTCTATGGTGAGTTTAAAGGGTTCTTCCCCAACAATGCCGTGGAGTACTTTGTCTCCTACTATGACTATTATCAGCCTGAGGCCTATGTGCCCTCGTCGGACACCTTTATTGAAAAAGATGCCTCTATCAATGCCCATATAGAGCAGATGCGTCTGTCGGCCACCAAGTCTCTGATGGAGCGTCAGGATGTTATTGTGGTGGCCACTGTATCTTCTATCTATGGACTGGGTGATCCCAGTTCCTACCTTAAGATGGTTCTGCATATCTCTCGGGGCGATCAGATGGATCAGCGTTCTATTTTGCGTCGCTTGGCCGAATTGCAGTATAGGCGCAATGATATGGATTTTAGTCGAGCGTCCTATAGGGTGCGTGGGGATGTGATTGATATTTACCCAGCAGATTCTGATTTTGAAGCGTTGAGGATCCAGTTATTTGACGAAGAAATCGAAGATCTCACTCTGTTTGATCCACTGACCGGAGAGGTGTTGCGGAGGGTTCCCAGATTTACTATCTATCCCAAAACTCATTATGTTACGCCCAGAGAGAAAGTATTGGATGCGGTGGATAAAATTCAGCAAGAGTTGGCAGAGCGGTTGCCGCAACTGCGTTCTGCGGATAGGTTGGTCGAGGTCCAGAGGCTTCAAGAGCGCGTTCGTTACGATACAGAAATGATGCGGGAATTGGGCTACTGCAACGGTATTGAAAATTATTCCAGATACCTCTCTGGGCGGACTCCCGGTGAGCCACCGCCCACTCTGTTCGATTACCTGCCGGACAATGCGCTGATGGTGATTGATGAGTCCCATGTCACGGTGCCGCAGTTGGGGGCTATGTATAAGGGCGATCGTTCGCGCAAAGAAACGCTGGTTGAATACGGCTTTAGATTGCCTTCAGCTCTGGATAACCGTCCACTGCGTTTCGATGAGTGGGAGGCCATAGCGCCGCAGATGATTTTTGTATCAGCCACCCCAAGCCGTTACGAGGAGGCCAATGCGGGGCAAATTGTTGAGCAGGTGGTAAGACCCACTGGATTATTGGATCCACAGATCGAGGTGCGTCCTGCATTAACTCAGGTCGACGATGTGTTGTCGGAAATTGGCGTTAGAGCAGGCAATAACCAGCGCGTGCTGATCACAGTACTTACCAAACGGATGGCCGAGGACCTCACTGAATATTTGGATGAGCACGGTGTTCGGGTGCGTTATTTGCACTCGGATATAGAGACGGTGGAGCGGGTTGAGATTATTCGGGATTTGCGGCTGGGTGAATTTGATGTGCTGGTGGGGATTAATCTTCTGCGAGAGGGTTTGGATATACCCGAAGTCTCTTTGGTGGCTATTTTCGATGCAGATAAGGAGGGGTTTTTACGTTCCGAGCAGTCGTTAATTCAGACCATTGGTAGGGCGGCTCGCAATCTTCATGGCAAGGCGATTCTCTATGCGGATAAAATCACTGGCTCAATGCAACGAGCCATAGACGAGACAGAGCGTCGCCGCAGCTTACAGTTAAACCACAATAAACAATTTGGAATCGTGCCCAAGAGCATCCGCAAAGCTGTTGCCGATATTATGGAGGGCGCCTACGCGGCAACGGGCCGCAACAAACGCGGCAAAAAAGTCGCTGAAGACGGTGCTGTCTATGATATTGAGGTGGGGCAACCCATTGAAAATATAGCCAGAGAAATCAAGCGTCTTGAAGATAAAATGTATCAGCATGCCCGTAATCTTGAGTTTGAAGAGGCTGCTAAGACCCGAGATATTCTGGGCAAGCTAAGGGAGAGAAGTTTAGCTTCTGCATCATAATAATTAATTTACTTACGTATTAGCTCTTTAGTGTTATTTTTATAATCATTACTCCCAGCTACAATACTTGTGTGTCTCAGGATGAGATGCATCTAGGAAGGCGACATTAGGGACGATGCTCATATAGGGATATTCGTCAGTTGATGCTGAGTGTTCCTAGAACCTTTTCGACTGTTGAGCAGTTCCGTTGTGCCTTTGTACTGTGGAATCCTAAGAATGCTGACGGTGGGTTTGTGGCTGGCAATGTATTGATCGATAATATTTATTTTGAGTTGGCTGGCTAGAGATATATTTTAGTTTTAGCGCAAATGACCCTAAACGCCAAGAACGTCAAATCTAACTTTCTTAAAACTCATTGGTTGAGAAGGAAGAACTTGGTGTGTAGAATGCTCGACCTCGGGAAGAATAGGAGCATAGCTCAGTTGGTTAGAGCACTTGCATGACATAGCAATACTCAAGAAAACAAACTCCCCTGTAACCATTGCCACAACTACAATCCTAAAATAAATCTCCCTGAAAAACAGCAAAATATTCGGGTAAAAGTCGGGTAAAATAAAAAAAGGCTCTTGATTCTCTGCGGGTTCTAGGCGAATATAGATTCGTTTTCGGGTAAAAATCGGGTAAAACCTATGCCAAAGCTGACAAATGTTGAAACGGTGGATAAGGGGATCAAAATTGGTGTTCATCACGCCAATGATATTTGGTACGCCCGCATTTATGTTTACAATCCCGCGACAAGAAAAGAGTCCACTCAATACAAATCGACCAAAATAAAATATGAAGACGGTCGAACCTCAAATAAAAACAAGGCGAGAAGAAGAGCGCTCGAAATAGCTGAAGAAATAGCGCCTCGAATCGGTCAAACAGATAATCCTTTCAAAAAATATACCGCCAAAGAGATCGCTCATGAATGGGGTGATTTGGTCTGTAAACTCGCAAAAGAAAATGAAGAAAGAATTGCAGAAAATAAAAACCCGATTCATGAAGTTTATGGAGGAAAAAGCGGTAAATATTGGAATGAGACGCGCACTCAATTTGTAATTCGCATCAATCACGTTCTTGATGGCTTTTGGGAGAGCCTACGCCATAAAAATATCACAAAGATAACCCAAAAAGATCTTAATACTTTCATTGATTGGATTAAGGATGATTATGATTATAGTCCTTCTTATCAATCAAAGATGATCACGCAAATAAGAATGATTTGGCGATACGCTTTTGAAAAAGATCTTGTTAGCTTTATTCCGTCTCCAAAAAGACCTTCAGAAAATTTAAAAGAATCAAGCAGAAGAGATCTTCAACCAGAAGAATATGAGCGAATGCTCAAATATGCGAAAGATAGATCAGAAGGAGAAGGTTTAGCTATTTCGGTAAAAGACAAATATTTACAATTTTATTGTTGGTTGGTGATTCTTGGTAATTGTGGAACAAGACCGCCAAACTCCCTTAAAAATGCAATTCTTTGGGAGCAATACATACCGCCAGAAAATGGCGAAGAGATTGGATATTTAAGGCGAAAGGAGAAAAACCCAGAGCCATATACTGCTTTGGTGCTTCCCGAAGGTGTGGAAGCATTTAAAACTCTTCAAAATTTATACAGAAAGAGAGGAATAAGCAACACGAAATATGTTTTTGCACATACAACAGATAAAAAAGACTCTGCGGGTGCGGCAGGGTATGAGAAGGGTGAAGCAATAATAACTTTCAAAAAACAATTTCAAACAATGCTTAATCGTTTAGGATTATCAAGTGCAATCGGAGCGCCTCAAAAAGACCGTTTATCTCCCTATACACTTCGGGGAAGATTTATTACATACTGTATGGAGAACTTCCCCCAAATTAGAACTGAAGAAATCGCGGAGATGGTTGG
>Ga0207964_1000394_pt1 | contig 11867 bp, 4 predicted proteins | sample Knorr_S23_td_250_FD_185608 | JGI IMG/M metagenome (GOLD analysis project Ga0207964, IMG submission 185608) | Marine microbial communities from Southern Atlantic Ocean transect - Knorr_S23_td_250_ad_251m_LV_A (SPAdes) (version 2) | ecosystem: Environmental > Aquatic > Marine > Oceanic | place...
AACAGGCGGTGGCCTATTTACAGCCCTATATTGAGGCTGAAAAAGACCAGTCCGCCAGCAGTAGCAATGGCAAGATATTGCTGGCTACGGTGAAGGGCGATGTGCACGATATTGGCAAGAATATTGTGGGCGTGGTGTTGCAGTGCAATAACTATGAGGTGATTGACCTCGGGGTGATGGTGCCCGCTGAAAAAATTCTGCAAACTGCTAAAGATTTGCAGGTGGATATTATCGGCCTTTCCGGTTTGATTACCCCATCGCTGGATGAGATGGTGCATCTGGGCAAAGAGATGCAGCGTCAGGATTTTAATGTACCCTTATTGATTGGCGGCGCCACTACATCGAAAGCCCATACAGCGGTGAAAATAGCCCCGGCCTACAGCGGCAATCAGGCCATTTATGTGGCCGATGCCTCTAGGGCTGTGGGTATAGCCAGCAAGCTGATTAGCGATGAAAATCGCGACGCCTTTGTGGCTGAAATTCAGCGCGACTATAAGGCGGTTAGGTTGCGCACCGCCAATAGAACCTCTAGGGGCACATTGTTTGCCTATAAAGATGCAGTAAAACAAAAACCGCAGCTTAACTGGCGCGACTATCAACCAGATATCCCCAATAAACTGGGGGTGACTGTATTGGATGATTATCCCCTTGAGGCTCTGCTGCCCTATATTGACTGGACACCGTTTTTTATTACTTGGGATCTGGCGGGCAAGTACCCAAAAATTCTCGATGATAAGCTGGTTGGCGAGGCGGCTAAAACCCTGTTCGAGGATGCGCAGGCTCTGCTTAAGGATATAGTCGCCAATAAGCGTTTAACGGCGCGCGCTGTTTTTGGGCTGTGGCCAGCCAATACGGTGAATCATGATGATATTGAGGTCTATGATACGGCGGATAGTTCGCAACCTGTGGCGACATTGCACCATATTCGTCAGCAGATTCAGAAACCCGGTGCCAGTGAGGAGTTGCGCTCTTTGGCCGATTTTATTGCCCCTAAAGACAGCGGCATTAAAGACTATATGGGCGCCTTTGCAGTGACTACCGGCATAGGTGCAGATGAGTTGGCCGCGCAGTACCAGGCGGCCAATGATGATTACAATGCGATTATGGTAAAAGCGCTGGCCGACCGCTTGGCCGAGGCCTTTGCCGAGCACCTGCATCAGCGCGTACGCCGCGAGTATTGGGGCTATGCCGCCGATGAAGCTTTGGATAACGAGGCGCTGATTAAGGAAAAATACCGCGGTATACGCCCTGCCCCCGGCTATCCCGCCTGTCCAGACCATACCGAGAAAGCCGGCCTGTTCGATCTGCTTAACGCAGAGGAAAATATAGGCCTGGAGTTGACCGAGAGCTTTGCTATGACACCGGCGGCTGCGGTGAGCGGCTGGTATTTTGCGCATCCGGAAGCCAAGTATTTTAATACCGGGAAGATTGATGCGGATCAGGTGGAATCTCTGGCGATTAGAAAAGGTCTAACCAGCGCGGCGCTGTCTCGCTGGTTAACGCCTATTCTCAATGACTAATATGAGAGCATTGAAAGATGGGCCAAAAAAAACCCGCCAGCTGGCGGGTTTTTTGTTTTGGGTAACTTCTGTTGTGACTAGAAGTTGTAGGATGCCTGCAGTGCAACATTGCGCGGGCGATTAAGAAAACCGTAGTAGGAATTGCCTTTACCATCTGTCAATACGTTGGCCAACGGTGTGTTGCCACCGAAGTTAATCACGGTTTCATCGGTTAGGTTGCGTCCAATCAACGCCAGTTCCCAAGTATCGTCCAAGTTAGCTAGGGAGATTCTGGCATTTACCAGAGTAAAGGCATCTTGCTTGGCCGCTGGATCAAGATTTGCCGCATACAGATATTCATCCATATAGGCTAGATCCAATGAAGCATCGAGCATTAGACCAGCCACCTTCCCTGACCAAGCAGCGCCAATATTGGCCTGAAATTCCGGCGTATATTCCTTGCGCTTGCCCTTAACATCGCAAAGACCAGGGTGCGTGGTTGAATTTGAAGCCTGACCAAAGTGGCATTGGGAGTTGGGGAACTTGTCGTATTTAAAGTCCAGATAGGCGGCAGAGCCAGTTAGCATAATATGATCAGTTACAGCCCAGCGACCATCCGCTTCCAACCCCTGCACCGTGGCTTCACCGGCATTGGTTACATTAAAGCCCAGAGTACCGTCAAACTGCGAGACCTGCAGATCTTTGTATTGCGTTAGATACAGCGCCATATTTAACTCGGCCGCACCATCGGCAACTACCATTTTAGAACCCAGTTCATAGCTATTGGCCTTTTCGGGCTTAAACTCCCAACTGCCCGTAATAGGATTGGACTGCAGAGGATTGGCACTGTCCATCTGGGTTGCATTGGCAATTGAAGCAGTCGGGTGCCCGTTGGAACGGGAATCAAAACCACCAGATTTATAGCCTTGGGTCCAAGTAGCGTAAAGCATAGTCTGATCATCCGCATCCCACTGCACTGATACTAGCGGTGTAAAGGACTCATCATCCAGTTTGCCAGTGAACTTATCATAGGGCTCAATAGCAAAGGCACCAAACAGGGCGTTATAGCCGGCTATTACTGAGGCTAGCTGAGCTGGTGCACCAGCTGGTGCCACGGCAGGCAATAGTTGTCCTCCATAAGCCGCACTGGCACGATGTTGCTGGCTACGGCTGGCATCTTTACTTTCTTTGGTATAACGACCACCGGCAGTTAGACGTAAATTATCGTAAATATTCCAAGTTGCCTGAGCAAATATTGCCCATACATCACCATTCTGATCAAATTCACGCTCAGTTGAAGATCCAGCGGCCAATGGGATTATGTTTTCCAAATTTGTAGCTTTAGTTGCTAATTGAGGTCTTACCACACTTTCAACAGCTGTATAAGTAGCTGCATAGGCCGCATCACCCGCACTAACACCCTGTGCAGCAACACCTGCAGCAGTAAGAGCAGCAAGAGTATCAGCCGCTCTAAGCTTAGCAACCTTACCCTTTAGAACATCAGTGATAACCGTTGGACTGGTTATATTTATTTTATCCCCATAATCCAAATCGGTTTTTTGGAAGAATATACCGCCTATATAGTCAACGGTATTACCCAGTTCCGAGGCAAAACGGAATTCCTGACTAGACTGGCTGTATTCTTCATCCCCAGTGGCATTAAAGATCTTGGCGCCCGTAAAGTCGCAGTCACACAGCTCATTAAACTGATAGTCAACATAGCCGGTAACCGAGGTAAGGGTTAAATCCCCCAGCTGCCAATCAACTGATAAGGTTGTGTTGTTAACCTCATTATCAGTATTACTATCATTCATGGAGCCGCTATAGTTAAGCTTGCCTTCAATATACTTATCGGTTGGTTTCCCGTTCGCATCAACTCCCCCTATCAACCCATTTAGCGCTGTTAAATGGTCCACAGAACCCGTTGCACCTGATTTAACACTGTTAAATACCTCCAGATTGCGCCCCACAGTTTCAAAAGTAGATCGCGAGGTTTTTAGATTTGCCCTGATATCATCATTGATATCCCATTTTAGGGATGCGCGAATTACCTGCTCATCATCCCGCTGCTCATCCTTATTGGTCACTGTATTCTTGATATAGCCATCCGTACTGCGGTCGAGCACTGCGATACGCCCACTTAAACCATCGGCCAGCGGACCGGATAGCATCATGCGCAAGTCTTGCTCACCATCGTTCCAGCCACTTAGCGCAGTGATAGATCCCTCGAGGTGGTCAGTGGGTTTGGCGGTGATCTGGCTTACCGCTCCGGCAATACTATTTTTGCCGAACAGGATGCCCTGAGGGCCGCGCAATACCTCAACGCGCTCCATATCAATCATGGGTAGCCGCGCCAGTTTATCGCGACCGTAAAAGATACCGTCGTTGTACATGCCCACAGACTGCTCAAAGCCCGGATTGATGCCAGAGCTAATACCCCTAACAGTAATTGTGGTAGAAATTCCAGTCTCGTTGATTGAGAAATTGGGTATATATTCGGATAGCCCTTGCAAGTCGACAATGCCCGCATCAGACATTTTCTTACCATCAATAGCGGCAACTGAAACAGGCACATCCTGAAGCGATTGTGCGCGCTTCTGCGCGGTTACAATAACCTCCTCAAGTGTTGCGGCATTGGCGGCGGTGGCGGTGGCGCCACAAAGTAGAACGGCAAGATTTAATTTAGATAATGGTTTTTTCACTTTCACTTTCACTTAACTTCTCCTTGTTTGTAGTAGTAGTAGCTTAAAAAATCATAGTTGTATCTCTTTGCAAACGGCACATCGTTATGAGATAGCCCCCTTCGGCTAACTAGTCAGTTGTAAAATCTTCGCAATTAAAGTCTTCAATATAGGCTGAACCAAATTTTACGGCTTCCAAATAGGCTTGGTTGCGCGTCAATATTTGTGATGCAAAAAAACCTGCCGTGGCTATTTTCTGCTGGCAAAAACGATCTTTAGACCCCTGCTCAATATGCTTATCCGCTGCTATTGCCAACCTTACCAACAACCAGTAAGCGACGGAGTTAGCGAATAACATCATGTAATTGTAGGCAGCAGCTTGAGATTTTTCCGAATTTTTTAGAACATAGTCCAATGCATCCTGACATTGCATAATCGCCCGCTCTAAGGGGGCCAATAGTTTTGTTATCCGCGGTGATTTCGAGGAGGCTTTAGCAGCAGTCTCCTTCATTTGGGAAAGCAGGGCCCGCAAGCTAACAGCGCCATCACGAAGACATTTGCGGCCAATAAAATCTAGTGCCTGAATGCCATTAGTGCCCTCATAAATAGGCAGGATACGTGCATCTCGCATATGCTGAGCAGCGCCAGTTTCCTCAATAAATCCCATGCCTCCATGAACCTGAACGCCTAGAGAGGTCGATTCCATGGCCACCTCAGTACACCAGCCTTTCACCAGCGGTGTCATAATCTCTACTAATTGGGCATTTTGCGCCTGAATCTCCGAGTCGCTGTGGTGAAGTGCACGATCTTCCGCGGCAATGGTAAATAGCGACATAGCGCGCCCAGCTTCGGTTAGAGAGCGCATTTGCAGTAGCATACGCTTAACATCTGGGTGGTTAATAATCGGCGCTCGACTGTCAATTCCATCGACTTTGCCCTGCACTCTCTCCGACGCATAGGCGACCGCTTGCTGGTAGGCGCGCTCGCCAATGGCAACCGCCTGATGGCCCACCGCAAGTCGCGCGTTGTTCATCATGCTAAACATACACATCAGCCCGCGATTTTCCGGACCCATCAAGTAACCTGTGGCACCACCATGGTCGCCAAACGCCATGGTGCAGGTGGGGCTGCTGTGAATACCTAACTTGTGCTCAACACCCACCGCCTGTACATCGTTGCGCTGACCGAGACTGCCGTCGCTGTTAACTAAATATTTGGGGACTAAGAATAGTGAAATGCCCTGGTTACCTGCGGGTGCATCCGGCAATCGAGCCAGCACTAGGTGAATAACATTCTGCGACTGTTCGTGATCACCCCAGGTGATGTATATTTTCTGCCCACTGATTAAATAATGATCGCCATTGGGGACCGCCTTTGCTTTCACCGCTGATAAGTCACTGCCCGCCTGAGACTCAGTAAGGTTCATAGTGCCGGACCAAACACCGGAAATAAGGTTGGTCAGATAGGTATCCTTCTGCTGATCTGAACCATATAGATCTAATGCGTGAATCACCCCGCGGGTCAACATGGGGAGCAGGCTAAAGCCCATATTGGCGGACTGCAACATCTCTTGCACCACTACATCGATAACCCCGGGGAAACCGGCGCCACCGTACTTTTCGGCACCACTGAGCGAGCACCAACCGGCATCTACAATCTGCTGATAGACCCCGTCTAGCGCAGGGGAGGTAATAACCTTACCATTCTCTAAGTAGGCCGGCTGCGTATTTGCCAGCCAGTTTGTGGGAGCAACCACCTGTTCAAAAAACTTTGCCGCCTCTGGCAAGATAGCCTCGACCATATCGGCGCTGGCATCTTCGAAACCGGGCATTTTGCAGTGTTCTTGATAGTTCACTAGATTATTGAGAATAAATAGTAATTCTCTCTGCGGCACTTTGTATGCTGTCATCTGCCTTTTCCCTTTTGATCGCCACTTTCCCTTGTAATCACTACATGCCTAAATATAGCATGACTAAATATAGCATGACTAAATATAGCACGACTGAAACACCATTTTGGGCTTCGCGAGGGTAATTCCAAGCCACTAGATTAGTAAACCAAAAATTGTGACCAGTCGGTTTTGCTGACCATGATATTTAGTATAAATTAGTTTAGAAAAGATGTTTTAATTATTGTTATTTATAGGTTTATTTAAATATTATTAAAGGTAAATCTATAAGAAGGTCATTATCTAATCCGCTATTTTGCAGGAATAATCCATCTGTTTGACTGTGCATCAACAGCGCCATGCATCTGCTCAATAACCACCGTATCCACCACTTCAACCGCCATTTTGGCTATTCCAGTTAGACTATTTTCACCCGCCTGATTCTCAGTTTGGTCGGGAAAGTTTCTTCTGGTTCTGTGAATCCAGTAAGTGTCGGATAAGTTGGACTGCCCAAAGGCCTGCTCCACACCCTGCTTACCCAGCATAAACCCCAATAGACCACCCCAGGTTGCCGTTGGATTGTCCGAATCCCAGCCCGCTAGAGTGCCTATTTGAAGGGTTCGCACTATATCTCCCTCACCATAGAAGAGACTGACCAAACTGGCGGCAAAGTTAATGACCGCATCAAAGGGCTGGCGATATTCGTAGCCGTCCTGCGCGTCCAGCTGATAGCGCTGATAGATTGCATCTCTGGTGAGTTCCCAGTTATTTTTATGTGGATTATTTTGATAATGGTCTGCAACAAATCGATATACCGCCGCCGCTGTAGAACCCTTTGGCAGGCGTTGACTGGCTTGATCTGCCAACCATTGGGTCTGCTCCTTAAGACTTATATTACTGTCCACTACAGATGTCAAACAATGCATCACCACGTAGAATTCGGCAATCCATTGAGCATCGTATTTGGCGGTTGTCCCGATCGGCAGTCGAGCTATATCTAGGGCGATATCTGGCCGACCCGGCGCCAACAAGCCAAATATCTCCGTGGTGAGCTGGGCATCGATCATCATATATTTTGAGTTATTGGCAGGCTCACTGGTATGCGGCGGCAACATACCCTGCTCCATTAGCTCTCTGGCTGTTTGATTGGATTCCCACAAAAAGTTTTCGATCTGAGGCTTGGAATTGGCAAATTTCTTATACAGCGGCGCATCAGTTTCAGAGTAGATATGCTTTAACCATCCCTCTCGAATCTGCTCAGCACTGAGCTTGCCGGTCTGTAAGCTGTGATGCAGATATAGGTACATGTATTCAATATCTGTATCATCATCAGCTCCCCAAGGTGTTCCCTGCCGCTGAAAATAGAAGTCAATGCGATCGGCATGGGGCACATATTCACCCCACATAGCCTTTAAATCCGGCTGCCCCCAATCATCGTCGGTGTAAAAAGGCAGGGTCGCCTCAGTACCCACCTTATCCATCTCGGTAATAAGACCAGTCCAATTGCCTATATTCTGACCCAACCAGAAGCCGTATAGCTTATCTTGATATTGATGGCGAGAAATCTCATAAGTAGCTGTTTGCTGAGGTATTGGAAACAGCTTATGTAATAAGCCTGTTAGCAGCAGAAATAACACCGCATAAGTGGTTTTTTTGATCCCAACAGTCATATTTACATAAATATTTTTTGTTTTAGTATTTTGTTACAATAACACAACTATTATCTAGTACGCGCCGGATTTACGCTCCGGTATAGCCGAACAAAACTCTAGGGGTCTGTTATGTCCGCCCAATATATCACCTGTGCCCTATATAAATTTGTGGCACTTCCCAATTTCGAAACACTGCGTGCCCCACTGCTGGAAGTAATGACCCAAAACCAGGTGTTTGGAACCCTGTTGCTGGCCGCCGAGGGCATTAATGGCACTGTCTCGAGCACTAGAGAAGGTGTGGATAATTTACTGGCATGGCTAGACCAACAGCCGGGCTTGGAAAATATCGATAGCAAAGAATCTTACGATAACAAAATTCCTTTCTACCGCACCAAAGTTAAACTTAAGAAAGAAATTGTCACCATGGGCGTAGAGGGAATAGATCCGAAAAAAACCGTGGGTACCTATGTTAAACCTGAGGATTGGAACCAGCTAATCTCAGATCCAGACGTGGTTGTGGTGGATACTCGCAATAACTATGAGGTACAAATCGGTACCTTTAAAAATGCTATCGACCCGCAGACAACTAGCTTTCGTGAATTCCCAAATTGGTCCAAGAAAAATCTGGATGCGGATAAAAATAAAAAGGTTGCAATGTTTTGCACCGGCGGTATTCGTTGCGAAAAATCCACCGCCTACCTTAAGGAACAGGGCTTTGAGGATGTCTACCATTTGCAGGGAGGTATTCTTAAATATCTGGAGGAAATCCCCGAGAACCAGTCCCTGTGGCAGGGAGAGTGCTTTGTTTTTGATAACCGAGTGACCGTTGATCAGGATTTAAAGGCGGGCAACTATAATCAATGTCATGCCTGTCGTATGCCAATCACCGAGCAGGAGAAAACTCTGGATAGCTATGGGGAGGGTATCTCTTGTTTACACTGCTATGGCAAGGCGACCGACCAACAAAAACAGCGCTTTGCCCAGCGCCAAAAACAGGTAAAACTGGCTAAGGCTCGAGGGGAATCACATATTGGCAGCGCTGCCCAGCAGGATACAGAACGCCGCAGAGTTGAAAAAAAAGCCCGTAAGCGTGCAGCAATCGAGACTGGAAAACTGTCATAACAAGGGATTTGAACTATTAATCGCTCTGCTAATACCAATCAGAGGCTGGATAATCAAACCTTAGATAGTGATCACAATACTAAGAGGCCTGATCTTGAGGCTCTTAAAAGGATTTTAATCTCTTTTTAAGAGCCCCTTACAGGATAAGTTTATAAATTTAGGCGATAAAGGCAGATAGCGTAGAAGACAGATCATTCTCTTCAACTGTCGATCCCTCTCCCACCTTAATCTGAAAGGCACCTGTATCTACACTGTTTGCCCTAGCATCCATATCCACAAAAAGAGTCAAGGTGTTGCTAGAATCATCAAAGTAACTGCCAAACAGATTATCCAAACTGCTATTGCTGTTATCCGTATTAACTAGATCAAGGATTTCCGCACTCACATCTGCCATATGATTCAGAACCGAATCCGCCACTGAGCTGTCTTCAGATAGATCTGTGTAACCCAGCGCCATCAATGCTGCAGAGGCATCAATGGAATCCACGCCGGATTCAAAGTCTACAATGTTGTGAGAGCCATCTCCAAAACCTTGCAGAACAAATACATCGGCACCAGCACCTGAGGTTACCTGCGCTGAACCATCAGCTAAGGCAAATATATCCGCCCCCTCTGTTCCGGCGTAAATTGCTGAGTCCGAGGACACCAAATAATCAACTACCAAGGCGGTTACAGATTGCAAGCCAGTGGTTGCACCCTCAGCATCTGTGGCTTCAACAGTAAAGCTATAAGCCGACTGCGCCTCTCTATTAGCTGGCGCATCAAGAGTAACTGTGCCCGCCTGACTATCAACAACCAATGTAGGTGGCACAGGACCAGTGTCCGCAGAAAGCACCAAATCCTGAGATTGACCCACAAAGTCATACCCTGCCGCTTTACTACTGGCAGAGAAGTTAATCGGCGTAGAACCTGTTGCACCCTCAGCAATATCAAAGGTCAGTGTCGCCAAATTAGTGGGCGCAGCACCGGGCCATTGACCAAATAATGAGGCCCATGCAAAATCAATATAGGTGTCAGTCGCGGCATCACCATCTAGATCATCAGTATCAGCCGCTGGCGTAGCATCTATATCGATTGGCGAATTGGTTAATACACCCGCTACATTTGACAGCGTAACCGCTGAACTATCATAGTGAATACGCAAACCCAAACCTGTGGTAGTACTATCGTCAGAGTTGTAGGTAATCACTACCTCTTCCTGTGTACCATCCTCTGATTTAGTACTAGCAGATACATAAACCAATTGCTGCTGCGAGCCACTTAAACCGGGAATAGATACAACTGACTCAGCTGATCCACCACCAGTACTTGCGTACTGCGTAGTATCTTCCAAACTGTAGGCAACACCATCGCTAATATCGGCACTATCGTCTGCTATTGCTGTGTAGATAACTGGATTTTCACCAGCATTATCATAAACAACTGCTTGATCGTGAGAGACTATGGTTGGCGCCGCTTCATCTAGATTACCAATATCCAGAGTCACTGCCTGCTCTGACTGTTGAACTGCATCTGAAGCCACTACAGTAAAGCTATAGCTAGACTGAGCTTCATGGTTAGGATCAACATTTAGGGTTACTGCACCCGTATTGGCATCAATACTTAGAGCAGAATCGCTACCCTCAGCGAAACCAAAGGTTACACCACTGCTAACATCAGCACCGTCAGCTGCAGTCGCCGTATAAATAACCTGACCCGCACCACTATTCTCTTCAATAAGATTAGCCACGGAACCTGAAGTAATGCTAGGCGCGATTTCATCTGCGTCACTAATATCCAAGGTAACTGCTTGCTGAGAACTGTTATTGGCAGAATCGGTCGCCACAACGGTAAAGCTATAGCTAGACTGAGCTTCATAATTAGGATCTGCATTAAGCGTCACTTCTCCCGAATTAGCATCAATACTTAGAGCCGAATCACTACCAACCGCTAGACTGTAGGTAGCTACACCATCATCTGAAGTCGCGGTGTAGATAACCTGCCCTGTACCACTGTTTTCATTAACAACATTGGCTACAGTGCCAGAGGTAATTGAAGGAGCAGCTTCATCAAGATCATTGATATCGAGAGAAACTTCCTTGCTGGAACTATTGCCAGCAGCATCCGTAGCTACCACAGTGAAGTTATATCCAGATTGAGCTTCGTAATCTGGATTGCCAACTAAAGTCACCTCGCCAGTACTGGCATTAATACCTAATGCAGAATCACTACCGTCAGCCAAGCTATAGATGGCTGAGTTATCATCTGATGTCGCAGTGTAAACAACCTGATTCTCACCACTGTTCTCATCTACAGCAGTAGCTGTATCTTCAGAAGTAATAGTGGGCGCAAAGCCTATCATATCAGTCACATTTACAATGACCGCTTGTTCACTAGACATACCAGCTTCATCAGTTGCTGTTACGGTGAAGCTGTACAGAGGTTGTGACTCATAATTAGGGTCTGTAGCTAGGGTAACCGCACCAGTAACCGGATCAATACTTAATGCACCATCACCAAGATACCTAGATTCAAGTACAGTACCTGTCAAATCATCGTCGTTGACTCTCACTCCTGATATCTCAAATCCAGCAGAGGTAACCCCAGATTCAAAATTAAAGTCCACCTCCAATATTGGTGTTTCACTCGCCAAATTAAATGCCGAAGGGAAGTACACATAAGAAACTATAATTTCACCACTTGCTTCAGCATTCAAACCAGCCATAAACGGACTTGATGGCGCAGAAATATTCTCTCCCGCAATATGCCCAATCTCAGCAGGGTTGTAACTTATGGATAAGTCCAGATTCTCAATGCCGTCTGGATAGTCATCCACTACTGAAGGATCAACCAATAATTGCAATGTTAACGTAATTGAACCATCAGCATTGTCAACAAATCGCCGCTCAATGGCCCCGACCTGCGAATGCAATACTGGATCTACCGACAGGCCATAAGTAACACCATCACTATAGTCCGCACTATCATCTGCATTAGCGGTGTAGATCACCTGACCCGCACCCATATTTTCTTCAATAGAGACAGT
>Ga0207964_1000395_pt1 | contig 11866 bp, 10 predicted proteins | sample Knorr_S23_td_250_FD_185608 | JGI IMG/M metagenome (GOLD analysis project Ga0207964, IMG submission 185608) | Marine microbial communities from Southern Atlantic Ocean transect - Knorr_S23_td_250_ad_251m_LV_A (SPAdes) (version 2) | ecosystem: Environmental > Aquatic > Marine > Oceanic | place...
TTAAAAATGAAGAACGAAGAAGAGTGTTTCCGTGCCTACTCTATGGCCAATCACCCAGCTGAAGGAAACATCGTCATGCTAACCATTCGTATTGCTACACCACCATGGGATAGAGAAAAGAATGGTTGGATGGATGTAAATCCGGGTATTTGTTCTTCTTACGTATTCTCTCGTAAAGTAGGTGATAAAGTAACTATTTCAGGTCCTTACGGTGAATTCTTCATCAAAGATACCGACACTGAGATGGTTTACATCGGTGGTGGTGCAGGTATGGCGCCAATGCGTTCGCATTTATTCCACCTATTCCACACCTTAAAAACAGGTCGTAAAGTAACCTACTACTACGGTGGACGTTCGAAGCGTGAGTTGTTTTACGAAGAAGACTTCCGTCAGATCGAAAGAGAGTTCCCGAACTTCAAATTCCACCTCGTACTTTCTGAGCCTGCTCCGGAAGACAACTGGAAAGAGAAAAATAGTTTAGATGATGAAGGAGATGGTTTCTTAGGTTTCGTACACAATGCGGTAATCGAGCACCACTTAACTCCTCACGAAGCTCCTGAAGATATTGAGTTCTACTTCTGTGGTCCTCCAATGATGAACCAGGCCGTTCTTAAAATGTGCGATGACTGGGGTGTCCCTCCGGAAAACGTTGCCTTTGATGACTTCGGTGGATAATTACTACAAAACAAAAAAGACTCGCAGAAAGCGGGTCTTTTTTTTACCTATCATAAATAGGTAGGATAAAAGCTGACAGCTATTTTTTAATTACTTTTGAGATCAACAATGAAAAATCATTTCTATCTTCTTTCACTCCTGCTTATTTCTTGTGGAACTACACCCACAAACGAAGTACTGGTGAGCAACTACGGATACACACAAGGAACGACGTACAACATCCGTTACATGAGTACCGATGCAGTAGATTACCAAAATGATATTGACAGTGTATTAAATGCCGTTGACCAATCTCTCTCTACTTATGTAGAGGAATCTGTAATTAGTAAGATCAATAAAAATGAGTCTATGCAAACCGACTCTTTATTTAGGCGTGTATTTGAATCTGCAATGATCATTGCCGGCGAAACGAATGGTGCTTTTGATCCAACGATAGCTCCTGTGGTGAACTTTTGGGGCTTCGGATTTGAAGAAACCCCTCAAAAAGATGAGAGCAAGCTTGCAGACTTAATGAAAACCACAGGCTACGAAAAAATTGCTATTCAAGATCGTTTGATCGTCAAATCAAATCCAAATACGCAAATCGATTTTAATGCTATTGCACAAGGATTTACCGTTGATCTGATCGGAGAACATTTACAAAAACTTGGCGTAACCAATTACATGATAGAAATTGGAGGAGAATTAAAATGCCATGGCTTAAATGCCGATGAAAAACTATGGCGCATCGGAATTGACAAACCTTCAGAAACCATTCAACAAGACCGTTTTCAAGCCATCATTGAAGTACTAAACAAAGCGGTAGCAAGCTCCGGAAATTACCGTAAATTCAAAGTTCATGAAGATCATGGAACAAAATATGCCCATACCATCCATCCTAAAACAGGCAAACCCATACAAACAAATTTATTGGGCGTAACCATTGTAAGTGAATCCTGTATGTTAGCAGACGCTTTAGCCACTGCATGTATGGTTATGGGGGTAGAAAAAAGTATTGATTTAATAAAAAGTAAACCAGAATTAGATGCCCTTTTAATCTACTCAGGACCTAAAGGACAATGGTTGCAATACCAAACCAAAGGCTTTAAAAAAATGAGTGTGTATCAGAGTAAGTGAAACAAACATGTCATCCTGAGCCTGCCGAAGGATGGCTAACTGATAAATTGTTTATCCTTCGACAGGCTCAGGATGACAATTTATCTCCCAGCAACAACCAACAACCAAATGAAAATCGTATTTGCCACCAACAATCCCAATAAGCTAAAAGAAATTCAGGCTTTGATGCCTACAGGAATTGAGATTTTGAGTTTAAAAGATATCGGTTGTACAGAAGATATTCCTGAAACGGGAAGCACACTAGAAGCCAATGCTTTTCAAAAGGCGAATTACCTAAAAGACCATTACGGCTACGACTGCTTTGCCGATGATACAGGTTTAGAAGTTGAAGCTTTAAACGGTGCACCGGGAGTTTACTCTGCGCGTTATGCAGGTCCGGAGCGAAGTGCAGAAGCTAACATGGCAAAAATTCTCTCACAGCTTAAAGGAAATAACAATCGTAAAGCACAATTCAGAACAGCGATTGCTTTAATCCTAAATAGCAAAAAACACCTCTTCGAAGGGAAAGTTGAAGGACTTATCAGCGAGGCAAAAAAAGGCGAAGAAGGTTTTGGTTACGACCCCATTTTTGTTCCGGAAAACGAAACACGAAGCTTTGCTCAAATGAGCATGGAAGAAAAAGGAACCATCAGCCACAGGGGAAGAGCAGTAAGGAAACTGGTGGAATACCTCTCCGGTTTGAAAATTTAATTTTCAAACTTTAACTTTTAATCTTTAACTTTCGATCTTTAACTTTCTTTACATGAAGAAAAACATAGCCATTCTTAGAGGAGGAGACTCCTCAGAAATAGCCATTTCATTAAAAAGTGCCGATGTTGTATTTCAGCATATCGACACCGACAAATACACGCCTTATCGGGTACATATGGAAGGCACGAATTGGCATGTGATCCATGATCAGAAAACCTACCCTATTGATAAAAACGACTTTTCATTTTCAACAGAAGGTCGTAAGGTTTGTTTTGACGGGGTATTTATGGCGATTCACGGTACTCCGGGTGAAGACGGGGTTTTACAGGGCTATTTTGACTTATTAAACATCCCTTACAATTGCTGTGGCAGCTTTGAATCTGCCATTACGTTTAACAAGGCGATGTGTAATGCACTTTTGAAACAATTCAATATCCCAAGTGCCAAAGCAAATCTTATCAATAAAGGTACTGAGTACGATCTTAAAGCAATCCAAAAAGAGATTAAACTGCCTTGTTTTGTAAAACCCAATAGAGCGGGTTCAAGCTTTGGAGTATCTAAAGTTACTGAAGAAGATCAATGGGAAAATGCCATAAAAGATGCTTTTAAACATGACGAACAAGTCATTATTGAAGCTTTTGTGGATGGCACCGAAGTTACCTGTGGTGTGATTGAAAAAGAAGGTGAACTGATTGCACTGCCTCTTACAGAGATTGCCTCAGAAAATGGCTTTTTCGACTACGAAGCTAAATACGAAGGGAAAGCCCAGGAAATTACTCCGGCAAGAATAAGCGATGAAAATAAAGATCAGGTTCAATCGATAAGTAAAAACATTTACCGCATACTAAACTTAAATGGTATGGTTCGAATGGATTACATCATCGAAAACAAACAGCCTTTCTTAATTGAGATCAACACGATCCCGGGCTTATCGGAAGAAAGTATCATCCCTCAACAGGCCCGATGCTACGGCATGGGTTTAAAAGAGCTTTTTAGTCTGTCCATAGAAAATATGTTTGGCCATGATAAAGCCTAAAGGAGCTCATAAAAAGAAAGAGTTTAGCCCTGAGGAATACGTTCAGGGACTTGCCGATGGAGACATCAGCATGTTGGGTAGAGCCATCACTATGGTGGAAAGTACCAAAGCTGAGCATCAGGAATTGGCACAACAGATCCTGGAAAAATGTATGCCGAAAACAGGAAGATCAATTCGCATTGGTATTACAGGGGTTCCGGGTGTTGGAAAAAGTACATTCATCGAAAGTTTCGGAAAGCTGATTACCTCCATGGGTAAAAAGGTAGCCGTTTTGGCTATTGACCCAAGTAGCGAGCAAGGCCGGGGAAGTATTTTAGGTGACAAAACCCGTATGGAAGAATTAAGCAAAGATGCTTTGGCTTTCATCCGACCTTCTCCAAATGCAGGATCTTTAGGCGGGGTAGCCCGCAAAACCAGAGAGAGCATTTTACTTTGTGAAGCAGCAGGGTATGAAGTGATCATTGTAGAAACAGTGGGCGTTGGACAATCGGAAACGGCCGTTCACTCCATGATAGATTTCTTCCTTTTATTAATGCTTGCAGGGGCGGGAGACGAGCTTCAGGGAATCAAACGAGGAATTATGGAAATGGCAGATGCCATTGCCATTACCAAAGCCGATGGTGATAATCTAAATCGAAGTAAAGCTGCTGTAGGCGATTACAAAAGAGCCATACATCTCTTCCCTGCTAAAAGCAATCATTGGACCCCAAAAGTACTTACCTGTTCGTCCTACGAAAACCGGGGAATTACAGGAATTTGGGAAACCATTTCTTCTTTTGTGAATCATTGCGTAACGAATAATCACTTTGAAGAAAACAGAAAAAAGCAAGCTCAATTTTGGTTGCACGAAAGCATTCTGGAGCATTTGGGAAACTACTTTTACGAAAACCCAAAAGTAAAGACTGAATTAGCCCATTTAGAAAAAGAGGTTGCCCTTGGAAAAATAAGTCCCTTTGTTGCAGCCAATCAACTCATTACCCTATTCCGTAAATCATGAACATTCCTTCACAACTCGTAGAAGTCATTGACATTGCAATGGCAGGATATCGAAAAGAAAACGAAGCATTTGTCATTTCCATACTCCATAAAAAAGAAGAGATCCTGCAGATCATCAATAGAAATATGGCTGAGGAATGTAAAGCCAAAAATGGTGAATTTGGAATTGTTTTAGCAATCTGTTTTGATGTAAAAGAAGACAAAGATGCTCTGGATCGATTTACGCACTCACATTTCAAATTTGAATCCACTCCTGCTGCTGACGGCGATGAAGAAGTTGCCTATTACTTCTTACCTCTTGCTGACAACTCAGAGAAATCTGCTAAAATTATTTGCAAACTCTTAGAGAAGGTCTTTCTAATAAAAAGTTCGCAGCACCTGAACTTTGAAGTTTACGAAACAGGTGATTAATGACTAATGATTAATTAATGATGACTAATTAATAATGGACAATGCATAATTGTCATGCTGAGCTTGTCGAAGCATAAGACAAAGTAATGTTGAACAAACTTAGGGTTACATCAACCAACAACTAAAATAACTTCTGCTCAATGTAGTGGATCAAGGAGTGGATCACTTTAATATGGATCTCCTGAACACGATCGGCATATTTAGAATGTGGCGCACGAATTTCAACATCAGCATGAGTAGCTAAGTCACCTCCTGTTTTTCCGGTCAGGGCGATTACTTTCATTCCTTTTTCTTTAGCTGCTTTGGCAGCCCTGATCACATTTGCAGAGTTTCCGCTTGTACTAATAGCTACAAGAATATCCCCTGCAAAGCCCATTCCTTCCACATAACGTGAAAATACAGCATCGGCTCCGTAATCGTTTAGCACACAAGAGATGTATGAAGGGTCAGAAATAGCCAGGGCCGGAAGCGAGGGTCTGTCAGCTCTAAAGCGTCCTGAAAGCTCTTCGGCCAGATGCATGGCATCACACATAGAACCTCCATTACCACAGCTTATGAGTTTGCCATTATTTTTAAAGGACTCAACGATTAAAGCACCCGCCTTTTCAATAGCCTGAATATTTTTATCGTCTGCCACAAAAGAAGCAAGAACTTTCTGTGCTTCTAAAAATTCTTTCCGAACAGTACTCATTCTGATTAATGATTAATGACTAATTAATAATGACTTAAAGCTGAAAAATGTCATGCGATCTTTTATTACTAAACTTTAACTAAAACTTTACACTCTGCATTAATCGAAGTTACCCCCCTTGAGGAGGGCTCGGGGGGTGTTCATTAAATCGTATGAATCACTTTTACACCCCTGTAGTCCCCTTGAGGGGACAATTATTACTAAAACAATATCTTTCTTAATTACTGGCTCCTGTCTACTGACTCCTGTCTACTGACTCCTGTCTACTGACTCCTGTCTACTATTTTTCAAACGCTTCCAAACCTCGCTCTAACCACTCTTTGAAAACTTTTACGCTACCATGATCCTGATAATTAGCCGCTTCAATTAAAGGATTTTCATCATGATCCAAAACCAAATAATAAGGCTGAGAATTGATCTTGTATCGTTCTGCCTGCATCACCGTCCACTTATCACCAACGGTTCTCACCTTTTTCATTTTGCCGGCAATCGTAGTTTCATACTGTTCAGTAGCGGGTAATTTTGTGCGCTCATCTACATAAAGGGAAATCAACACCACATCCTCCGACAAGATCTTCTTCACCTCCGAATCTGACCATACCTGCTCTTCCATTTTACGACAATTCACACAAGCCCAACCCGTAAAGTCCAACATCACCGGTTTATTTATCATACGTGCATATTCCAATCCTGTTTCATAATCGTGGAACACCATAATTCCCTGAGGGCCTAAATGTTGTCCTTCTTCTTCAAAATGTGCTGAAACTACAGATCCACCTTGAGTATTACCAACACCGTACGGCGACTCGCTGTAGTGCATGGGTGGCGGAAAAGCATTAATTATTTTCAGTGGCGCTCCCCATAAGCCGGGAATCATGTACACGGTAAAGGCTCCGGTTAGCGTAGCCATAAAGAGTCGTGATACCGAAACATACGGCAGATCACTATCGTGAGATAATTTCAATTTACCTAATAAGTACATGGTAAGTAAACCAAAAATGACAATCCAAATAGCAATGAAAACTTCTCTTTCTAAAAGGTGCGTCTGTAAAACCAAATCGGCATTCGATAAGAATTTAAACGCAAGGGCTAATTCTAAGAACCCTAAAACCACTTTTACGGAGTTTAACCAACCCCCCGACTTTGGTAATGAATTTAACCAACCCGGGAATGCCGCAAAAAATGCAAAGGGTAATGCAATAGCCAGAGAAAAACCAAACATACCGACAATGGGTCCCACATAAGAACCTCCGGAAGCAGCCTCTACAAGTAAAGTTCCCACAATCGGACCCGTACAGGAAAAAGACACTAAGGCTAAGGTAAATGCCATGAAGAAAATACCTAGTAAACCGCCACGATCTGAAGCAGAATCGGCTTTATTAATCCATGAATTTGGTACGGTAATTTCGAATGCTCCTAAGAATGAGGCCGCAAAAATGATAAGCAATAGGAAAAAGGCAATGTTAAAATACACATTGGTTGCCATATTATTCAGGGCATCTGCACCAAAAATTGCAGAGACCGCCACACCTAAAATAACATAGATAAAGATGATGGACAAACCGTAAATGATCGCATTGCGTATTCCGGCAGCTTTATTTTTACTTTGCTTGGTAAAGAAACTAACCGTCATCGGTATCATTGGGAATACACAAGGTGTTAACAGGGCTACAAAACCACTCAAAAAAGCAATTAGAAATATGCTCCAAATACCCTCATTTTTTGCCTGTGTCCCCAAGCTTACTTTCTCAGCCGCCGGCAATACCACTTCAATATCTACCCATTCCGGTGGTAAGCACATCACATCGTTACACACCATAAAACTCAACTCTCCTTTTAAAAGCGTCGTTTCTTCGGATAATAATTTTATACGTTGTTTAAAATCGACCTGAGTATCAAAAAACTTCAGTATCGTTTCAAAATTCGGATCGTATTCTTCTCGAGGTTCTCCTTCCGATACACTTCCTTTTAATTTGATATTTTCATTATCAAAAAACGTAAAAGAAGTAGGTACCGGTCCGCCCTCTACATTTTGAGAATACAAATGCCAACCCTCCTCAATATTTGCGTGAATGATCAGATCAACTTCATTTTCGTCGACAGCTTCAACTTCAAAACTCCATTTAACAGGGTCTTGTATTTGTGCCCAGGTAGGGGCAACAATTAAAAATGCAATTAAAAAACTTAAAATATTTCTCATTGTGATTCTTTTTCCAATTCTTTTTTCACAGCCTCAAAAAATTCATCAGGCCTTTGTGTTCCGACAACATATTCCAAACCATCTTTATCCCTGAGTAAAATAGCATCTTTACCCCTTGTGTAAAAATGAATTCTACCCTTGCGATGCAAATTGTACACCGGACGACGTACATAGTAACGAGAATAATTAATCTGCTCGACAGATTCTATGCTCGACAGATCAATTTTCACTTTTCTGGCCGTCCATAAACCATCAAAGATCAAACGACCATTTTTCAAGGTGGTCTCTAAATGAAGAACATACATTAACAAGGCTGACAATAGCAACATTCCTATCCCCAGATAAAATAAGGTATCAGCTGATTTATGATTGGGCTCAGAAAAATAATAGGCAACGAAAAAAAACAAGGCTAAAATAATCCGCCTCAAATTTGAATATTTACTGTAACCTAAATACTGCTTTTCGTGAAATGCTGCTGTTCCTTCCATTTTACACTCCATTTAGCCGAACAAGGTAAACTTTTTGGCTAGTTTCTACAAGTTTAAAACGCCCATCTATTCGATGCCCTACAATCCAAACAATCTGACCGGCAGAACAGAGCAACCAGGTATTTTCTTTCTCAAAAAGGCTCATCTTTTGATCAATGAAAAAATCACTTAATTTTTTCTTCCCACGCATACCCAAAGGCTGAAAAATATCTCCTTTTTGCCAGGTACGCAATTCAAGCGGGAACTGCAATTTATCAAAATCCAAAGCCGCAATATGCTTGCTTGCATTTAAATCAAATTCCTTGCCATCTACCGTTTGAAAACTCAAACTGATCGGGTCAGAGATGCTTTCCTGATCTTTAGCAATGTCAAAAGAATGATTAAATTCTTTTTGTTTTTCCCTTAAAATAAATGCACTTCTGTCTTTTAGTAATTCATGCGTCTCACCGGAGATCATCTTCCCGGACTCAGAACTCATTAAATTCTCAATGGCTTTCCAATCGTTAAAACCAAACGCATTTATGAAATAAAATAAAACATCTATTGGCGATGGATATTTTAAGAGTTCTGACAAAACAATATGCTGTTCAGCTCCTTTCTGCAATACAATGGATTGACGCTGCTTTTCGTAGAGAAAAGATAAATTTTGTTCACCGTCGCCAAAACGCTCAGCGTTTTCCTGAAAGGTATTCGAAAGTGAAGGATTGATCTCTTTAAGAATAGGAATAACCTGATGACGAAGTTTATTCCGGGAGTATTTCAACGAAGCATTGCTGCTGTCCTCACGATAAGCAAAATTATTTCCACTCATCCAGGTTTCCAAAGCAGATCTATCGGTAAATAACAAAGGACGGATTAATTTATTTTGCATGGCTAAAATACCGTGCAAACCCTTTAAACCGGTTCCTCTGGATAGGTTTAATAAGATTGTTTCGATCTGATCGTCTTGATGATGTGCCGTTGCAATATGATCCAGATTATTCGCTGCACGTACTTCTTCAAACCAGGCATAACGCAGATCGCGAGCAGCCATTTGGATCGAAATTCCCCGCGATTGAGCATACTTTTCAGTATCAAAATGTTTAATATGAATTGGTATTTCTAAAGAATCGCAAGTGTCTTTTACAAATTGCTCGTCTCCATCAGACTCTTCGCCTCGTAAATTGAAATTACAATGAGCTGCCTGAACCGAAATTCCCGACTTCAGAAATAAATGCAAAAGAGCCATAGAATCAAGCCCGCCACTTACAGCGAGGAGAATTTTGGCCTCATTTTTTAAACCTATTTTCTCACAATATTTAAGAAACTGTTTCTGCATATTTCCCTTCCAAAACTTCAAAAAGAGCTTTGGCTTTAACTAAACATTCTTCGTATTCCAATTCTGCATCACTACCCATAGTGATTGCTCCTCCGACCATAAAGGAAAGATACTTATTTAACGCATTGTATTGTATGCTTCTTATGACCACATTGAAATCAAAATCTCCTTCGGGTGTTATGTAGCCCACCGCTCCGGAATACAATCCTCGCTTGGTCTGTTCAAACTTTTCTATCAATTTCATGGCTCTGATCTTCGGTGCACCCGTCATGGACCCCATCGGAAAAACAGCCTGAAAAATATCTTTTAGGTCTTTACCCGCTCTAAGTTCACAACTTATGGTAGAGATCATGTGATGTAGCTGATCGAAGGTGTAAATCCCAAAAAGCTCATCTACCTTAACGGTATCTTTTTCTGCGATTCTCGATAAGTCATTACGAACCAGATCTACGATCATTACATTTTCCGAGCGTTCTTTTTGATCTTCGTAAAGCTCTTTCTTTAAACGCTCATCTTCCTCCAAATCCAAACCTCTCCTTCTCGTTCCTTTAATAGGCTGAGAAATGATACGAGTTCCGTCTTTCTTAACAAAACGCTCGGGACTTGCCGACAATAAATACGTATCACCAAGCTTAAAATAACACGAAAAAGGAGCCTTAGATGCTGCATTTAAACTTTTAAAAGCTTCCAAAGGGTTTAAGTCTGTATTTTCAGCATAAAACTCCTGGCAATAATTCATCTCGTAAATATCGCCACGCTGAATATGTGCTTTAATCTGATCTACACGATCAACATAGTCACTCTTAGAAACTCTGGCCTTAACAGAACTGTTAAAACCAATTTCTGAAGAAATGAAAACGCGAGATAAAATTTCTAATTCAAATTCTTTCTGAGTTTCATGATGATAAATTACCAAATGCTTCTCTCTAAAAACAAATAGATATTTCGGAAGAAAAAAATGTAAAGCCGGAGCATTAATCCCATCTGCATGATCGGACACTAAGTTCTCTAAGCCGTTTTTTAGATCGTAACTTAAACTACCAAAAACCCAATCTTTATGCTTTTCATGAAATGCCTGTAATTCTTCAAACGCATTTTGTTCGCCTACGCTTATCTCATCAACAGTTCCTGCAGCAATCACCCAGTCAAAAGAATCACCATTACAAGTATTCCCATCCAACAAGATCACGTTAGACTCCTCTTTAAAAAAGTCTAATAATGAGTATTTTAGATCCGTACTTTCTACGCCTATATGTGCTTGAAATTGCATCAGCCAAAGTTAGTTAAAAGTTGTTAGTTGTTGGGAATTACGTAATTAAATATGATTTAATTACGTAATTTTTAGAATACAAAAAAGCCTCTCCGAATTCTCGGGGAGGCTTTTCAATATCAAAAAACAAATGCTTAAATATGCAAAGCTCTTTTATCGGTCGCATCTAAAGCTGCTTCTTTAAAAGCCTCGGTAAATGTTGGGTGTGCATGACAAATACGGGCAATATCTTCTGCAGAAGCTCTGTACTCCATGGCAACAACAGCTTCAGCGATCATATCCGCAGCACGAGGTCCGATCATGTGTACCCCTAAAATTTCGTCGGTATTTGCATCGGCCAATACTTTTACAAACCCATCGGTATCGTTAGAAGCTCTGGCTCTACCACTCGCTTTAAATGGGAATGAACCTGCTTTGTATTTCGTTCCTTCGGCTTTTAACTGCTCTTCCGTTTTACCAACAGCAGCAACTTCCGGCCAGGTGTAAACCACACCCGGAATTAAGTTATGATCCATATGAGGTTTTTCGCCAGCCATATGTTCAGCAGCAAAAACACCTTCTTCTTCAGCTTTATGCGCCAACATGGCTCCACGAACCACATCGCCGATCGCATAAATATTCCCAACAGAAGTTTGTAAATGCTTATTTACATCTACACGACCTCTATCGTCAACTTTTACGCCTGCATTTTCTAAACCAAGCTTATCAGTAAACGGACGACGACCTACAGACACCAAACAGTAGTCTGCAGTAAACACTTCTTCCTCACCTTTCTTATTCGTTGCTTTTACAACAACTTCATCACCCTTACGCTCTACAGAGGTTACTCCGCAGTTTACATGGATGTTAAATTTCAAGTCTTTCTTTAACACTTTGCGCAATTCCTTACCCAAAGCTTTATCCATGGTCGGAATTAATGCATCAGCATATTCTACAACGGTTACTTCCGAACCTAATCTTCCGTAAACAGAACCT
>Ga0207964_1000398_pt1 | contig 11849 bp, 12 predicted proteins | sample Knorr_S23_td_250_FD_185608 | JGI IMG/M metagenome (GOLD analysis project Ga0207964, IMG submission 185608) | Marine microbial communities from Southern Atlantic Ocean transect - Knorr_S23_td_250_ad_251m_LV_A (SPAdes) (version 2) | ecosystem: Environmental > Aquatic > Marine > Oceanic | place...
AATTTGATGAAGTACCTGAGGCAAAATCATTCATTTCACATAGGCATACAGAATAACCTCTTCCTGCAGCATCTCGAGCAACTCCAAGGCCATTTATGCCGCCACCGGCAATAAAAACATCATAAATTTTTTCAGAACTTGCTGACATTATTTATTATTAATTATGAAATTAGCAAGCTCAACAAATCCATTTCCTGAAGAATTTGAAGTAATGTATTTTGGTGGGTTTTCAATATTATTTAGTAATTCTGTTACGTTAGCGACACCAACTGAATTATTAAAGAAACCAAACATTGTTGAGTCATTAGGTGAGTCCCCGATAAAAACAGTGTTATTCTGAATTTCAGAATCACTTAAGCCAAAATTTTCTTTTAGAATTTTTAAACTTGTAGAAAGTTTATTGTGGCTACCAATCCAACAATTAACATGTATGGAGCTTATCTTAGCTACCGCTCCATTTTTTTCTGTAATTTGAACAATTTCGTCAATCTTATCTTGAGGTAGTTTAGGAACATCTTCGGCAAAATCAATTGCTAAGTCAGTAATACGATACTCTTGGTCAGACGCCTCTGCAGTTCCAGGGACAGATTCAAGAATTGTATTTTTAATTTGATTAAGAAGTATGAAGTTTTCTCTTCTTTCATCCTCAGTTTGACTATATAAATTATTCATTTTTTTATTTACATGATCGTAGCTAAAGAAGAAAGCTCCATTTTCACCAACCACTCCGTCGACTGGCCACATCCTAGCAATGTGATCACACCAGCCTGCACAGCGGCCAGTTACTGGAATGACTTTGTATCCCTTATTTGACAGCCTCTCCATTGCCTCATAAGCGTTACTCTTCAAAATTCCATCTGAGGTCAAAGTATCATCAATATCTGTCAGAATAAACTTGATATCCTTCAATTGAGATGAAGACATAGTAGACAAATTTTTCATTAAAACTCCTCAGAATTTAATATTAAGTAATCAGTTTTCTAGAAACTATTTAACTATCAGGAAAAATAACTCTGTCCCTGTCATTAACGCGTCATATTTTTATTCTATACTCTTACTAATTATATGAATATAATTATTTTCATATGAACATATATATGTTTATTTTATCATGATATAAGCTATTCTGACATTAAAATATGGAAAAATATTCAAATGATTAAAATTTATTGTTCATTTTTGTAATTTTATGTTAGAATTACTTTTCAAATGAACAATTTGGAGTTTTTGAATGGATTTAACTGCTAGACAAGCAGAGATTTCTGACCTGTTGCGTCAAGAAGAATTTATTACCGTTGAAAGCCTTGCGGATAAGTTTAATGTAACTACTCAAACTGTCAGAAGAGATATTAATGTACTTTGTGATTACGGGCAAGCCAGGAGAAGGCATGGTGGAGTAGAGCCATTGTCTACCGACGGAAATTTGGCTTATGGAACAAGACAAGTTCTTAATCGAGTAGCTAAAAGATTAATTGCAAAAGAGGTTGCCAGTCAGATTCCAAATGGTAGTTCAATATCTCTGGGTATTGGTACTACCCCGGAAATGGTTGTTAGATCATTAATGAAGCACCAAAATTTAAAAATTTATACCAATAACTTAATCATTGCTCAAACTGCAAGCATGAACCCAAGTTTTGAAGTTTATTCTTCTGGAGGAAGGATTCGAAGTGGTGACTTTGATATGGTTGGAAGCCCAGTTGAAAACTTCTTTAATTCATACAAAACCGACTTTGGGATTTTTGGTGTTGCTGGGGTTGATATGGATGGAGCACTACTTGACTTCTCTGATGAGGAGGTTCAAATTAGAAGAGTCATTCTAGATAATTGTCGTGAGAGTCTTCTAGTTTTAGACCATGAAAAATTTGGTCGAGTAGCTCATGTTCGTGGAGGTCAAATACAAGAAGTAAGCAAAGTCTTTTGTGACCAAAACCCTCCTTCTGATATCTCTCAAATTATTTCTGATTCAGAAGCAGAAATTGTAGTTTGTGATAAGGAGTTATCGTGAGCGCAATTGAAGTAAAAAATCTATCTAGAAGTTATGGTGATATTGATGCTGTGAAAGATGTTTCTTTCACTGTCCCTGAAAAATCATTCACAGTTCTCCTAGGTCCATCTGGATGTGGCAAATCGACAATTCTTAAAATGTTATCGGGCCTTGAACAGGTGAGTCAGGGCACTATCATTATTGGAGGGGCAGATGTAACTGAAATAGAGGCGTCTAAAAGAGGCGTATCAATGGTATTTCAGTCATATGCTTTATTTCCTCACTTAAATGTAAAAGAAAATATTCAATTTGGGCTCAAAGTTCGCAAAGTCCCTCTTGAAGAAAGAGAAAAAAAGGTAGAAGCAGCAGCCAAAGTTGTCGGTCTCACTGAATTACTAGACCGAAAACCTGCTAATCTTTCCGGTGGTCAGCGACAAAGGGTTGCGCTAGCTCGCTCGATTGTATCTGATCAATCTGTATGCCTGATGGATGAACCCTTGTCTAATCTAGACTCAAAGCTTAGAGCTGAGATGAGAGATGAAATAAGAGATTTACAAAAAAGATTAGGCTTAACTGTGGTTTATGTCACTCATGATCAAGTTGAAGCAATGTCAATGGCAGATCAAATTATCCTTTTAAAATTGGGCGAAATTGTTCAAGTTGGCGCTCCAGAGGAAATCTACAATTCTCCAAATAGCGTCTTTAGTGCTCAATTCATTGGACTTCCACCAATGAATATTTTGAATTTAAATGAATTGGATACCTCAAAATTAGATTCGAAAATATATTCGGAAATAGACACAAATAAAAAAATTAAAAATATTGGAGTTAGACCTGAGCACATAGTGTTCTCAAAAAAAGGGTTACCTGTGACTGTGAAAAGTATTGACTACTTCGGTGGTGAAACTGTATTTAAGCTTACTCATCAAGAAAAAGATTTTTTTCTTCGTGAGCCTAGACAACCAAAAATTCAACTAGGAGACAAGCTATGCGTTAGCTGGAACTTAGATGATATGTATTTGTTTGATAAAAATAATCAGCGTTTAAAGTTGTAGGAACGCTTATTAATAACAAATGTTGAATACTACGACTAAATAGGAGAAAGAAATGAAAAAAATGTTTACCAAAATTTCCTATTGCTTAACTGTTGCACTTGGTATATCAATGATTTCAAGTGCAGCTATTGCAAAAACGGAATTAACAATGTACTACCCTATCGCTGTTGGCGGCAAACTAACACAAGCCGTTGATTCGATAGTTGCAGACTTTATGGCAGAAAACCCTGACATTGAAGTTAATGCAATTTATTCTGGTAACTATGACGATACAAGAATTAAAGCTCTTGCAGCTCTTGAGAGTGGAAAGCCTGCTCAGTTATCAGTAATGTTCTCAATTGACGTTCATGAACTTCGTGAGCTTGATGCAATTATCCCTTTTGATGATGTTGTTTCAACAGCCGAAGAAAAAACATGGTTGAATTCTTTTTATCCATCACTAATGGAAAATGGAATTGCAGCAGGCAAAACTTGGGGTATTCCTTTCCAACGTTCAACTATTGTTATGTACTATAACAAAGATGCCTATCGTGAAGCGGGCCTAGACCCAGAAACACCACCAGCAACATGGGGTGGTCTTATTGCTGCAGCTAAAGCGTTAACTAAAGATGACGGCTCGCAGTGGGGTCTTATGATTCCATCAACAGGTTACCCATACTGGATGTTTGGTGCACTTGCTATGCAAAATGGTCAGACTCTTATGACGAGTGGTGATAAGACTAACTTTGATCATCCTGATGTAGTTGAAGCTTTAGAAGTATGGAAAGCAATGGGTTCTGAGCACAAGATTATGCCTGAAGGCACAATCGAGTGGGGTACGCTTCGTCAAAACTTCCTAGAGGGCAAAACTGCAATGATGTGGCACTCTACTGGAAACTTAACTACTGTTAAGAACAATGCTAGCTTTGATTTTGGAGTAGCAATGCTTCCAGCTGGAAAGCGTCGTGGAACGCCTACAGGTGGTGGTAACTTCTACATGTTCAAGGATACTACTGCAGAAGAGCGTGAAGCATCTATGAAACTCATTAAGTTTATGACTTCACCGGAGCAATCAGCAGCTTGGTCAGTAGCTACTGGCTATATGGGTGTTAGTGCTGATGCATATGAGACTGATGCTTTATCGTCTTATGTAGCAGAGTTCCCACCAGCGGCAGTTGCTCGTGATCAATTAGCGTATGCTACAGCTGAGTTTTCAACTTACCAAACAAGTCGTGTTAAAAAAGGATTGAATGATGCAATCCAAGCTGCACTTGTTGGAAGTAAAACTCCAAAAGAAGCTCTTTCAGAGGCGCAAGCCACTGCTGAGCGTATTTTAAAACCTTATCGTTAATTCGGTAAATTGGCGGATGTTTAATTACATCCGCCAATTATTTTTATTAGACTTCAAAAGTAATAATAATGAAAGATAGTACTCGTAATATTCAAGGCTGGCTGTTATTTACTCCTGCAGCAATATTACTTTTGGCGTTTACCCATTACCCTACCGTAACAACTTTTTTTCAAAGTTTATATACCAACAAATCAATTTTAAGACCTAGACGATTCTCAGGAGTTGAGGCCTACGAAAGCATGTTTAGTGACCCCATATTTTGGAAAGTTTTTGTAAACAATATGTGGCTTGCACTAGGAACTATTCCAACTTCTATAGGTATTGCAATCCTGATGGCTTTAATTGTTAATAAGGCCATTCCTGGAAGAGGGTTTCTTAGAATGGCTTACTTTACACCAACCATGCTTCCGATGATTGCAGTCGCTAACATTTGGTTGTTTTTCTACGCACCAGATATTGGATTAATAGATAAAGTACTCGAAATATTTGGTTTTGAAGGTAATAATTGGTTAGGCGACCCATCAACCGTTCTTCCATCCATCATTGTGATGACTGTCTGGAAGGAGGCTGGCTTATTTATGGTCTTTTATTTAGCAGGACTGCAAACCATTTCTCCTGAGCTCGAAGAAGCATCAAAGCTAGAAGGCTCTTCGCGTTGGAATTATTTTTGGCGCATCCAGTTCCCTTTACTCCTTCCAACAACACTATTCGTTTTGATTAATGCCTTTCTTAATTCATTTAAACTAGTTGATCATTTATTTGTGCTAACGAAAGGTGGCCCAGACAATGCCAGTAATTTAATTCTTTATTATATTTATGAAACAGCTTTCTCATTTTTAGACATCTCTTATGCATCCGCTTTAACCATATTTTTATTGGCCCTACTTGCATTAACTGCATTAGCACAATTTTTCTTTTTAGATAGACGTACTCATTACCGATGACATATAGAAACAGAATACAAACAAGTGTTGAGCTTATAGGTGCATACATCCTAGCTGGATTTTGGATCCTTCCATTGTTGTATGCTTTTTGGGCTGCTTTTCACTCAAGCAGTGATGCGATGCATTTCGATATATTCTCGCCACTAACGCTTGATAATTTTCGTGAGGCATGGAGCCAAGCTCCTTTTGCTAGATTCAGCCTAAATACCTTTATGCTGGTTTCATTCATATTGCCCGGACAACTCTTAATTTCAACATTAGCAGCGTATGCTTTTGTTCGCTTTAAGTTCACTGGTGCCAATGTTGCATTTGCGTTAGTCCTAGTTCAGTTAATGATTACGCCCGAAATATTAATCGTTCAAAACTATGTTACACTCTCAAAATTAAGCTTAGTAGATACAATTTCTGGCATGGGGCTGCCTTACATTGCAAGCGCGTTTTGTATCTTTCTATTGCGTCAAGCATTTAAATCGATTCCTAAAGAATTAGAGGATGCAGCAGAACTTGAAGGATGCGGAACTATGAGTATATTATGGAAGGTTTATGTTCCTCTTGCAACGCCAACATACATTGCATTCTCCTTAGTGTCTGTCAGCCATCACTGGAATAACTTCTTATGGCCACTCATCATTTCAAATTCAGTTGAGACTAGGCCATTAACTGTGGGCCTAGGTATTTTTGCCGCTCCAGAGTCCGGAGTTGAATGGTCGATTTTATCAGCCGCCACTCTAATGTCAGTCGCCCCTCTACTCATCGCTTTCTTAATATTCCAAAAACAGTTTGTTCAGTCATTCATGCAGGCTGGAATCAAATGATTCAACTTCTAAGCTGGAATATACAAAATGGGGAAGGTGTTGATGGGGCTATCTCTCTAGAGAGAATTGCAGATACTATTTTTAATATGTCAACTCCGGATGTAATATGCCTTCAGGAAGTATCTCGAAATTGCAAACTTAAGGATGGAACTCAGCCCGATCAATTAGAGCAATTATCAAGCATATTTGAGGGCTATACGCCATTTTTTGGACCAGCATATGATGTCCTTAGGTCAGGCGAAAGCCAAAGAGAACAGTTCGGAAACATTATTCTTTCAAAGTTACCAGTCTTGTCTAACTTTAATCATATTCTTCCACAACCTGTAGATAGCAGTTTAAGGCATATGCCAAGACAGGTTACTGAAGTAACAGTCGAGACTCCATTTTTTCCAATTTGCGTCATGACAACACACCTAGAGTATGGCTCTCAAAAACAACGTTACGCACAAGTAAAACGCATTCTTGACATTAAAGATGATATTGATCAATTATCTCTGAATCCTGCAACGGTTCAAGAGTCTGGACCCTATGCCAAACTCGAAAGATCCAATAAGCTCATTCTTTGCGGGGACTTTAACTTTGAATTAGAATCTAAAGAATACGACTTCATTACAAATAATAGTCAAAACCATGAGGCCCTTATAGACACTTGGAGACACTTAAATCCAAATACTGAACATGCACCAACCTGTGGAATTTTTGACAAGAAACAATGGCCTGATGGAGCTCATTGCAGAGACTTTGCTTTTGTAAGTTCTAATCTTACAAATAACATTGATAGCATTGTCGTCAATGAGGAGACAGACGCTTCAGACCATCAACCATTTGTTGTATCTATTGCAAATAATTAAAAAAAACACCTTAATTTTTTTTCTTTGAACGCTTTTCTTTAAAAAAGGCTTTATTAGCAATATAGACTTTTTTACGAACCTCGCAATAGACGATACTTTTGTCTTTATTGGTTAAATGAGTTGTCTTAGTAATTTCAAATTCATTGCTATCTATTGCTTTTTGTTTTATCTCCTCTATCTCTTCAGAAGTATAGGTAAATTCAGCATAAAGATCTTCCCTTGCAGGCCTTCTGAAAAATATTTCAGCAGCCTTATCCCAGACAACATAATCATCTCCAATCAAATTCATTAGCTGAATCATTGGGAATGGGTCGACTGCTGAGAACATGCTGCCGCCAAAGATAGTATTTACGTAGTTCGCATTTTTGTAACTATATGGCAGTTTTATTTTTATCTTTAGAAAATCTTCTGAAATATAGGTTACCTTCGCAGAGGTTCTTCGATACATCGGAGATAAATTTAATCCAAACTTCATCACTCTCGATTTAGACATAAATTTCGAGGCTAAATTGGCAAGTGTTTGATAAGAAATCATATTAATAGTGACTATGGCTACAAAAAAGACATCCGAAGATGCCTTTAGTATAGAAAAATTGGCTCCCTGACCTGGGCTCGAACCAGGGACAAACGGATTAACAGTCCGTTGCTCTACCAACTGAGCTATCAGGGAATAGCGAGAGATTATAACGAGCTATGAATTTTGAGTCAATCAAATCTTTGCTTTTATAGTATCTAAATATCTACAAAGTTATTGACTCAATTTATTGAGTCTTTTAAGACCTTTCCAAACTCAGAGCAAGAAAGTAAAGTTGCATCATCAATCAACCTCTCTAGGTCGTAAGTAACCGTCTTATTTTGAATAGTTTTTGACATCGCATTTAAAATGAGATCAGCAGCTTCTGTCCAGCCCATATGTCTCAGCATCATTTCAGCCGATAGAATCAGTGACGATGGATTTACCATGTCTTTTCCTGCGTAACCTGGAGCCGTCCCATGAGTCGCCTCGAACACTCCAACACTATCTGAAAGGTTGGCACCTGGAGCGATACCAATTCCGCCCACTTGGGCTGCCAAAGCGTCTGAAATGTAATCGCCATTAAGATTTAATGTGGCAATGACTGAGTAATCCGATGGTCGAAGTAAAATTTGTTGTAAAAAGGCGTCAGCGATTGTGTCATTGATGGTTATTTCTTTTCCAGTTTTTGGATTAGTAAAGCTGCACCATGGCCCACCATCAATCTCTTTAGCACCAAACTCATCTTTAGCTAACTGATAGCCTGTGTCACGAAAAAGACCTTCAGTAAACTTCATAATATTGCCCTTATGAACCAAAGTCACTGTAGGTTTATCATTATCAATTGCGTATTGAATGGCAGCCCTTACAAGCCTTGTGGTTCCCTCTGTAGAGACTGGCTTGATACCAATACCTGATGTTTCAGGAAAGCGAATCTTGGTTGCACCCATTTCGTTTTGCAGAAAATTGATTACCTTATTCACTTCTTTTGAGCCTTTAGGAAACTCTATTCCAGCATAGATATCTTCAGAATTCTCTCTAAAGATAACCATATCAACTTTTTCAGGATGTCTAACAGGGGAAGGAGTCCCATCAAAATATTGAACAGGTCTTTGGCAGATATAGAGATCAAGAATCTGCCTTATAGCAACATTAAGAGATCTCATTCCACCACCTACTGGTGTAGTTAAAGGACCCTTAATTGATACAGAAAACTCTTTAATTGCTTCTACTGTTTCTTCTGGCAAATATTCACCATAAATACTGTCAGCCTTCTCGCCAGCATAAATTTCCATCCAATGTATCTCTCTCTCACCACCATAAGCCTTCTTAACTGCAGTATTGACAACATCAAGCATTACAGGGGTAATGTCAATACCAATACCGTCTCCCTCTATGTAGGTTATGATCGGGTTATTAGGAACATTGAGTGCGTTGTTTTCAATGGTAATTGGACTACCTGATTCAGGAACAGTAATATTTTTATAGGTCATTTTTTATTTAATTAAGTTGATATTTCTAGACGCATTATTATACCGTCTTCTTTTAACGAAAGTTGATTTGAGTTTTTCGCATAGTAATCTTTTCTGACAGAAATCTCTTTAAAACCAAGATTTGAATATAGCGAGGTGGCTGCTAAATTTCCTCTCCTGACTTCTAAGAAAATAATTCTGATATTTTTTTTAAGGAGCTCCATTGATAGATGTTTGATTAGCTTAGAGCCGTAACCTTTTCTTTTGAAATCTTTGTGAACAGCGACATTAAGAATGTCAGCACTCTCAATTGCTTGCATTGCCATGATATATCCAATAATTTTTGTTTTAACTAAAAACACATAGCACAGATTATTAGGATTTGAAATGCTCTCAGACAGCTGTTTTTTTGTCCAAGGGTTATCTGAACTCTCGGCCTCTAATGTGGCAACAGTTTCAATTTCATTTATAGTGATTTTTTTAAAGGAAGTACTGATAGGCTTTGTTGTCAGTTTCGTTTTGGTAATAATAGCCAATTTCATCAAACCTGGACTCCAGATCCGATACATCATCCACCTGGAGACCAATCAAAACCCTTCCAAAATCAGCACCATGGTTTCGATAATGAAACAGAGATATATTCCATTTTGTTTTTACTTTTTTGAGAAAATTTAAAAGTGCTCCTGGCCTCTCCGGAAATTCAAAGCGATAGATGACTTCATTTTCTGCATTAGCGTGACCACCGACCATATATCTGATGTGAGTTTTGGCCATCGAATTGTCACTCATATCAATTACCTCAAAGGATTTACCGAGTCTGGATATGAGTGCTTGCTTTTCACTCTCACCTTTAGTTAACTTTATGCCTACAAAAATATGCGCATCCTTCTTCGCTGCATAGCGATAATTAAACTCAGTGATTGAAGAGTTATCTAGTAATTCACAAAATCTTAGAAAGCTTCCTGGCTCTTCAGGTATCGTTACTGCAACAATAGCCTCATTAAGCTCTCCTAGGTCAGCCCTTTCAGCAATATATCTGAGCCTATCAAAGTTGACATTTGCACCTGACACTACAGAGACAATATTTTTATCCTGAATTCCATGCTCTGTGATATATTTTTTGACTCCTGCAGTTGATAATGCTCCAGCAGGCTCAGAGACTGAACGAACATCTTCATAGATATCTTTAATCGCTGCGCACATCTCATCATTACTGACCAATACAACGTCGTCGACAGACTCTTTAGCAATTTCAAAGGGAAGCTCGCCAATTTGCTTGACTGCGACGCCGTCAGCAAACCTTCCGACATCATCCAATATGACTCTCTCGTTAGCCTCTAAGGCCTTGTAAAGAGTCGGTGAATCCACCGGTTCAACACCAATAACTTTAATGTGAGGGGCATAATGCTTGATGTAACTCGCCATACCAGAAATCAAACCGCCACCGCCAACTGGAGCGAACACATAGTCAATTTCCTCGAGCTGAGATAATATCTCTTTGGCAACTGTTGCCTGGCCTGCGATAACCTCAAAATCATCATAAGGACTGATAAAGCAAAGATCCTGCTCTGACTCTAACGTTTTGGCGTGATGATAAGCGTCGTCATAAACGTCGCCATGCAAAATAACCTCAGCACCTAACTGCTCAACTGCTTGAACCTTAATTTTCGGAGTGCTTGTCGGCATGACAATGATTGCTTTAATATTTAGTTTGCTTGCGCCGAGCGCGACTCCCTGAGCGTGATTACCAGCTGAGGATGCAATAACCCCCTTGCTTTTTTGCTCGTCACTCATTGAGCTCATTTTTTGGTAGGCACCACGAAGCTTAAAAGAGTGTATGACCTGGTCATCCTCACGTTTCAGATAAATCATATTGTTGAATCTCTTTGAAAGCTGGGAGGCAATCGAGAGTGCTGAAACCTTGGCTACGTCATAAACAGCGCTATTATCTGCTAAGTTAATTAGTGCACTCATAGAGCTCCTTTAAAAAATCAACACTTACCATCGTATGATTGGTTGGCATACCATTAACCATCTGAAAAGGTTGGTCCTCTTCACCTAGATGATCAAGAACAACCAGTGCTCCTTCAAATTTATTTGTCATAGTATACTCGCTAAGAGTGACAACTGTCTTAAGTCCTGATGCAGTTGATGAGTTAAATCCGATCTCAGAATCCTCTATGGCGATACAATCATCAGGATTAAGATTCATTTTTTCAAGAACATAATCATAAATCTCTGGAGATGGTTTTTTGTTTTTGACTACGTCCCCTGCGCCAATTATTTCAAAATTTTTCAAACCGTCTTGCCCTAAAGAGGACTCCAAAATCGCACTCACATTTGCAAAAGAAGTTGTAGTAGCGATCCCAAGTCTTAAATTGTTATCCATCGCCTCATTAATCAACCTCTCAACTCCCGTTCGAAGTGAAATAGACCCTTCAGCTATTTTATTAATAAAAATATCTGTTTTTTTGCTATGAATTTCTGCAATATCATTACTGCTTAATGGAGTTTTCAAAACAGGCTCGTATTTCTTTATATAGTAAGCAAGTCTTTCCTTACCGCCACTAACACTCAATAACTCTCCATATAGCTCGCTATCCCAGTACCAATCTAATCCAAAAAATTCAAAAGCCTCATTGAAAGCCTTGAGATGGCCATCATGCTCAGTATTTGCAAGAGTTCCATCTACATCAAATATTAATGCTTTTAGGGCCATAGCTCTTAAAATTATTTGGGTTAAAATGACAAAAAATCATTGCTATTTTAGGCAATTTTTGGTAAAAACTACATTTTTTTAACAAACTAACGCTCATGACAGATCCAAACTTTGATGAAATTCCTGCCTACATAGCAAAAAAAGGCGAGGAGTTCATGTCATCTG